>SESD01001219.1_pt1 | contig 14482 bp, 14 predicted proteins | sample 3171411 | NCBI WGS metagenome assembly SESD01 (sample SAMN06051880, study PRJNA518727) | freshwater metagenome | biome: subpolar coniferous forest; feature: holomictic lake; material: water; isolation source: holomictic Lake 442, 16.5 m depth | place: Canada: near Kenora, Ontario | collected...
TCGGCAGAAAATAGTAGAACATTGCCAGTATCGGCACGGTAAAGATAAACCCCACAACGTTATGGCCATACCACCACTCAACATTGGCATCGTTTGCCCCGGCATAGACCGAGTAGGACTTGAAGAGGGTGACGGGAATTTCAAGGTTGTTGACAATATAGAGAATGGCAATGGCCACGGTCATGGAGATGATGTACCAGAGTGAGATGTACATCTGCTTCTCCTGCCGTTTGATCAGTGTGCCAAAGACGTTGATGGCAAACATCACCCAGAAGACGACGACACCGATATCGAGAGGCCATTCAAGTTCAGCATACTCTTTTGTGGTGTTCATTCCGGCAAAGAGACTTAGCGCCCCGAGGGCTATGACCGTATTGAAGAGGTAGAGATGCGCTTGGGCAAGTCGGGGAAAGAGGAGCGGTATTCTGGTAAGGCGTTGCAGGATATAGTAGGATGTTGCAAAAATTGCTGCGAGACCAAATCCAAGTCCCAGCCCGTTGGTGTGAACCACGCGAAGACGTCCGAAGCCGAGCCAGGGGGTAAGATTCAGCGCCGGATCAAAAAGCTCAAAAGCCATCCAGAGCCCCACCACCAGTCCGATAACAAGCCAGAAGAGTGCCGAAAATGCAAAACCGCGCACCACCCTGTAGTTGTACCCTGAGTCGCTCATACCTTTCCCCCAGATCGTTTTTTAGTTATGAAGCAATGTAATGAGAAATATGGAATGTTATCAGGGAAATTGGTGTCTGAACCTTGATTCACTTGATCACATTATGGGCTTGATATGTTGTGATCAAAACATCATGGTACATCCGATAATCATGCAAATCATGGTTCAAGAGAAGGGCTGCATTGTGTTGTCCCCTCAGTACTCCAGCTCCGAATCGACTGTCACGCGCTGCCGGAACACCCAGTAGCTCCATCCCTGATAGATGAGGATGATCGGCACAAAAATCAGGGCAACCTGCGACACGATGCCGAGGGAGTAGGCTGATGATGAACTGTTGTAGATGGTGAGGCTCCAGGCCGGGTTGAGGCTTGAGACCAGCAGGCGCGGGTAGAGCCCCATAAAGATGGTGATGGTGGAGAAGGCGATGGCGACAGAGGTCATGGCAAATGCCCATCCGGCAGCGTTTTTTTGCAGCAGAAAGAGCACCGAGATGAGGGCCAGCACACTGAAGACCGGAATAATGCCGGGATTGACACCTAGGTGGCGGAAGAGATCCGTTTCGATGGTGGTGTAGGCCATAAAGAGGATGCAGAGAAGTGTCGCCGGAGCCCAAAGCTTTTTTGCCCAGTCCATCGCCCTCTCCTGAAGCACACCGGTGGTTTTCAGTGTGAGAAATATGGCGCCGTGGAGCGTAAAAATCAATGTTGAGGTGATGCCGCAGAGCAGGGCGTAGGGGTTGAGCAGATTCAGGAGGCCGCCGGTATAGTGCATGGAGCCATCCACTGGCACACCCCGGATGAAATTGGCCAGGGCGATGCCCCAGAGGAGCGCAGGCACAGCGCTTCCCCCGAATATGCTCCAGTCCCAGAAGCTGCGCCACGCCGGGTTGTCGCGCTTGCTGCGAAACTCGAAGGCGACACCACGGAAAATCAGGGCGACAAGCATGATCAGTACTGGCAGATAAAGGGCGCTGAAGAGGGTGGCGTACCAGTCAGGAAATGCAGCGAGCATCCCGCTGGTGGCGGTAATCAGCCACACCTCATTGCCATCCCAGAAGGGGCCGATGGTGTTGATGATGGTGCGCCGCTGACGATCATCACGGCTTATCAAGGGGAGCAGAATACCCACGCCAAAGTCAAACCCTTCGAGCACAAAAAAGCCGATAAAAAGAAAGGTGATGATGATAAACCAGAGTGTTTGCAAATCCATTGCTCATCGTTTTTTCAGGTTATTCAGGGGCCACACGTTATTCCCCACTCTCAATGCCTGCAACGGCATACTTTTTCATCAGCAGAAAGTCAGTGATGGCAAGCGCGGCATAGAGCATGATAAACACCGCAAGAGAGATCATCATCTCCGTGCCACTCACCACCGAAGCAGGTGAAATGCCCTGTTCAGTTTTCAGCAGGCCAAAAACCAGCCAGGGCTGGCGACCCATCTCCGCAAGAAGCCACCCCGATGAGTTGGCAAGCCAGGGGAGCAGTATCGACCAGAAGAGCAGCGCTCCGGTCAACGGCGAAAAGGTGTAGCTCTCTCTGATGACTTTGTAGAGCGCCAGCAGCGCGATGAGGAGCATCAGCGTGCCCGAACCGGCCATAACCCTGAAGCTCCAGTAGGCAGTGACAATAGATGGCATGTAGTTGCCGGGTCCGTATTGCACTTCATACTCTTTTTGCAGATTCTTGATTCCCTTCACCTCACCCTCAAAGGAGTTGTAGGCAAGAAAGGAGAGCAGTTTTGGCACTCGTACCGAAAAAAAATCTTTGAGCCCCTCTTCATCACCAATGGTGAAGAGAGAGAAGCTTGCCGGATTTTCGCTCTCCCAAAGCGCCTCTGCTGCAGCAACTTTCATCGGCTGGGTTTTGAGAAGATGCTGCATCTGGGAGTGGCCAGCCAGAATCACTACAACTGTCCCGATAAAGGCAAAGATGGCACCAAACTTCAGCGATGTTTCATAAGCGTTGCGGTGAGCGCCCTTTCTCATCAGATGCCAGGCGCTGATGCCGATCACAAAAAATCCGGCGGTAACAATGCCACCGGCAAGCACATGGGGGAACTGTTGCCAGACGTGGGGATTAAAGATGAGCGCCATAATATCGGTCAGCTCAGGCCGTGAAGCTCCTGCTGGCATGGTGTAGCCTGTAGGGGATTGCATAAAGGAGTTGGCAACCAGAATCCAGAAGGCTGACATGGTTGAGCCAAAGGCAACAATCCAGATTGCGGCGGCATGGAGCACCTTGGGAAGCCTCTCCCACCCGAAGATCCAGATCCCGAGAAAGGTTGATTCAAGAAAAAAGGCAAGCAGTGTCTCAATGGCCAGCGGAACGCCAAAAATATCGCCGACAAATCGGGCATACTCCGACCAGCTCATCCCGAACTGAAACTCCATCACAATGCCGGTGACCACCCCAACCGCAAAGTTGATCAGGAAAAGATGGCCCCAGAATTTCGTGAGTTGCTTGTACTTCTCCTTGCCGGTTTTGACATAAGCAGTCTCAAGCAGAGCCGTAAAGATGGAGAGCCCAAGCGTCAGCGGTATAAAGAAGAAGTGGAAAATAGAGGTGAAGGCAAACTGCGTTCGCGCAAGCAAAAGGGTATCCATAAATCGGTGTTCTATTCCTTCCTGATTGTTCTCTGAAAATAAGGGGAATGTAAGGAGAAATATGGAAAGTTGTCAGGACAAAAAACGCTCACTTTTGACGGTGAGCGTTTTTCATTTTAGCGAGAAGATCCCCCCTTACTCCACCATCAACGCAGCAAGCCCCTCGACATAGTTGCCGACGACCGCCTTCTTATCCGTGATGATACCGCGCAAAAATTGGGCGGGTGTCACGTCAAAAGCGTAGTTGAGTACTGGCGTGTTTGGCGAGGCAACCTGGGTGCCGAAGATGGTGCGCAGCTCGTCGGCGTTGCGTTCTTCAATCGGGATGTAGGTGCCATCGGGAATGGTGATATCGATGGTTGATACCGGCGCGGCGATGTAGAACGGCAGCTTGTGGTGGTACGCGCTGATGGCGTGGGCGCAGGTGCCGATTTTGTTGGCTGTGTCGCCGTTGGCGGCAATGCGGTCGGCGCCGACAATACCGAAATCAATCATCCCTCTCTGCATCAGGAAGGCCGATGAGGAGTCGGAGATGGAGACAAAGGGTATGCCATCATGCTGAAGCTCCCAGGCGGTGAGGCGCAGCCCCTGCAGCAGCGGACGGCTCTCGGCAGTGATGACGCGCTCAATCAGCCCCTCCTGCCAGGCAAGCCGGATGACGCCCAGCGCTGAGCCGGTGCCGCAGCAGGCGAGCGTGCCGGTGTTGCAGTGGGTCAGCACGTTGAGCTTGCGGGTTTTCAGGATGTGGGCAAGGTCAATCTTGATCTGATCAACACCGTGGCGCGACATTAAGTCGCAATTTGCGATTTCGTCAGTGTGGATTTTAAGCGCGGCCTCGTTCATTTTGGCAAAAAGTGCCTCGATGGTATCGGCCTCAAAGTTTTCAGCATAGACCTTTTTCAGGCGTGCTGCCGCAAAAAAGAGGTTGACTGCGGTCGGGCGTGACGCTTCAACTTCAGCCACAAGTGACTTGAAATAGGGAGGGAACTCCTCTTTCGTTCCCTTGAAGCTGTTGATGCCGAGGATGATGGTGTAGGCAGCAGCAACGCCAATCAGCGGCGCGCCACGCACGGCAAGCGTCTTGATGGCCTCAATAGCCTCCTTGTAATCTTTTGTGGCAACGTAATTCTCCTTGAGCGGCAGATAACGCTGGTCGAGGTAGTGAAGGGTGTTCTCTTTGAACGATATGGCGTCTATCATACGGGAAGATTATTTTATCTTGGGGAAAACAGCCGTCCTGTTACACATTTGTTACAAAAAAACTGTACAAGCATTGTTGCATATCTCAGGTGGCTTACTGCGCTCAAGATAGGAAATTTATTGTTTTTGAGAGGCATAAAAAAAGCTGCCTGCCACTTGTGGCATCGTTCCCTAATATTCCAGATAGGTTGAGACGTTGTTCCTCTGTTGGATGGTGTTCCAAAAGCGGGCACTTTCGGCAAGAGGGTAGGGAGGATGTTTTATAGAAATGTGGGAAGTCCGGGACGCACCGATTAAAACCGGCAAAGCGCAGAGGATCAAAGAATACAAGACGATATCATGATAACGGATAAGGCGTTACGGTGAAATGAGGTGAAGAGCCGGATAATATGTTTTAAATTTAGCACGATCTCTTGTCATTACATGAAAGGACGATATTGTTGCATGAGCACCTATGAAAAAATCGGGTAGCGTTGAACTCTTCGTGCCTTTATTTTTTCTATAATCAAGAAATATCTTACCCGCAAGAAATAACGCCTCCCTCGGTATTTCAAGAACTTTTACGCCAACTTGCTCAATAGCGGACTCTACCTCTTCAATTTTGTTAAATCCAATAGAAACTTCAGTATAGACAATTGAATTGATGTACAAGGTATTGTTTAGACTATAGTTACTTAAAGTTTTTTCTGCCCAGTTCGCCCAATGTGGATCATCAGTAAACAAGTCAAGCAACACGCATGAATCGATAAATATTCCATTCATTACTTCTCCCTTGTCAGAGTCAAAATTTCATCTGTGGACATTTTCGCCGTAGCTATACCTCTCAACTTTGAATATGTAGAGGTTTTCTTCGCATGTAATTTTTTCATGATATAAAACCGGCCATTCTCCTCTTGAAATTCAATATCAGACTTAGGGGGTATGCCCAAGATTTCTCTTACATTTCGAGGTATCGTGACCTGACCTTTGCTGGTAATGCGCATGATTCAACTCCTCTTTGTTTATTGTACACACCAGTATAGTATTACTTTGATTGAAGTACAACCTTTTTCAGCTCAGGAAGTCTGGATAGTGATTAGAGGTCGATATTCATTTCATTCAGTCTGACGTTGATATCCCGATCAGTCTTGCAGTGCTTGATTGGCCATCAGTGCCTGATGTTGTTTAACCAAAAAAAATGACAGACGCTGTTCCTGACACGTAACCAGTTGTGTTGGAAGAGCGTCTATCATACGGTATCAGAAGGATTAAAGGTTGGCGACAATTGATTTGAAAATAGAGGTCATTTTTGGCTCAGCATGGCCGGAGACCTCGATGATCTCTTCGATGCTGACCGATTTGAGGCAGTCGGGGAAGCATTCGTCGGTGATGATGGACATGCCGAAGACTTCGGTTCCCTGATGCACGGCGGCAATTACCTCTGGCACGGTTGACATACCGACCACGTCGGCGCCAAGGATGCGCAGCATGCGGTACTCTGCACGGGTCTCAAGGCAGGGGCCGGAGAGTGCGACATAGACACCGCGCTGCACCTTGATTCTGTGGTCGAGTGCCACCCTTTCGGCAAGTTCAAGAATGCGGGGAGAGTAGGGGGCACAGAGGTCTGGAAAGCGTGAGCCTATCTCGGGATCGTTCGGGCCGATCAGCGGGTTGCCCCCAAGCAGGTTGATGTGGTCGTCAATCAGCATGATCTCGCCTTTTTTGTAGGCAGGGTTCAGGCCGCCGCAGGCGTTGGTGATGCCGAGGGTTTTGACACCGAGATGTTTCATCACCCGAATCGGGAAAGCAATCTGGTGCATGGAGTAGCCTTCGTAGAAGTGGAAGCGTCCCTGCATGGCAACAACATTTTTGCCTGCAAGTGTTCCAAAAATCAGTTTGCCATGGTGTGTCTCAACTGTGGAGACAGGAAAATTCGGAATATCGCTGTAATCGAGTGAAAACTCAATATCAATCTCCTTGACAAGAGCACCGAGGCCTGTGCCCAGTACGATTCCTACTGGATAATCGGCGGATGTTTTTTTTCTGATAAAGGCAACTGCCTCCTGAATCTTTGCCTGCTGTGAAATCATGATTGGGTTGTTTTACAGGTTATTAATAAACGCGTTACAAAATCTTTTTTATTGCATTATCCACAGTCAGTGGGGATGTTTGTCAAGCTTCTTCTACAGTCAGTTGCTCCACGGCCTGAAGCAGGGAGCTTTATAGGTGGATAACCCCATCTCAGCGCCAGCCAAAAATTGCTGATCCGACCCTGATCATGGTTGCTCCTTCATGAATGGCATCCTCAAAATCGCCACTCATGCCCATCGAAAGTTCAGTAAGCTTCGATGGATCAGGGGCAATCTCCCGAAGCGACTCAAGCAGTGAGCGCAGTTGGCGAAACTCTTTTCGAGCGGCTTCCCGATCTGGTGAGGCAATGGTCATCAGTCCACGAAGAGTAATGTTCGGGAGATGAAAGAGATCATCAGCCTCCAACAGAAGGTCGCCCGGTGATATACCATATTTTGAACTCTCCCCGGAGGTGTTGACCTCAAGCAGATAGTCAACGTGCAGATTATGCTGAACAGCCCGTTTTGAAAGCTCTTCAGCCGTTGAAAGCTTGTCGATGCCATGGACAAGGCTCACCTTGCCGATAATTGAGCGCACCTTGTTGGACTGGAGGTGGCCGATAAAGTGCCACTCAATCGGGCAATGAGCAAGCAGGGGTTCTTCATACTTCTCGAGGAACTCCTGCACGTAGCTTTCACCGAACTCAATCTGCCCGGCATCAAATGCCTCACAGACAAGCTCTGCCGCTTTGTGTTTGGAAACAGCAATCAGGCGCACCGTGGCGGGGTCTCTTCCCGCCTCAATGCAGGCGCTCTTTATCTGTTCCCGTATTGCCTCAATATTGGATGCAATGCTCTCCATGGTGTGGTTAATCAGGGCTTTGCTACTGGTACAATGGTTTCAATGATGATTGGATTTATCGGGTTGTCGTTAGGGTCTGTCTTGGCTGCTGCAATTTTTTCGACCACATCCATACCAGCGTCCACGACACCGAAGACGGTGTACTGCCCGTCAAGGTAGGAGTTGTCGCTGTGATTGATATAGAACTGGCTGCCGGAAGAGGCTTTTTGTGGATTGTTGTCTCTTGCCGCTGCAAGGGTTCCCTTTTTGTTGGCATGCTGGATCTCGGCAGGGATACGGGTTGATGGGCCGCCAGTGCCATGCAGCGAGCGTTTCTCTTCAAACCGTGACAGCGGGTCTCCGGTCTGTATCATGAAATTCTGAATAACCCGGTGAAAGCGAATGCCATCGTAATAATTTTCGCCCGTGAGCTTGACGAAGTTATCGCGATGCAGCGGGGTGTCGTCATAGAGGCTGATGGTAATGTCGCCAAGGTTTGTCTTGATAAGAAACTGTTCAGGCATGGGTATGAAAGTAGTTGTGATTTTAAGTATTACAGGTTACCGGAAATTTGCCAGAGGGAGCGCTGTGCAACGGCAGCTCCTGTGGAGCCTGGATAGTCAGCGATGATTTTTGTATAGAGTTCGGATGCTTTTGCAAGCTGGTTTGCCTGCTGGAAGCTGTTGGCCGCATGGCCCAGGTACTGCGCCTTGAGTGCGCTGTTGTCGGCCTTTTTGGAGGCATCCTGATAGCTCTCTGAGGCGAGTGAAAACTGATTTTTATTGATGTAACAGTCACCAGCGCCAGCAAGAGCCGCCGCAGCCAGATCGTTGTTCGATATGGAAACGGTTTTGAAGATGCTCAGCGCCTTGTCGTACTCTTTGTTTGAGTAATAAGCGTTGGCAAGAAGCAAATTTGCCATGTTGCCGCTCGGGGTGCCGGTAAACCTGCCTGCATAATCTTCAGCAATTTTTTTCAATCCGGCCATATTGCCTTTGCCGTTGATGGCAACTCCATACTCTCCCCGGTCGAGCAGTGGCGCTATCCGTGAGAGCTGCAGGGCAGCCTCCACTTCACTGCTTTTCTGGTGACGCACCCAAAAGAAGGCTCCGCCCCCAAACAAGAGAAGTACAACAACCAGGCCGATAAGTGCCGTTTTATATTTTATGGCGAAATAGAGAAAATTTTCCTCTGTCGATGGTTTTACACTCTGTTCCATAGGCTCTGTTTCGGGTTTCTGCTTCAGTAAAGTTCGGCCTCCAACCTAAGCAAGTTTGTCTCAATTTCAAAATGATAAGCAGCCAGTTAAAAAGCAGCTCTTTTATAATCCCGGTAATTTGAATAATTCATTGGCATTCCGTGCAATTCCGCGAGCTGCATCTTCAAGGGGAATCTCCCTGATGCGGGCGATAGCCTCGGTGATAATCGGGAGATAGGCAGGTTCGTTCCTTTTGCCGCGGTAAGGCACAGGAGAGAGGTAAGGAGCGTCGGTCTCCGTGAGAAGATCATCAAGTGAAACGGCTCTGATCACTTCGGGAAGCAGGGATCGCTTGTAGGTGACGGTGCCGGGAATGGAGAGCTTGAACCCTTTGCGGATACACTCTCGGGCGATCTCCGTGTCACCCGAAAAGCAGTGCATGACGCCGCGCATGGCGGAATGGCTCTCTTCGGAGAGAATATTCAACATATCTTCCCAGGCATCGCGGCAATGAATTACGACGGGCAGGTCAAGTAATTTGGCAAGCCGCAACATTTCCCGGCAGGCATCATGCTGGGCCAGACGGTTGTAGTCGGCGTAGTGGTAGTCGAGGCCAATTTCTCCGATGGCAACAACTTTGGGCAATCCCGCAAGGTCCGCAAGTTCATCAAAAACGCTCGCCTTGACCGGTTGGGTAGCTTCATGAGGGTGAAGGCCGACGTTGGCGTAAATAAAATCGAACTCTTTGGCCAGCGCAATCGATTTTTTGCTTGTTGCAACGTCAATTCCCGGATCAATCAGCAGGCTGACCTGCGCCTCTTTCAGGCGCTCTATGACCTCGTTGCGATCAAGGTCAAACTCAGGAAAGGAGAGGTGGCAGTGAATATCAACGAACATGGTTCTGCAGTGGTTGGTTCCCGTCTGGAAAAACCTTGTTGTGAAAGATAATCAACATGCAGGCTCCGATGGAGATGGCGGAGTCGGCAATATTGAAAATCGGCCAGAGGGAGAGATATGTTCCAAAGAGATAGCCGTTATAGAGATCGAAATAGAGGAAGTCCACCACCCGGCCAATGGTGAACCGGTCGATCATGTTGCCAATACCTCCGCCGGTAATAAGGGCAAATGGCACAAGAAAGAGGGGACTCCGGTCTTTTGAACGGATGACATAGATGAGCACAGCCATCGTAATGAGGGCGGTCAGGAGGAGGAGTCCAATCGGCGGAGCAAATTCAAGGCCAAAGGCAACTCCCTTGTTCTCCGCATACGTGAGCGAAAATAGGTCAGGAATAATGGAGATACTTTGCCCTGTATCCTTCAAAAAGGTGACTGCCAGCTTTTTTGATGCTTGATCAGCCGCAATGACCAGAAGAACAAGGGAGAAAAACCATTTCATGAGTCGGAGCAATTATTGTTGAATCTCTTGCAGCAGCGCCTCACGAACAGCGCTCACCGGCATGGGCAGACCAGTCCAGAGCGTAAATGCCCGTTCAGCCTGGCCAATCAGCATCTCAATGCCTGATATGGTTGTGGCACCTGCGAGTTTTGCCGCTTGCAGCAGAGGAGTGTCGAGAGGGTTATAGACCATGTCATAAACAATCTGGCCCGGGTTGAGCAATTGACGATCAAGGGGAATAACCGAGCCGCTGTTGCCTCTGGTGCCAATGGGTGTGGCATTGACAATCACCCGGCATTCCCTGATTGTTTCGGGACTCTCCTGCGGGAGGATAGTAAGCGGATGGCTGTTGTCGTAACCGCTCTCCTCAAGCTGGGAGTGAGCTTTTTGTGTGTCGCGAACGAAGAGCAGAATCTCCTTCGGAGTGAAAAAGCTGTTGAATGCCTTGATTGCTGCCAGTGAGGCACCTCCTGCGCCAAAAATGGCTACCGTCTTGCCCGTTATACTCTCCCTGTAAGGCAAAAGGGGTGAGGCAAATCCGGCAATATCGGTATTGTGGCCGATGAGTTGTCCGTCTTTATTGTCGATGGTGTTGACTGCTCGAATGGATGCTGCCTCTTCGGAGAGTTCATCAAGAAAAGGGAGAACTGTTTTTTTGTAGGGGATGGTGACGCTGAACCCTGCTATACCGAGCGCTTTGGCACCGCGAAGGGCATCCCCGACCAGCTCAGGAGAGGGAATGTTGAAAACGGTATAATGAAAGGGCAGGCCAAGCATCCGGAATGCGCTGTTATGAATGAGCGGAGAGTATGAATAGTCGACTGTCCGCCCGAGAAGAGCAAGAATTTTCGTCGCCTGTATCATGAAATACCGAGCATGCTTCTGACTGAATCCTGCTGATAGAGCTCCGGAAAGGTGCTCTGGAAAAGCTCTTTTTTGTCTGGATCAATTTTGAACGCCTTGCTGAGCGCTTTCAGGGTGCTGAGTTTGTCGCCCATGGCAAAATAGGCGGCAGCAATTTCAAAATGGGCATCCGCCGAGAGTGGCTGAAGCTTCAGTGACTGCTCGAGTGCTTCGATTGAGGCATTGACGAGCCCACCCTCCCTGAGGACGATAGCAAAATCAACCCAAATTTGTGGATTATCCGGTTCAAGGATGATGATTGCCCGGTAGGTGGCAATGGACTCTTCGAGCTGGTTGAGGTTATACTCAATCTCCGCCTTCAGCAGCAGAAACTCAACGTTGTCGGAGGTTGTCTTGAGTGCTTCCAGTGTTGCCTGATAAGCATCTTCGTACTCCTCAAGAGCTTCATGGCAGCATGCAAGCGCAAACCATGCGTCGGCAAATTCAGGGCTGATTCCGATGCAGCGAAGGTAACAGGGGATGGCCTCAGCATACTTCTCAAGCTCTTCGTAGGCTATCCCAAGATTGTAGAGGGCATTGATGTCATCAGGCTCAAATTCAAGCGTTTTCAGGTAGCTTTCGGCCGCCTCTTCAATATGTCCGGTAATGGCAAGCACGTTCGCCCGGTTGTACCAGGCTGAACTGAAATCATCCGAAATGGCGAGCGCCATGTCGTAACAGTCGAGCGCCTCGTCGAAGTGCTTCATTTTGCTCAGCACAAGGCCATTGTTGTACCAGGCATTTATATTGTAAGGATCATGATCAACCGTTTTGCGATAGCACGAGCTGCTCTCATCGAGTTTGTCAAGCACATCCTTGCAGTATGCGAGTTCATACCAGGCATCGGCAAACTCCTGGTCAAGCTCCAGAGCACTTTCAAAGTCAGCTTCGGCCTCTTCAACCCGCTCAAGCCGCTGCAGAATGATGCCGCGATAGTAGTAGTACTCCTTTTCAAAAGATGGGTCTATCATGCTGTCGTCGATCTCTTCAAGCGCCTCATGGAAACTGCCGGTGTTGAAGTAGCCGAGTGCCAAGTTAAGGCGCATTTCGCTGTCTGAGGGGCTGAAGGCGACTGCTTTCAGAAAGGCTTCAAGCGCCTCATCAAAAAAACCGTTCAGTGTCAGGCAGTTGCCAAGAAAAAACCAGCTCTCCGAGTTGCAGGGGGCAATATCGGCGAGACGGCGGGCAACGGCCAGCGCCTCAAGCAGGAATCCATCATCGTTATACTGGCTGATGCGGTCAAGAAGCTCCTCCGAATCGAACATAGAATCCAGACCTTCAAGGTCGGGCTGCTCTTTTCCGCTCTCGCCCGTCGGGTTGTGGCGATCATCGTCGAAAAAATCAGGCATGTTCATAGAGGCGTTAATCAAAAATTGGCATATCAAACGTTCACATCATCAGCACTAAATATAACAGAATTTTATTAAGAAAAACATTTCAGAGGGCGGGTGATGATATTCATGGACGATAAAAATGGTCGATGGCCTCGGCCACTTTTGATCCGGCTACCGCTCTCAACTCTTCAATGGTGGCCTTTGCAACCTCATCAGTTGAACCGAACTGCTTGAGCAGCCTGAAGGCTGTTTTTTCTCCAATGCCGGCAATGGTCGTGAGCTCTGTCTGCAGGGTTCTTTTGGATCTAAGTTTGCGATGATAGGTGATGGCAAAACGGTGCGCCTCATCGCGCAGTTGCTGGAGCAGTTTAAGCGCGGGGGAGGTTTTTGGCAGATTGAATGGATCTGAAGAGTGCGGGGTGAAGATCTCCTCAATGCGTTTTGCCAAACCGATAACCGGAATTGAAAGACCAAGCGTGTTTAATGTCTGAAAAGCGGTGTTGACCTGCCCTTTGCCGCCATCGACAACAATAAGATCGGGCAAAGGGAGCTCGGTCGAAAGCGAGCCGCTGTAGCGACGGCGGATCACCTCCTCCATGGCGGCATAGTCGTCAGAGCCTTCAAAGCTCCTCATTTTAAACATGCGGTAGTCAGATTTTTTAGCTTTTCCCTTTTCAAAACAGACCATGGAGCTTGCATAATCGGTGCCTTGAAGGTGGGAGTTGTCAAAACATTCGATTCGCTGCGGAAGGGCGGGCAGATGGAGCAGCTCCCTGAGGGCGGTGAGGCCGAAGTGCTCGCGGACAGCTTCGCCCCTCTTTTGTTTCTGGATGAGATATTCCTCAAGATGGTGTCGGGCGTTCTGGCGGCACATTTCGACCAGATGCGCCTTTTCGCCGATTTGTGGTACAATAAAGCGAATCTGTTTTTTCTCCTGCTGTTTTTCGGCGATAAAGGCCTTCAGAGTCTCCTCTTCCTCTTTTCCAATCGGCTCCTGGAGCAGAATTTCATCAGGCACACCTTCAAGAGTTTCGATATAGTATTTTTCAACCACTCTTGCCTGCAGTCCGGCGTCAGTTTCACCGTCGGTATTGTTCATATAGATACGCTGTGAACCAAGCAGTTTCCCCTCCCGTATCTTGAAGATGACACTGCACCCATCATCCTCTCCTGCGGCAACCGCAAATACATCACGGTCGAGGCGGTCGGCTGCTACTATTTTTTGACGTTCAGTATATCGTTTCAGGCTGTCGAGCTGCGCTTTTATCTCCCCGGCCTGTTCGAACTTCAGTTCCTTGGCGTGAAGCTGCATGGAATCGGTAAGTGAGCGGATCATGCCGGAGGTTTTTCCCTTCAGCAGTCTGGTGATTTCGTCAATCATTCTGCCGTACTCCTCTTCCGACTGTAGCCCTTCGCACGGCCCCTTGCACTTGTGGATGTGGTAGTCGAGGCAGAGCTTGTATTTTTTAGAAGAAATATTTTCTTCGCTCAGCCGATATTTACAGCTCCGCACGGGAAAAATTGAACCGATGAAATCAAGTATTGAACGGAGTTGACCTGCTTCGGTATAGGGACCGAACCAGGTAGAGCCATCCCGTCTCCGCTGGCGCGAAAAGATGATTCTCGGGAATGGTTCATTGGTGATGACGAGGTAGGGATAGCTCTTGTCATCCTTCAGGTTGATATTATAGCGCGGCTTCAGTTCCTTGATAAGGTTATTTTCAAGAATGAGCGCCTCTACCTCCGAAGAGGTGATAATGACCTCAAAATCTTCAATGTGCGTGACCAGCACCAGCGTTTTGCCAAAGAGTTGCTGTGGATTGCGAAAGTAGGAACGAACCCTGTTGCGCAAATTCTTCGCCTTGCCGACATAGATCACCCGGTCACTCGCATTTTTGAACTGGTAAACACCGGGGGAGGTGGGCAGTGTCGTGAGTTTTTCATGAAGTGCCTTTTTTATGTCAGTGCGGGCGGCAAGTTCATCCAGGGTATCCATTGTTCATCGGGTAGTTGGTTTTTCTTTGCGGCTCTTCCGCTTTTCCATAAACACGAAAAGCCGCATCAAGATGCGGCTTTTCGTGGAGAAAAAGAACAGTTCGTGGTCTCTATTTAATCACGTCATATTCTCCCTTGAGCGCAAATACCCCGAAGGTAATGAGGCTGAAGGCGATAATAGGCATCAGAACGACAATCACGATTGACCAGAAAATCCAGTTCTCTTCGCTGGGTTTTGCTGCGATCTCTTTCATGGCTTGCATGATCACCAGCGGGACGATTCCTATGCCCATGA
>SESD01001221.1_pt1 | contig 14477 bp, 15 predicted proteins | sample 3171411 | NCBI WGS metagenome assembly SESD01 (sample SAMN06051880, study PRJNA518727) | freshwater metagenome | biome: subpolar coniferous forest; feature: holomictic lake; material: water; isolation source: holomictic Lake 442, 16.5 m depth | place: Canada: near Kenora, Ontario | collected...
CGGTGCTGCGGGTGCCGGCACTGGAACTGCCGCTGGCGCAGCCACGGGCTCCACAGGCGCGGGAGGCGGCGGCGGCGGTGGTGGTGGTGGTGGCGACATTGCGGGCACCACCGGAGCAGGAATGAAATTTTTCGGCTCGGCCACGGCGCCAGCCTTGGGATCCACAGGCACCCCGCCAGCGGCCAGAAACTGCCAGTCGGCATAGCGCTTGGTCTGGCGAAAACCTTCATATTGCTTGGGGAAGCCGGTCTTGCGCAGCGGCTCGCGCTGGGAGTTGGAGTGCACACCGACGATCTGTCCGTTGGCATCGCGTATCAACACCCACGAACCGTTCTCCGGGCTTGCGCCGGGCGCCTCCGGCTCATGCAGCGGGTCACGGTAAATTTTACGCAGGTAGCGTTGTATCGACAGCTGATTGGGGTCGCGCAACAACGCATCCATTGTGCGCGGAAAGGGCTGCGGCCCGGCCGTATTCTTGGCGTGATAGAGCTCGATGGCGCGGCGGATTTCATCGCCGGCAAACAGCAGCTCGGACTCCTTGTCCCGACGCATGTCGTTGCCAAGCAGTGTCGCGCCGGCGGAAACGGCAAGCGATGCCGCGAGGACAGCCAGCAGCAATCCGAAATAGGTGTAGCCGCCCTGGGCTGCGCACCTACCAATCTTCATATTTCGCACCGCTGCGTGTCGCGCCCTGGGCGCCGCTGCGAACGTCCTTGATGCCGGCTTCCTGGCCGCCGCTCTGCATGACCGGCACCCAAGTGGTCGATTCATTGGTGACCGGATCGACCGGTATCTCGCGCAGGTAGCGGTTTTTGACCAGATCCTGCAGTTCCGCGGGCCAGCGCCCGGTGTCCTGGTAGAACTGGTCGATCGCCTCGCGCATCGCCTTGAGGTTGGAACGCATTGCGACCTCGCGCGATTTCTCCAGGCTGTTGAAATAACGCGGCGCCGCGATGGAAGAGAGCGTGGCGATGATGGCCATCACCACCAGTAACTCGATGAGCGTGAATCCGGCGCGCGCGAGCCGGCCGCGGCGCGCAACGCTTGCATCCGCGACGGCACCGCCCTGCGGGCCTCGCCCGCACAGGTGGATTTTACCAATCACGATAGACCACACCGTTCATGCCCCGCCCCTTGGCCAGCGAGTAAACATCGAACACATCGACGCCCTCCTGCGGCGTATCGGACGAGCTGGCATAACTGCGCTTGCCCCATGTCTGGGCCGCGGGCGTGGCCTCATCCGGGTGCAGCGGATCGCGCGGCAATCTGCGCAGAAAGTAAATTTTCTGCCGCTCCGCGGAAGCGGAGTTCTCCACCCCGCTGGCAAGCTCATCGAGTGTTTTCGGATAGCCGCTGTCGCCGACGCTGCCCTTTACCTTGCCCTCATCCACCGCTTTCTTGTAGGCATCAAGGCCGGCGCGGATTTCACGCAGGGCGGTGCGCAGTTCGCGCTCCTGCGCACGCTTGACCACGATTTCCTTCAGCGGCACCGCCATCGATGCCAGTACGCCGATGATGGCCACCGTGATCATCAGTTCGATCAGCGTGAATCCGCGCGCCCTTGACATGATCACTTCCCGGTGACGCGCAGTTGCAGCGGCCCGGCGCCCTTCACCGGCATGGTGCTGCCATCGGTCAGCGTGGGCACCGCCGTTGCAATGTGCACCTGCGTCGCGCCTTCCTTGCCGGTGGCGCGGAATTTAACCGTCAGCAGGGAGCCCGCGCCCAGCGCGCCCTCCGGCCCGCTGCGCCGGACACCGGCATATATCCGGCCCGCAGTGGCATCGGCGCGCTCGGTGAACACGGTCTGCCCGTTCCCGCCGCGCATCAGATCACCCTCGCCCACGCTCACCACCGACAGCGCGGCCGGGTCAAACAGCAGCTGCAGTTCGGCACCCGAGAGCGCAAGCTTGGAGTTCGCCTCGACGCTCACCGTGAACTCTTGGCCGGCGGCAACCGTGGCCGGTCCTTTCCAGGCAAGGTCGAGCGTCTCCACCGTGCTCGCGGCCGGACGTGCCGCATTGGCAGCTGCGGCGGCAACAACGGGCGCCACAACGGCAGGCACAGCTGCCGGAGCGCCCGGGGTCCGTGAACTGACAACGCCCTGCGCAGAGGCAAGCTTGACCGGCTCGGCCGGCGGATTGAGCATCGGCGGGGACACACGGAACATCGCCTCGGTACCGGACCAGAGCGAGGCCGCTTCGATCGTCGGGCGCGGAATGTTGCGCACGATACGCGGCGTGATGGACAAGACGATCTCGTTCTTGCTGCCATCGATGCGGGTAGAGGAAAACAACCGGCCGATCACCGGGATATCGCCCAGACCCGGGATGCGCTGCGCCTTGTCGATCTCGTCATCCTGGATCAGGCCCATCAGGGTTTGCGTTTCGCCATCCTTGAGCTGCAACACCGTGGCGGCATTGCGCGTGCCCACCCGGTAGGCAATGGTCCCGTTCTTGCTGGTCACCTGGTCCCCAAGGGTGCTCACCTCGAGGTTCATCTTGATCATCACCCCGCCGTCCATATGGATGTTCGGCTCCACTTCGAGCTTGAGCCCGACGTCAAGGTACTGGATCGTATCGGTGACGACCGGCGTGGTGGCGCTGGGCGTGACCACCGAGGAGATCACCGGAATGCGGTTGCCGATAAGGATTTTCGCCTTTTCGCGGTTACGCACCCGCACACGCGGATTGGACAGCAGGTTGCTCACGCCCGTCTCGCTTTTCAGGTTAAGCACGGCGACGGGGTTGCCGATGATGCCACTGCTGTTGAGCGCGAACTTATCCTGAAACTGCACCCCGAGCTCCTTCAGGCGCGAACGAAGAATTTCCAGCACCTCGATCTCCAGCACCACCTCGGGTTCGGCGTGGTCCTGCACGGAAATGAGGTTCTCTGCCAGGCGGATGACATCGGGCGTATCGCGGATCACCAGCAGATTGAGTTTCTCGTCGATGAAAGTGTCCTTGGTCTTGAGCATGGTCTTGATCATGTTTTGCGTCTGCTTCACATCGGCGTTTTCGAGATAAAAACTGCGTATGACCAGGTCCTGGTACTCGCGCGCCTTGACCGGCGTGGCCGGGTACACCAGCATGGTGTTCTCGTTGAGCACCTTGCCGGAAAGCTGGTTGGGATCGAGCAGCAGCGCGATCGCATTCTCGATGAGCACATCCTTGACAGAAATGCTGACGCGGATATCCGGGCGCACATCCTTGTCAAAAATGAAATTAAGGCCGCTGCCCTTGGAAAGCGCGTCAAACACCTGGCGCAACCCGACATCCCGGAACTCCAGGCTGATCGGCACCGTGTAACGCGACTTGATTTGCGGCGTGGAAATCACCTGGCGAAAGCGCCGCGCCTGGATCTCGCGCCGCGCCTCGCGCGCCTCGCGCTGCTCGGGGTTTTCGATCAGCACCTTGTTGAGAAGGTCGAGCGCCAGCTCCACCTGGCCTTTTGTCTCTGCGGCGACCGCCCTCTGCACCTCGGCACGGTGCCGGCGCGATCGCAACACCCCTTCGAGGCCGGCGAGGGCGCGCGGATTGCGCGGGCTGAGCGCCAGCACACGCTGGAAAGCCTCGTCGGCGACATCCTCGCGTCCGGCGGAAAGGTCGGTATCAGCGATGGTGAGCAATTGGAAAATGGCTTTTTCACGCTGCTCCAGGAGCCCTGTGCGCAGGGCAAAATCCCGCGGATCGGTGCGCACCGCTTCGCTCATACGCTCCAGCCCGCCCTCCACGTTCCCCTGCGCCACGAGGTCGCGCCCTTCGAGCGAAAGACGTTCTGCCGCACAACCGAAAAGGGCAAGCACAACTGCCGCCGCCAGCAATGGTGTGGCGTGCTTGAGTAAGTGTTTGGTTTTCATGGTCCTGCCCCGATTTGAAGAGTTTGCCGCTCGCGCAACGGAAGGTAAGTGAATTGAAGCGCGCCATCTTCGATGCGCTCCAGCAGATAAGTGTTGTCTATGGTTTCGCCCAAACCGACGGAAATCATCGCCGTTCCGCGCGCCAGGAAGAATGTGCGGCTGCCGCGTCCATCGTCCAGCTGGCCCATGAACCTGAATGGCAGGGGTGGGGCCCGCGGCGCCTCGACCGGGGCCGGAGGGGGCGGCGGCGGCGGCGGCGGCACGATGACCCAGCTCTTCGGGCCGAACGGATCCCCCGCTTCTTCCATCTGGCCGATGGGGCGCGCGCGCGACAGCAGGTCAAGCCGCACCGACCCGGGCGGCAGTGGCGGCCTGGCCGCCGGCGCTTCCTCGGTCACGGCCGCCTTGCCTTGCGTGGCCTCCGCCGGCGCTTCAGGCTCGGGCGCCGGTTGCGTCTGCATTTGAGTATCGGCACGCAAGCGCAGCGCCTCCGATACCGGTTCCGTGCCGGACACCGGCGGCTGCGGCGCGGCTGCGTGCGCACGCTCTACCAGGCTCAATTCGATGCGCAGCGGCATGCCACTGTCCGCACCCGCAGCCGGTTCGGCAGAATCGTCGCGTGTCAGGTCGATCACCAGCAGGATCGCGGCAAGGCCAAGCGCCCCAAGAAACACGTGCCGTTTCATCAGCGTGCCCCCTGGTAGAAAATACTCACGCGTATTTGCGCCTCGACGGACGCCTCACCGGCGTTCTGGCGCTGCAGCGTGATGCCATCGAGTGCCAGCGAGGGAATGTCGCGCAGCAAACGGCGGACGAAGGCGGTGATGCTCGAATACGATCCCTTGACCGGGAGGGTGATCTGGTAGCGCAAGAGGTCAAGGCCGGCTTCCTCGACCAGGCGGTACTCGCCGCGCTCGAGGACCAGCGTTTCACGCTCCGCCGCAGCGTGAATGTCGCGCAAAACGACGTTGATCTGCGTGGCCGCCGGGAAAAACCGCTCGAACGCCGCGATCTGAACGGTCGGATTATTTTCCTCGTTGCGCTTGATCTCGCGGCCGCTGCGCGGCGATTCACGCTGGCGGCGCACCTGCTCTGCCAGCTCCTTGGCATCGCTTCCGGCCGGCAGCGTGACGCTGGCGAGCTCGGTGAGGGCGAGCGCGACCAGGGCCGCGGCGACCAGGCCAAACAGGCCCAGACGAACGCTGACGCGCCGCAGTCGCAGGCTCAGTTCGGCGCGGACTTGGCGGATGTCCATGATGCGGAGAAAGTAAAGCGGATGGGACGGCTCGGATCTTCAACAATGACCTGATGCGACTGCAGGATGGCCGGCGCAAGACGGCCGTCGTTGCGAAGGCGCTCAAGATAATCCAACATTTCCTGGGCGTTCCTCGCCTCGGCGCCGGCACGCACCTGCGCGGTGGCCGGGTCCGACTCCAGGCTGAGCAGTGCGCTGTGCTCGCCGTTGGCCGTCGCGATCGCGCCGAACACATCATGCCATGGCGTGCTCAGCTGACGGATGACGCGGTTGGCCTTGCGCACACGCTCATCAAGGTCACCGCCGCGCGCCGCGGGCTGGCTGGATCGGTTGCGTTCGGCCTCGCGATCCACGCCAAGGCTCACAAGTTCGGCGTCCAGGCTGGCGACGCGTTCGCGCGCCAGGTCCGACTGCCACAACGCCAGCGCCAGCAGCACCGCGCCGGCGGCCACCGCGGCAAGGCCTGTCGCATGCGAACGCGATTGCGGCGCGGCAAAATTCAGCGCAAGGGCCGGTGTCCGGAACAGCACCGCCATAACCGGGCTGATCGCCGGTTGCACTGCGCGCTTTACGCGGGCCAGCGCCGCGATGACGCGGGCCAGCACCGCGACGACGCGGCTTTTTGCGCTTGCGAGCGATTGGGGGTATTTCATCTCAGGCCGCCGCCACGCCAAGAACATAATCCGCGACACGCGGGCGCATTGCCTTCAGGCCGGCAAGGTCGACAAAATCAAAATCCGCGCCGGAGGCGCAGCCGGAGCAGTCCATGCCCGGCGCGTACAAATACAGCTTGCGTGCGCCATGCGCGCCGCTGGAGAGCATTTTCGCCTCGAGCATCTGCGCCCGAAGCACCTGCGACAGGGGTGCCTCCAGGGGCTCGGCAACCAGGCTGGCCCAATTCCCGGCCTGCACGCGCGCCAGTATCAGCAAGCCGGGTTCGGCCTGGGCGAACCAGAACTCACGCTCGGCGATGTGGTGGCGCGCACGGTTGAGCGCGCGCATCAGCAACGGCTCTATCGAGGAGGGCCGCAGGCGTGCCGACTCAAGGGTTTGTTTCAGGTTTTCCAAAAAACTGCGCTCCAGTGCGGCGGCGATCTGGTCGCGTCCGGACAGCATGTTGCCAAGACGCACCTCCCAGTCACCGCCCTCGCCGCCGTGGACCTGCTGAAACTTGAGCAGCGCGAGCGCCTTCTCGTCGGCGGCGGTGAACACGTGGTCGCTCGCGGGTACAAGTGCGTAGCGCACCATCGAACTGGAAAGCAGAACCTGCGCATTCGCGCCGTGCCAGCGCCGGTCATTGAGCACGGTCTCGAGCGCGGCAAGAATGGCCGGGGCGGAAGCGGCACCGGAGGATGTCGCCACCGCTTCGGCGTGACGGCAAATCAGCCGCGGCGAGAAGCCGCCGCTCATGCGCACAAGCAGCACCCGATCGGCATGCAGCCCGATATGCACCGTGTCCTTAAACAAACGTGACACGGTTTATTTCCTCCAGCGTGGTGTCGCCGCTGCGCACCAGGGCGAGCGCCGCCTCGCGCAAAAAGCGCGTACCGCCCTTGCGCGCAGCTTCCTTGATCTGGCGGATGGGCGCATTGGCGATGATCATTTCGCGCAACTCATCATCGAGCACAAGAAATTCGGCGATCGCCTTGCGCCCCTTGAAGCCGGTGCCGCGGCAGGTGCCGCAACCCTGGCCGGCGGTGAAGCGATACCCGGACACATCATCGCCAAGGCCGGACTCTGCGATAAGACTTTCCTCAGGCCGCGCCGGATGGCGGCAGTCCGGGCAGTTGATGCGCACCAGTCGTTGCGCAACGATGCCGTTGAGCGCCGAAACAAAACTGTATGGGTCGACGCCCATGTGCTTGAAGCGTCCGATGACGTCAAAAGCACTATTGGCGTGCACCGAAGTGAACACCAGGTGGCCGGTCAGCGCCGACTGGATGGCGATCTGCGCCGTTTCCGCGTCGCGAATCTCGCCAATCAGGATTTTGTCCGGATCATGACGCAGTATCGAACGCAGACCTCGCGCGAAAGTCAGCCCCTTGCGTTCGTTGACAGGAATTTGCAGCACGCCCGGCAGCTGGTACTCGACCGGGTCCTCGATGGTGACGATCTTGTCCGAGCCGGTGTTGATTTCGGTCAGCGCCGCGTACAGCGTGGTGGTCTTGCCGCTGCCGGTGGGGCCGGTGACCAGCACCATGCCGTAAGGCTCGCTCGCCAGCTTGCGAATGCGGCGGATCGAATCCGGGTCGAGCCCGAGCACCTCGAGTCGCAGGGCGCCGGCGCCCTCGGCGAGCGTGCGCTTGTCCAGGATGCGCAGCACGGCGTCCTCGCCGAACATGCTTGGCATCACCGACACGCGCAAGTCCACCGGGCGGTTGCGCACCGACACCTTGAAACGCCCGTCCTGCGGCACGCGCGTCTCGGAAATGTCCAGATCCGACATCACCTTGATGCGCGAGATCACTTCCTGCGCCAGCGCCTGCCCGGCAACCCTGCCCACCGAGCTGAGCACGCCGTCGATCCGGTATCGGATCATCAGGCCGGCCGCCTCGCTCTCCAGATGGATGTCGCTGGCGCCGGACTTGAATGCGTCATAGAGCGTCGAATTGACCAGACGCACAACGGGGCTGGCGTCCTCGCTGATACCGGCCAGTGAAAGCTCCTCCACGCCGCTCAACGCCTCCCCGTCGCCCTCCTCGTTGCCGAGCAGGCCGGTCATCGCGCTCATCGCCTCTTCCTGGCGCGCCAGGCAGGCGTCAAGGTCGGCGCCGTGCACCAGGATGAAAGGGGTGCGCGCCGGCAACGCAAACCGCGCCCACTCGCGCAGGCTGCGGTCGAACGGATCGGTGACAACCATGGTCAGGCCGGATCCTTCGAGGCGCACGCACAGGCAGCGCCGGCGCAGCGCCTCGGCAAACGGCATCAGCTCGAAATCGGGCGTCGCCTGCGCGAGCTCGTCAGGCGAGAGCGAATCGAGCCCAAAACTGGCGGCAAGCACCTGCGAAAACTCACGCGGTGAAAAACCACTTTGGTCTTCGAGCACATCGAGCAGCGGACGCCCGCTGGCGAGCGCGGCGGCACGCGCGGACTGCACCGCATCCGCGCTGAGCAAATCCGGCTTGAGCGCCATTGCGCCGATCCGATCGTTCATTATTTGACGCTCCCGGCAAGGTCGAAAATAGGCATGTACAAAAGAACCACGATTCCGCCAATGACGATGCCCAGCAGGGCCATCAGCAACGGCTCGAGCATGCGCGCCGCCCAATCAACCCAGCGCGAGGTTTCTTCATCGTGATAATCGGCGATGCGCCCGAGCATGTCGGCCATACTGCCGCTGCGCTCGCCCACGGCCAGCATGCGGTTTCCCACCGGCGTGGTCAGGCCGTTTTTTTGCAGTGCCTGCGATACCGGCTGGCCCTGTGCGATCTGGCGCGAAGCGATCGCCAGCTCCTTGCGCATCGCCCCGCTCAGCATGCTCGCCGCCAGGCCCAGCGCCGGAACAATCGGCGTCCCCCCGCGCAGCAGCATGGCCAACGTGCGATACAGACGCGCCAACTCGTACACCCGGATGTGCTGCCCAACGGCGGGAAGGGCGCGCAGGCGAATCACCAGCCAGTCGCGTGTTGCCTGGGCGGACAATACCACACCCATCGCCGTCAAAGTCAAAAGCGCCCCCGCGGCAAATTGCAGCGGATACGCGCCTATCGTTCGCCCGATGTCAAACAGCAGGGCTGAAGCCCAGGGCATGTCACTGCCGGAGTCGCGGTACACGCCGGCGAACTTGGGTACGACAAAACCGATGAGAAAGGCGCTCACCAGAAAGCCGACGCCAAGCAGCATCGTCGGGTAAATCATTGCCGATATTATTTTTTTGCGCGCGGCGTCAATCCGGCTGGCGTAATCACAATAGCGTTGCAGTGTTTCTTCGAGGCTGCCGGTACGCTCGCTCGCACTCACGCCGGCAACCAGCAACTGCGGGAAGCCTGCGCCCGATTCGGTCAGCGCCTCGGAAAGGCGACCGCCCTGCCGCAACCTGAGCAACAACGATTCGATGACCGCGCGCGCATCGGCGTCGTATTCCTTTTCGGCCATGCCCTCGAGCGCGGCAACCAGGCTGAGGCCGGCACGCAACAACATCAACAGCTCCTGGCAAAAGCTCAGCACATTAAGGCGTGTGCGCCCGGAGGATAAACGCCGTCCCCGCTGCGCGGCGTGTGCCGGCCGCGCGGCAAACACCGACATGCCGCGCACCTGCGCCTCGCGCCGGGCGTCGGCCTCGGCGGCCGCGTCGATACGCAGCACCACCACCTGGCCGGATGCGGAAAGTGCTTTTATCTCGAATAGCATAATCTCGCCCGGGCAGTGTCAGTTGTTGCGCAGGTCGGCCGCTTCGCCGGTGCCGCCACGGGCGCCATCCTTGCCCAGGGAGACGATGTCGAACTCACCGCGCTCGCCGGGAATCTTGTAGATGAATGCGCGGCCCCACGGATCGGCGGGCAGGCCTTTTTTCAGGTAGGGACCGTCCCAGCGCGGCTCGTTGGCCGGCTTGGTGACGATCGCGGGAAGGCCCTGCTCCTGCGTCGGGTAATGGCCGGTGTCGAGGCGGTACTGGTCTAAGGCTTTTTCCAGCGCATCGATCTGCGCCTGCGCCACCTTGACCTCGGACTTTCCGATTTGCGAAAAATAGCGCGGCGCAACGTAGCCGGCAAGCAAGCCGATGATCACCATCACCACCAGCAACTCGAGCAGCGTGAAGCCGCGGCTGCCCCAAGTCCGGCAAGGTCGCGACAGCGCCGCCGACCTGGCCATCGTCCGGGTCGGCTCGGGGTTGTTCACTCGGGGCTGGTTCATTTTTTCTCCTCGGTATCGGATTCGTTGAAGTGGCATACGGTTGCCGCGGCCGCCTGTTCAAACGTGGCGGCGGTCCGGGCATTGGCCTTCGCGCTCAATGCGGAAAAGGCCAGCGGTACAAACGCCGAAAGCAAGGCCGAGATAGCCAGCCAGACCACCGCATTGAGCAGCGTGAAGCCCCGGTTGGCGAGCTTCGGCGGGCGTTTTTCGAGTATGTCTGTCGCGGTCACTGTTTGGCCTCCGGCGACGTCGCTGATTGCGTGCAGTTGCCCGCAGCTGCCGCCTGTGCCGTCGCCGGCTGCGGTTCACTTTTGGCGTTCACGCCGGCAGCGAACTCAAAGCGCGGCACGAAGTAGCCGCCGAGGAGCCCGACTATCGTCAGCACGATCAGCAATTGCGGTGCGGTGAAACCGGCGCAGCGCAAACCCGGCTGGCGTTTTACACCGAAATGCGTCTGGATTGAATTGGTCTTCCCCGATGCGTGACTCATTTACGGCCTCCGAAGTTGTCCTGCTGTGCGTTCCCATGTGTCCTGGCGGTGTTCAATGCGCCCGACTGAATCGGCTCGGCGCAATCACAACGTCACCGGCGCATCGTACGGACTCGACCCCGGCGCGTCCGTTGCGCTTTTGTGAGGGCAGGGTAACCTTGCGTAACGGCGAAAAACGCCTGCGCGCATGGGCTCCGGCGAACCGGCGCAACGGCAAAAAGATGGGCGGGCCGGCAACCGCTTGGCGAGGTGAAAAGCCCATCGCGACATAGGCTTGCGATGGGCCACGGCGGCGATGCATGGAGCCGCGCTGCAACCGTGTCGATGCTATGCGGGCCGGTGCGCGGCGTATAGGGGGCCTGCGTGAGGGTTTGGTGACTGACTGTCACCACCCTTGCCGCCACAAAAGACTTAGGGACGCGCTTTCAAGTGCGCAACAGCGGCAAAACGCGCCACCGGCCGCGGGTTTGCGGCCATCAGGCCGGATCCAGGCCTATCGCCGCGTACAAATCGTCCATCAGGAAGGGTTTGGTAAGCACGCCATCAAAGCCCATTCGGACAAAGTTTTCGGTGTCCATTTTTGAAGCATGCGCGGTGCACGCCACGATTCGCGTGTTGCCGTCTTGCGACCGGCCGCGCACAATCCGGCATAACTCCATGCCGCTCACTTCGGGCATGCTGATGTCCATCAATATCACATCAAATGACCGCACCTCCAGCGCACGCAGGCATTGGGCGGCGCTGTCCGCGTGCTCGACAAGGGCAATGCCGCGGCGCTTGAGCATGCGCTCGGCCAGCTTGCGGTTGTCGGCGTTATCGTCCACCACCAAAACCGAATCGATTGACGTCATGCTGGCGTCCCCGCAACGAGCGCACCGGCCGGCCCCGTCGGCAGGGTGAACCAGAAAACACTGCCTTCACCAGGCCGGGAGGACAAGCCGATTTCCCCGCCCAGCAAGGCCACCAGCTGGCGTGAAAGCGAAAGGCCGAGGCCGGTGCCCAGGATGCTCCGCGTCTCAAAATTCTGGATCTGGGTATAACTGCTGAACAACCGGCCCTGATCCTCAACGCAAATACCCCTGCCGGTGTCCGTGACCTCGACAAGAATGTGCTGCGGATCCGGGCTGACGCGCGGGCTGACGCGGACAGTCACCCCCCCCTTCTCGGTGAACTTCAGCGCATTGCTGACAAGGTTATGCAAAATCCGCTTGAGCAGGGTGCCATCGGTATGAACGAGCTCCGGCACGCCGCTCTCGAAAAGCAGGGACAAGGCGAGCCCCCTGTGCACCGCATCTGCGGCATGAAGTTTGATAATTTCATCGAACACGGAGCGGATGGATATCGACTCCATCTCGAGTTCCTGCAACCCGGACTCCGCCTTGGACAGGTCGAGCACCTGATTGACGATTTGCAGCAGGTGCTTGGCGCTTTGGTGTATCGCATCGGCGCTTTGCATGGCATCGGCGGGCAGCGCATCCAGGGCAAGCAGCTGTGAATGCCCGAGTATCCCGTGCAGCGGCGTGCGCAATTCATGCGACATGTTTGCGAAAAACTGCGTTTTTGACTGGGTCGCCAGCTTTGCCAGTTCGACGTTCTTTTGCAACTCCAAATTGGTCGCTGCGAGCCGGAGGTTGAGCACCTGCGCCCGCACCGAAAACGCGAACAGCAACACCACCACGCCGATAATCAAGCCGGCCAGCAAAGGCAGGTACGAAAGGTGGCCGCCGAGGTATTTGGATTCAATCTCCGCCAGCGAAAGCTGCACGGTTACGTACATTGACAGCTCGGGTATCTGCTGAAAAGCCATCAGCCGACGAATGCCATCGACGCTGCCCTCGATTTCGGCAGAGCCGTGATCGGCGGCCATAATGGCGCCAAACCATGGCAATTTGCTTACGTCCTGCCCGTAGGTAAACCCGGCCTTGTCCACCCTGATGCGGTTGATGCCGTCAAAACCGCTCAGGGTAACCACGCCTGTTTCGCCGACAAGCTTCCGGTAAACGGCGGTGAATTCCTCGGGGTTGATTGAAACGACCGTCACCCCCAAAAATTTTCCCGCGGCCGAATCGACACGCCGCGACAATTGCAGCGTCAGTTTTTTCGAAATACGGCCGATGACCGGCTCGCTGATGTAAAGAAAATCCTTGCCGGGTGCATCGGCCTGCACCCGGAAGTGCTTGCGGTCGGACAAATCCACGGGTTTGGATCCGGGCACGGTGCTGAAAACAGACATGCCCGTGGGGTCGAGAAAACCAAACTGCGTGTACAACTCCGGGTCAATTTCCTTGTATAAACGCGCAAACGAAGCAAATTTGTCCCCGCGAAGGTACTGCAGGCGCATCACGCGTCCGATCTGGTCGGCCTGCTCAATAGCGCGCTCGACATGCTGGGCGAGGGCAAACGACACCGAACGCAGGTTTTCCTCGGCGCGAGCCCGCGCCTGCAAGCGGGCGTCGTTGACGATGAAAAAATAACTCGCCAGGACCGCCAGGATGGCGACCAGCGTCAGAAAAATTTTGAGCCACAAGGTGCTCGAATTGAGCAAACGCACGGCCGCGAAAGTCGCCTGCGGCAAATTCCCGGCGCCCGCGCCGCCATCCGCGCTCAATGCCGGGACTCCACGGCCGATCCGGCGCGCCGGGGTGCCTGTGCAAGCGCATGCCCGGACCCGGAACAAATCGCCGCTGGCCCGCACCCACCGGGGGCCAGCCGCGGCTTGCCTTGTGCGTGCGCAATGGTCATGGTTGCTGGGGCTCGCATTTAAATATCTGTCGTGTGCACCGCGCAAGAACCACCTGGATTGCCCAGGCCGGGTTCCCGGAAGTTACCCGGCACCGAAGGACTGCTCCGAAAGGGAAAATACCGTGCCGAATATATCGTATTTTTCACTCCACCTCCTGCGACCTGCAATTAAAATCTGGCCAGGATCGATTTTCCCCGCCAAAAAATAGGCTAGGATGTGGCGGCTACCCCGATAACCGGCGGGTCGTGCAGAAACAGGCCGCCCCGGGGCTTTAACCAGCGAGGAACCAAGCGTGCACAGCCGAGTCGGCGACAAGAAAACTGCTGATGACACGCAACCGGACGATGCACAGGCGGCCCTGGCAACGCACCGCGCCACGGTCACCGGCCTCGCCATGCTGGCGCGCGGCGCCGGACATTCGATCAACAACTTTCTGTGCGTTGCGAAGGGAAACCTGCTGCTGCTGCACGAAGAGCTTGAAAATCCGGAAATGCGCGAACTGGCCGACGCCGCGCTGGCGGGCATGCTGGACGCCGAGCGCCTCGCCAATGGTTTTTCGACGCTGGCCTTTTCCGAAGCTTTTCGCGCGCGCCGCCTCGATCCGGCGGCCTTTTTGCAACAGGTTCGGAACAATGCAAGTAAATGGGCGGACGGATTGGAGATCGAGACACGCGGCACACCGCAAACGGCGTCGGTTTTCACCGACGAGCGTTATTTTGAGATGGCGCTGAACGCATTGCTCCTGAATGCCCGCGAAGCGACCGATGGCATGGCGGCGCGCCGGGTGCGTTGCTCGGTGACATTGGAAAGTCCGGGATCGCTTGCCTTTACCGTTGCCGATTCGGGCCCGGGCATTCCCGAACGCATCAAGGCCAAGGTGTTCGATGGCGGCATTACGTCCAAGACACGCGCGCACGTCGGGCTTGGCCTGTGGTTTGTGCGCGAATTTGCCCTGGCATCGGGCGGTACGGTCAGCCTTGCCAGCGACCCCGACCTGGGTGGCGCAAGCATAACGATTCACCTCCCGCTGCCGACCAGCCAGGACATCAAAGCCTGAGCACCCGGAATGACGGATCTTTGCTGACGGAGATATTTCCCTAAGCAAGCGCCATTCGCGCCAGACCGGCATGGCGCTTACGTAAGCGCTTTACCGCAGCGTCGTCATCCCCGCGAAAACGAGTCTCGCGCAGCGAGAAGAAGTTTCGAGGAACGGCCAAGCGGGGATCCATGGGCTTAAGTCCGTACTTAAGCGACGAACCCCAGTACCGCAGCATCG
>SESD01001223.1_pt1 | contig 14474 bp, 15 predicted proteins | sample 3171411 | NCBI WGS metagenome assembly SESD01 (sample SAMN06051880, study PRJNA518727) | freshwater metagenome | biome: subpolar coniferous forest; feature: holomictic lake; material: water; isolation source: holomictic Lake 442, 16.5 m depth | place: Canada: near Kenora, Ontario | collected...
TATTCACGTTTCAAATAATGTAAAAAATACATAAAGATAATCGAACTTTCAATGACTGGTAACGCACATAATGCTGACGTTGATTGATAGTAGCCGTTAGTCCGCTTTTGGCCGTAAGCTGGCAGTCAAGATTGATAAAAAACTGAGTGGAGTTGACTTTTTAGTCGTCGGGCGGTTAACGATCCAAGTCAGCTTTTTAGTACACACGCTTATTTATGTCATTTAAATCAGTTCTGGACTCTATAAATCCGTTGTCTATTCCACTGCTTCACAGACAGTTATGCAGTTATTAACGGCGCGAATAATAATATAACAATCAATCTTATTTAGATTATCTAAAGCGATTTATCCATCTTTAAGCGATACATGACCAGAATGAATAAACGCCGTTTTTCTTTTTTGATTGTAAGGCAAAGTCGACATATAAAAAATAACTCAAGCCGCTCTTAACTTGTCAGAGGGCAGGAGAGCAAGCGAAAAGGTTGCCGCTACTGGCAATGGATGTGTATTTTTTCTTTAGGCAATGGCTTCAAGTCCGTTCTTGGCGACCAGGGAGAGCAGTTTTAGCGAAGCCCCTTGGGGGTGTTTCTCGCCGCGTTCCCATTGGCTCACCAAGCCGGTTGTGACATTCAAGTGCCGCGCAAAGACGGCTTGGCTTGCCCGTTCGTGTTGCCGTATGGCGAGTATTTCTTCTGGCTGCAAGGCCTTAACCGGCGTCAGGCACAGTTCGTCAAACTGGCGCAGGGTGATTTTGTCCATAACCCCAGCTTCATGCAAACCTTCAGCGGTTTCATGCACGGAGGCCATCAAACGGCTACGGTATTGTTTTTTCATGGCAGATTACCTCAATCAAAGTCTTGTTTTCTTGTGCGCTGCACAGTGCAGCATCGTCATAATTCAGCATGTCCGTAGCTAGTTTTCGCAAGGCCGCCAGTTCGTCAGCGTCGATGTTGTCTCTTTCATTCTTGGCAAAGCCATGAACAAAAAACGCCAGCGTTCCTATGCGGAATAAAATCAGGGTACGAAATCCTCCCGACTTGCCGCCGCCGCTACGGGCTACACGTTGCTTAATGACTCCGCAGCCTAGATCAGCACAAGTAATCCCTGTTCGGCATCCTTGACCGCCTTGCATAAGCTTTGGTCGTCTATCCCTGATTTTCTGGCAAAACGCGTGGCGGGGAGTCGCTATTTTCTAACAACGTTATCCCGTGCTTCCTGCTGGGGATAACACGAAAATTACGCTACTTTTATGCCTTCCGGCGGTCTCAGACGTCCTGCTTTATTCTCTGAACACCCGGCAAGGGGTATTCAGAATCATGCTCGCAATGACTTGACGCTGTTCATAATGCTTCGACATTTTCATTACGCAAAGAACGCTTCATGAAAACATCTACGCCTTGCGCTACTGAGAACTATTTTCCACCACTACACTGTTCGTTACGTTTCCAGGAAAACAGCGAAGGCTTTGTTTTTAAATATCCGCACTCTTTTCCACTGTTTAACTTTGCTCTTTTCAGCTTCCATTTATAGCACTTAGTATTATAGATTACAAGGGAATTTAACAGTCGTTTTGAGGACGAACCCGGGGTGAATTTAAACAAACGACAGAATTGTTTCGTAGAATTTTTTGCCATGCCACATGTGGCGCCGCTTTGAACCACTTTTTAATTTCTCAAAAAAACACTAGTTTTTCATGACTAAAATTGGGAAGTGGAAGATCGACGCAAAGCCTTGTTCTCTGAGAGTTTTCGAAAAATTCCATGGGACTTTAGTGACGTTTTTTTAATGCACCCATTAGTAACTAAAGAGAGTAGGCAAAATGCAGACTCCCTCAACCTCCAACCAAGCCCGTCATAGATTAGATATGGTTTTTTAAGTTACTCTTTCCAGAAGTTTTTGCCCGTCAGGTATGCTGGACATAGTTCTTAAAAGTACCACATGTCTATTTAGAATTTTCTTTATTTCATATGCAGTTATTGGAACAGATAACAAACATAATTCTTTCAATTCCTGATAATGACATTCGTTCTCGGCACCCTCATAATCTTTAATTAATGTTACCCATTTTCCATACGCCACAATTCCTACACCATTTTCATATAAAAAAACAGAATCGCCATCCTTAATGTGATCAATGTTGAGTTTCCAGTGACAGTAAGCAGCATTATCCCATGTAAAATAAACTCAATTCGTTATTTAGTTTACAAGTGTTATGATGTGTCCAAGGTATTAATTTACATCTTAGGGCAGGCTATGAAGACACACCATATCGGCTATATCCGGGTTTCGGTTTCGTCCATATCGCAAAACACAGAGCGTCAATTCGCAGACATTCCTCTGGATGCCACATTTACCGACAAAATACGCGGCAAAGACACAAACAGACCGGAATTAGCCCGCTGCATTGAGCATTTACGCAAAGGCGACGTGTTACATGTCCACAGTATTGATCGCCTTGCTCGAAACCTAAAAGACCTGCAAATAATCGTAGAGGCGCTTACCAAAAAAGGCGTGACGATACAGTTTCACAAGGAAAACTTAGTTTTTGAAGCCTCGACAGCGAACCCAATGCAGGTTTTAATGTTTCAGATGTTGGGAGCTTTCGCAGAGTTTGAGCGCACACTGGTAAAGGAACGGCAACGGGAAGGTATCGCGGCTGCACAGGCAAGAGGACAGAAATTAGGCGCACCGACCAAGCTAACACCAGAACAATCAGCAGAATTGATGGGGCAAGTCGCCTTAGGTGGCGATAAGAGCAAAATAGCCAAACAGTTCGGGATCAGTCGACCAACACTTTACAAGATTATTGCCTTTGAAGCGGGACAGGCATGTTAATTAACCCTAAACTACCTAAGCACATTTTTAACTGCGATATTACCAATATCCTCAAGAGGGCATAAGCATGAAAACATTTATCATCGACGGTCACGAATACCAAGCGGAAAATTCCATTGATAACATTCTTATCAATCCCAGCTTGCCCGATGACTTTAATTGCACTCCCTTACATGCCAGAGCCGAGGAACACATGAAGTGCTGGTATCAAATGCCGTTTGTACAATTTCAAGACAATGGTTTTTACGCGGTGCGATGCCTGGACACCGAATCTTGGGATAGGCCATCATTAAAAGGCAGTTTTGATACTCAGGATCAGGCGATTGATTTCATTATCGAGAAATATCGAACGTAATTAGTCATTGGTGGTGGTTACCGAACACCTGAGACAAAATGATTAATCACTTTAACATTGTTATCAACCAAGTGCATGATATCTATTTTGAAATCATTTGACATCCCATCCGTCAATGCTGACATGGCATCTATTACCTAATCATTCGAGGTGGCGCCCTATATAGATAAATTTAACACACAGAAATCATTAGCCCCAAATCTTCTCTATTTCATCTAACATCATTTCATCATGACGACGATCATACCGTTGAGTCATACGGGTGCTGAAATGATTCGCCAGGGCGGTGCCTTTCCCAGGCGGCTATTCCAGTATCGCGTAAGCAACCGCCTGTTGTGAGCGAAATGAAGCGTGGGCAGCTTTTTAGGTTCAGCGACGACTTTTAAAGCTGAAAACACGGACCGCTATCTACCACTTGTAAAAATTATTTCTGGATCAGCGATTTCGATTAATCCACCCTGGAATCCGAAAGCGGGCGTGTATGTTAATGCATACTCATCAACTCCCATGTAGCCCATTTTTTCCGCAGCGTTTTCGACATCGGCATTACTATCGCCAGTGATAATTGCAACAACTTCAAAAGAGTCGGTGTTATATATGTAGCCTTTCATCGTTTTTTGTCCTCGCCGAAGGTCTCTATCTTGCCTATTTTCTGGTCCTTTTACAGAGCTTTTGTCCACTGAATAAACTGTTCTTTGGCAGGTTCGTCATTAAAATGCAGCATTAATTTGGGGTGTATCCGCTTGGGTTTGTCAAATTCGCTCTCAAGTTTTAACGCACTGATCTGTTTGAGAGCGGTGCGCAACGACGCGGTACTCATTTTCATCAGCACGGCTATGTCAGACCAGCTCATGCCTATCTCTCGCAATTGTAAAATACGATTGTGATTTTGCAGCACATGAGGGATACAGCGAGTTTTTCTGTTCTCGACTCTATATCCGGAGTTGAGGGGGGTTTCAATTATCAGCTTATTGAGCATGGGGGTTACCTATATATATAAATTAAAATGATTTTGTATCTGTTCAAGTGTGTAATATCTTTTTCTTTGGTTGGTCTGTTTGTTTGTTAACTGTTTTAGGTGGTCGCTACAATCTGAATAGCATTTTGGGTTATGCCTGTATCGCTTAGCTGGCGTGAGAGTTTATGAATACGGTTATCCTTTGTCTGCGCGCAATGCTTTGGTATAGGCGGTGGGTTGCTCATGGTTGGCGCTTATCATCTGCGTAAGAAGGCAGTAAGCGAAAGGCCAAGGGCTATTTTCAATAGGTTGAATTTATCCGCAAGGACGCAGGTATGCATCAAGCGAAAAATTTAATCATTTAGAGCAGTAAGATTTGCAGGGTTACCCACAGACAAAACGGTCAAAATCAAGGCTATTTTTTGAGCCGCTTGGGTTCTTAAAAATTGCTTAGGTGTGCCATGGCTAATGATCATAGGTAATTTATCTATTATGATCGTCAGAAAATCATTGATACAGAAAGCTGTCCCGATTGAAAAGAGTTGGCGCTCTATCAATTGTTTTAAATACATAAAGAAAGCTTACAACTATTATAACACAAACTTTATTTTTAACATGGCATCCCAGCAAAACCGGTGGCTCTAGCGCTCACCCCCCCCATTCTGATCAGCCAGATTTTCGGTATCTTATTCACTAGTAAGCCCGGTTTAATGGCTTTATTTGGAGCGATTATAAATCGTGCCAACTTTTTCAATGTAGTGAAAAAATATTTCTTATACTTTTTTCACTCGCTTAGCCGTATCCCGTTTTGACCTGGAATTAACTTGCGCTTAAAAAATAGTCAGCATTTTTAGGGATGTTAACAATCGCCAGGATCTTTAAAAAAGAGGACTGGCAACCTATCAGCAGGGGCGTTACTTTCAGCCTTGGCAGTGCTCTTCAGACCCCATAAACACCCCTGTTATCAGCCTCTGGAGTGCTTTGTACTTGTCGATTAACCGGGACAGGCTTGCGAAATGATAAGAGATAATCGTAGTTGCGCCCGCTGTGTTACTTGACCATCAGGGTTGATTGCAGTTGAACCAGCTGTTCCAGGTTCATCAAGGCGATTTCCCGGAACGACAGGCTAATCCGCTCATCTTGACTAACCGCCTTCCAGAAAGAGCAGGCAGCCTCATGGGCTATCTGCCAGGCAAACGCTTGCTGAGGAAGCGGTAACGCTGGGGTAAACTGCCGCAAGGGAACTTCTCCGCCAGATAAAGGCGCATAAAGCATGGGTAACATGTCATAAGCGGGCGATAAGCACACGCTAACAGATTGACCGTCACGCTTAATGAATTGAAAGGACAGATTACCAAGGTGCATATCGCTATTGCCTATCAATCGACCAAACCACCATAAAACCAAAGTCTCATGCACCAGCGCTTTTGGTGTCATGGACAGACTCACCAGTTTTTCAACCAGTGCCGGCCAATCACCGTTACCCGAGCCAATAAAGGCGGCATCCAACACAGCCAGCGAAATAAGGGGGAGACGGCCAAACTCGCCACAACGATCGAAGCGCTCAACTTCAAGAAATGTTCGACCCTCGGCCATGAGAATGCGACTTTTTGCGGCCAATAATGGCGTGTTCTTTCGAAGGATTTCCAGAGCCAGGTGCTCACACACCAGAAGATCTGACCAGCGACGAACCGGTATCGAGTCATCAGCGCCGGAAAACTTGACAATAACATGAGGCGTGTCGCTACCCTCCAGCACTCGCTTCGCCGTAAACTTGGGAAATTCACCGCCGGCGCTGGAACCTCCGCCTATGAGTGCCGTCGCTTCGCTAGCCAGGACCAGATATTGCTCCGCCTCCAGCCCTTTTGGGATAGCCGGTGTTGGCGATGCTACCGATTGAAGCCATAGCTTGTAAGCATCGTCACCGACAATGAGATTGCCGGGCGTGTCGGCCCCACGGCGACTGAGCACCTCAATAATATGATCATCAGACCACCGCTCCGGGTCGGTTGGCACATCAAGATCTACGGCTGCTTGTCTTGCAAAAATACGCCCCAGATAACCTTGAGGACGCATATCGTAGAGTGGATAAGGCAAGCCATCCCACACTCCGTTCAAGTGTTCGGCATCCGTTGGCCAGCCCAACTGATGCAGGGGAAATACCGAACCTTCCGGGGCAATCAGGTCCAACCTTCCACAGTTAAACCCTTGTCCTTGCTCATTAATAAGATAAACAGGGAAGGGGGCTCTTTTACCCCGGACTAAGCGACGCAGTGCAAAACGGGCTTGCTTGGTTGAACCCAGTCGCACAATCTGATCGCCGCGCTCATGAAGCATTCGGTGCAGGGTGGCGACACTGACCCCCAGTTTATCGCTTAAACGGATAGCGGAGGCAAGCCCGCTTCGCAGCATGACTGAATCAAGCCGCTCACGGGCGGCTTCATTTTTTGGTCGCATAAACAAGTTATAGAAATAGTTATGATAAGATCATCATATAACTTTTTCCTGTAAAGTCAAACAGATGACTGTTAATAAGGCATGAGTTATGATAAGAATAAGCAAGCGGCTATAAAGAGTTCGTGATGAAAAGGACTGGTTTTGCAGACCCTGGCAAGGGTAGCGAAGCGTGAGTCCGGACAACGCGGGTTAGATCCAGATTTTCTCTACTTCATCCAAAGTCATTTCCTCATGACGTCGATCATAGAGTTGTGTGGTACGGGGGCTGGAATGATTCGCCATCGCGGCGGCTTTTTCCAAAGTACCGCCATTTTTAAGGTAAATGGTAATACCGGTGGCGCGAAAGCTGTGATTGCCCGCTTTTGTGGCAATTCCGGCTGCCGCCATGCGGCGTTGGATCATGGCATACGCGTTGGCTTGTGCCAGCGGCGTTTTGGTGAGTTGCTGAGTGCCGCGTCCGATAGTCGGAAACAGTGCCCCCTTGCTATCATCGCCCAGGTCGGTGCCGTCAATATAAGCGCTTAAATAGGCTTCCAACTTATGATGGCAAGGCATTTCGTGACGTTTACCACCTTTTTCGCGCAAGCGTACCCACAGGCGGCGATTTTGCGTATAGACATCCGCCACTTTCATGCCCAGTGCAGCGCCGATACGGGCGAAGGAATAGACCATCAGCGCTATCAAGGCGCGGTCACGCAGACCGATGGCCGTGCTGATATCGATGCTGTCCAATAACTGTCGGGCTTCCTCGGCATCCAGTACCGGGGTTTTACCGGTCTTGACACTATGCGACGGCCCCCGTACCGAAGTCGCCGGACTGAAGGGGATGATCTGGCCGACCACCAACCAATCAAATAAATGTCGCAGGGCGGCCAGGTGTTGTTTGACTGTGGGTGCGGCCAAGGTTTGACTTTGTAGCTCCAGCCAGGTCGCGACATGTAAGGGGGTTATCTGGGTGATGGACAGCACGTTGGCCGTGCTACACCAGAACAGAAATTCGCTTACCGCATGGCTGTAAGCACGACGGGTATGCGCATTGCGGATGTTGGACACGAAAAACTCCAGAAAGCGGATTTGGGTGCGGTCACTGGCAGCGGCAATTAAGGTCGGCAAGGGGCTTGGTCTGGATAAAGTGATGAGTTGGGTCATGGGGGGTATTTGGCCGGTTTTTTGTGTGTGATAAAGGACATTATCATATATAAGCCGTGCAAGAAAAGGCCTTTAAGTCACAAGCGCCATAAAAAGTAACCGGTATCATGATAAACAGCGCTTGTTGAGTTGATGCGCAAATGATCAAGTCTGGATAGTAGTTAATTTGATGATTACGTTTTTTAGGGTGGGGGAGGGGTCATGGCTCATGCCGGTGTGTTTTTTCTGTTTTTTGTTCGGTAAAAAGTTTATTCAGGGACACTTTAAGTGACCCAAAGACCGATAAAGGGCTATTTTGGCCTTATCTTGTTCGGTAAAAAGTTTATTCAAGGATACTTTAAGAGAACAAAAGACCGATAAATGGCCATTTTCGGCCTATTTTGTTCGGTAGAAAATCAGATCGGGAAGCTTTAAGCAAACAAAAGACTGATAAACAGCCCTTTTCGACCTATTTTGTTCGGTAGAAAATCAGATCGGGAAGTTTTAAGTAAACAAAGACGCATAAAGACAAGCCCCTCTGAAAAGGTGTTGGTTTTACAAAGTGATCGTAATTGAATGAAAATTAGCTTGTTGACGACAGCCTGCTCATCGAGAAGAACGGAAAAGCGGCATTTATGGCTTTTTCCGTCCAATCGGCAAAGAAAATGATTTTGACATCTTATGTTCATGGCGGAATATCGCGTTCGGAGACTATGAAACTGATGGGATTTGACTGGTATGGACAATTGCTGGGTGCTCTCGCCACAGCCAAGATGAATAAACCGAGTCTGCCAGAGAATGAGCGTACTGTTATGACGGCTTATGCAAGCAAAATACTGGGGTCAAAATGACACGGCAAAAAAACAGACAAGCCGGGATCATTATTACTGATGCTGGCCAGCTGATTTCATTGGCTCGTGCCGATGCACTCGACATACTGCTTGTCTTTAAGGATGACGTCAGCTTGGTGTACAAAATTAACCCGGGAAGCTTTAAGCAAACAAAAGACCGATAAATGGCCATTTTCGGCCCGCCCCCCAATCCTCTCCCAGTGGTCATAGGTATCTACATAAATCATATAGCCGTCATTCCGGCAGGGTGAGCGAGTTGTGCAAATACCTTTGACGGAAGTGGAAGCAAGCGATCCTTCGGTTATTTCATGCACCAGTCTTAGTGGGTTGTTCCTTCATTAAAAACATCCTCTAAATTCGGCGCGGTAATGGCATTAATTAACCATTCTTTGAGCTGATCTTCGCTGGCGTCTTTAAGTCTGTTAAGAACGGCATCCGATAACTCACCAAAACGATGATCCAGCATTAAGCCCAGCATTTTGGCCTCGCCTTCTTGCAATCCTTCCTGTTTTCCTTCTTGTAATCCTTCTTGTTTTCCTTTGGCCATTCCTTTGGCAATCCCCATTCTTTCTACGCTTGTTACGTATTGCATGTTTTCATTCTCCTCAAGAATTTCGATTTCTTGCCATAATTGTTGCTCAAGCGCTTCTGGTAATCGCATCATCCAATCGATTACACCAAACAGGTCGATAACGCGTTGTTTATCCCATTTTCGTTGATAGAGTAACCTTACCAACAGCCGCTTGGCCTGGTAACGCTCCTGATCGTTCTTTCGAGTCCGTTGTGTCAGGATGTGAGTGGCTGTAACTACCGCAAACGAGTTATCTGCTGCCAATAGTTCATCCACTTTGTCGTGATAATCAGTTAGCTTGGCAATCGGAAAACGAATAGAAGTTTCACTGCCCAGCACATTGTAACTGAAATAATCAGGTCGCCAATTGGCATATTCATCGGCCAGCACCGCCAAACTGGCTACCGGTTTATCGTAACGATCGTAAATACGGTAGTTGTAGACAAACATGCGCTTGGCAAATCCGGCTTGCCGGGTTCCTTGTACTTCAATGTGTATATAAATCCATTTTTCATCGCCATTAAGCGCCGTAACCCTGACCAGTTTATCGACAAAACGTTTCCCTAACTCGGCATCCTGCACGACAGCCCTTAGTTCTTGATCCAGAAAAACATGCTCTTTTGACCAATCGATCTGCGCATAAGCCTCTGGAAAATAAAATCCTATGAACTCGGGAAAGTAATGTTCAACGGCTTCTTTCCACGGACTGTCGTAATTATCACTCAAGGTTTCCGTGCCAACCATAAACTCATCCGGTTCCGTCATAACAGCCTCATCGTTTTTTTCGTGATTATACCCAAAAACAGGCTCTGTGAGTAGGCTGTTGTTTTAAACGGCTACCGACTTCAAGCCATCGGTATCTCCGCCGGATCAAGCCAATAGTGTGGTTTAGAGCGCTCAATTTGCTCTACAAACCCCTATACGTTGAGAGGGGCTTGGCTCACTTCACGCCACTGTCTTGTTCGGTAAAAAGTACGTTAACCCATTTTTCACCGCTTATTGTAGCTTGATACAGCATGCATAAAACTGGTTTTGTAATGTAATAATTACGATAATGTAATAATTATGGTAATTATTACATTTAAGTAATAATTTTTTCCTTTTGTGGTATAATAGTTACCTACCAAACCGTTAACAATGGGGTTTATCAATGGCGGCGAATACTAAAGAAAACTGGCTGAAGGAAGAGGAAGTACATAGCGCTTGTGACACGATACGTGCTCGCGGGGAACGAGTATCAACCACGTCGATTTACGAAGAGCTGGGGCAGCGCGGCGGCTTTCAAACCATTCAAAAATTCTTGAAAACCTGGGAAGATAACCACAGTGCGGATCTCGGAGAAATAAAAAATCTGCCAGTTTCAGCTGAAGTGCCGGAAGCCATTAAAGACTTGGGCAATAATATAATCAAAACTTTTTGGACTGAAGCAAAGAACAGAGCCCAGGCAGATCTAGACAGTCAGCGCGAAGCGTTCCGACAAGCCGAAGCGGCAATGAATCTGAAAGTAGATGATGTGGCGGCATTTTCTGAACAACAATCACTCACTATTGACGTCATCAGACAACAAATAGCCGACATTCAAAATCTCTTTAATAACGAGAAAATTGTCAATAGCGAACTGAACGAACTTATTATTCTTAAAAAAGATGAGCTGACAGAGGCTGAAAAAGCACGAGACATTGCCAACAGCGAAATAAAACATCTGACTGAACAGCTCAAAAAAATAGAGGACAACAGCCAGGCTGTAAAGTTAGCGTCAAATGCCGAAATTACAGCGCTACGCAACGCTATTGATGATCTCAACAAAACCCATGAAGAGGCGCTTGAAACGGCCAAAAACGCGGCTTTTACAGAAATAAAGCAACTAACCGAGCAAGTGGGTAAAGCCTGTGGTAAAAACGATCTTGATGGTGTTGAAATAGTTAATCTTAAAGAGCAAATTAAAAGACTGACGGCAGAAAATAAAAGCCTGGATCATCACGCTCACAAATTACAAATCAACCTGGATACGGTTATCGCATCAGGACTTGAAATCAAATCCAATCTTAAAATAGCGCTAGAAGGAGAAAAAGCGGCTAATAAACGAGCCGATATGTTGGCGGGTGAATTGAATGTCATAAAAAATATCAATGGATAACTTATATCGGTGATTGAAAAAATTATTATAGGTGTGCAAATAACCTATTCATTAACGAGGTTAAGTTAGTGGCCTGCAAATAAATCGTAAGGCCTGAAACATCACTCAAGACCCACATGATCTGCACATAAAATACAAGCTATGCTGTGCCTGAAATACGGCCATTTTGATTGATGCTTACCCGAACTAAGCGCACGACTAAAAGGCTTGGTAAAAACCGGTGTCATCAGAAAGCACACTACATTATTTTTTAACCGCTGCCACACCTAACCCTTAGCTGAAAATTGAGTCATGAAAGTCCTTGTCTACAACGAACTTAATCCCAAAACCATTCCCGGCTTTGCCAAACTGCAACGCTATCTGGAAGACGATGACTTTAAATCGGCTGAGGTTAAAAAAGTCGGTGATAATTTATACCGCGCCCGGCTTAATTTACGAGACCGGTTGTTGTTCTCGGTTTATCATCATCAAGGGCAAAGTTACGCGTTGCTGCTCGAGTTTATCAAAAACCACGCTTACCAAGATTCGCGTTTTCTGCGCCAGGTCGGCAGTATCGATGAAGATAAAATCCCCGTTATACACAAGCCGGATGAAACCAGTGAGCAAGCCCTGGTTTATCTTAATCCCAACCACGGCTCCTTTAACCTGCTGGATAAAATCATCTCGTTTGATGAGCGTCAGCAGTCGATTTTTGCTTTGCAACCGCCGTTGATTGTGATCGGTTCAGCCGGTAGCGGCAAAACGGCCCTGACCCTGGAAAAAATGAAACAGGCCGTGGGCGACGTGCTGTATGTGACCCAGTCCGCTTATCTGGTTAAAAACTCCCGCGACCTGTATTACGCTCACCATTATGATAACCCTGATCAACAGCTCGATTTTTTATCGTTTCAGGAGTTTTTGGAGAGCATCCAGGTACCACCCGGTAAACCGGTTACGTTTCAGGCTTTCCAGCAATGGTTTAGCCGCCATCGCCACGGTCAGCTGAAAGACGCGCATAAACTGTTTGAGGAGTTTCGCGGCGTCATCACCGGACCGGCTACCGATAAAAGCTGGTTAAGCCGTGAAGATTATCTGAATCTGGGCATCAAGGAATCCATCTTTCTCGCGGAAGAACGGGAGTCTGTGTACGCCGTTTTTGAAAAATATTTGGTTTTTTTACAAGAGCAGCATCTCTACGACAGCAACATTGTCAGCCATCAGTATCTTCAGTCTATTGAGCCCCGTTACGATTTTGTCATTGTCGATGAAGTACAGGATTTAACCAATATCCAACTGTATCTGATTATCAAATCGCTGCGCCGGGCGCAGGATTTTATCTTGTGCGGCGATTCCAACCAGATTGTCCATCCCAACTTCTTTTCCTGGTCGAAAGTAAAAAGCCTGTTTTACCGGCAGGATGACCTGCAAACTTCTGATGAGCTGATCCGGATTCTCAACACCAATTACCGCAATTCGCCGCAAGTCACCGATATTGCCAACAAGATTTTAAAAATCAAAAACCAGCGCTTTGGCTCTATTGATAAAGAAAGTCATTATCTGGTGGAGAGTAACGGCCATAATCAGGGCGAAGTGCTGTTTTTACAAGACACGGCCACCATTCGCCAAGAGCTGGACAGTAAAACCAAAGCCTCCACGCTGTTTGCGGTGATCGTCATGACGGTCGACCAAAAACCGGCCGCGCAGCAACATTTTAGTACGCCCTTGGTCTTTACCATCCAGGAAGCCAAAGGCCTGGAATATGAAAATATTATTCTCTACAATTTTTTAAGCCAGGAAGAAGCCCGCTACCGGGAAATCACCAAAGGTGTCAGTGCCGCGGATTTGGAGCTGGATATTAACTATGCCCGTGGCAAGGATAAAACCGATAAATCGCTGGAGGTTTATAAGTTTTATGTTAACGCCTTGTATGTTGCCATCACCCGGGCCGTTAAAAATCTGTATTGGATTGAGAGCAGCCCCAAGCAACCGTTACTCGGTCTGGTAGGTTTACACGATGCCCGGGCCAGTTTGCAACTCGCCAATCAAAATTCCAGTCTTGATGCCTGGCGTCAGGAAGCCCATAAACTGGAACTGCAAGGCAAACAGGAACAAGCCGAGCGGATTCGTAGCGAAATCCTTAAACAAAAAACCCCTGACTGGGCGGTTATTACCCCCGCAACACTGGTCGAGCTAAAACGTAAGGCCCTTGACGGCAACGATAAAAACGCCAAGATGACCCTGTTTGAGTACGGACTGGTCTATGAAGACCGGGACATCATCAACAGCTTGCTGAAAGCCGACTTCAAAGCCGCCAAACAACCGGACAAAGGCTTGCAGCTACTGCAACAAAAGCACTACAGCAGTTACAGTTTTAAAAAACCGGATGCCGTACTCAAACAAGTTGATCAGTACGGTCCGGATTTTCGCAATATCTTCAATCAAACGCCGTTAATGGTCGCAGCCTGGATGGGTAATACTGACGTGATCAAGGCGCTGTTTGAACTGGGTGCCGATACCGAAACAGTCGACGGCAACGGGCTGACGGCTTTTCAAATCGCCCTGGCGCAAACCGAGCGCAGTGAAGCTTACGCTAAAAAGAAGCTGGCCGACATTTACGAACAATTGGAACCGACCAGCATGAGTATTCAGGTCGACGGTCGCCTGATCAAGCTCGATAAAAACAGCATGGAGTTTTTTATGCTCAATCTGATGATTGCGCTATTTTACCGGGTGATGCCGAAAAAAATGACCGCCCGCATTGACGGCTTTTCTACCCAGGATTTTATCGCTGCCATGCACCACATCCCCGACAGCATCCTGCCGGAACGCCGCAAACAACGGGCTTATTTGTCCAGCATTTTGTCTAAAAACGAAATCAGCAAAGACGACAAATATAACCGCAAACTGTTCTATCGTGTGCTGCGCGGCGCTTATATTTTCAATCCCAGACTGGCACTCAAAGTGAATGATGAATGGATCAATATCTATGACTTGTTAACAATTGACCGACTGGCACCGCAATACCACGTTAAACAAGACTGGTGGAATAATGATCACAACCTGCCTGTCGAGTGGAAAATGGCGGTCTGCAAAGACTTATTGAAGCGATTGATTGCAGAAAAACAAAGCTGACTGAGCTAACCCTTTTTTTCACCGCCCCGAACCTCGATTTTTGACATAAGCGATATTTTTATGCAAAAAAG
>SESD01001228.1_pt1 | contig 14447 bp, 12 predicted proteins | sample 3171411 | NCBI WGS metagenome assembly SESD01 (sample SAMN06051880, study PRJNA518727) | freshwater metagenome | biome: subpolar coniferous forest; feature: holomictic lake; material: water; isolation source: holomictic Lake 442, 16.5 m depth | place: Canada: near Kenora, Ontario | collected...
TTGTTTCCTTTTTTCAGGGTCTATTAATACAGCATAGGCTTCGTTAATTTCTTTCGTTTTTCTTATGGCTTCATCTGTATCACCTTCATAGCGATCAGGGTGATAGACCATCATTAGCGCCTTGTAGGCGGCTTTAATTACAACCATTTCGGCGCTATCAATTACGCCTAATATGCTGTAGTAATCTTTTTGTATCGCACTCATTTTGCACCGTGTTGCATAAAATCGAAAAGCACTATATCAGTTATCGTTTTTTATATTTATTAGCGTTACAATCACGCATTTAAGTTCAATTGTGATCATCATCCAAGAATTATATCAATATTACTTGATCAACACGCGGAATTGACGAAAATGCTTTTTCTGATTAGAAGGTTGACTTGGGGATTTAATTCTAATTTGAACCAATTTAAGGTGTTTATTGGGAATGAATAATGATACGTTGTTAAATCAGGCTCGTGATCTTTATACTGCGCTGTACGTTGAACAGTTTACTCAGTCAATTGATAATAAAGCCAGAGGTGAGCGCCTTAATGATCTGGTTATACGTGCTTATTGCCGATATCAGAGACGTTTAAATTGTTGTGTTTTGTGTTACCAGTATCGGACAACTGATTGTGGTCGAGAGTCCTTTTGGAAAGAAGGTTTGATGTGCTCACCTGATATAAGGCGTTCAATGAAATCGAAATAAATAGGCTGTTTTAGTTAGATTAAAATCTGATGTACATAAGTGCTGATAAGAAGCGTTGAGAACTTTTGTTTCAGTGTAACAAAACTGTAAAAAAACAAAGTTAAGCTAATAGACTATGAAAAAAATTAAAATTGAAAAACATAAGCTTTTACTCAGGCATCTTACGCTTGATGATTACGATAATATTGCTATTTTAATGGAGCATGTTTACGGTAATTTAGGTGGGGCTTGGAAGGCTGATCAATATGCCGCTCAAGTCAATCGATTTCCTCAAGGACAAATTTGCATCGAGGATAATGGAAAATTAGTGGCTGCTGCCTTAAGTATGATTGTTGATTATAGCCGTTTTGGTGATATTCATACGTATGCGCAAATTACGGGTGATGGTTATTTAACGCATCATGATCCGCACGGTGATACCTTGTATGGTGTTGATATTTTTGTACACCCTGAGTACAGAGGCTTACGCTTGGGTCGACGCTTGTATGATGCACGTAAAGAATTATGTCGAAATCTAAATTTACGTAGATTCATTGCGGGTGGGCGGATTCCGGGTTACGCTAATTATGCGGACACTTTAACACCGGTAGGCTACATTGAAGAAGTCAAGAACAGAGAAATTTTTGACCCCGTATTATCATTTCAGCTTTTAAATGGTTTCCATGTTAGAAAGGTATTGACGGGCTATCTGCCTGTTGATGCTGATTCTAAGGGGTTTGCGACATTGCTTGAATGGGTTAATCTTGATTATATCGAGAAAGTACCTATGATTGGCGGGCCTAAAAATATAATCCGTTTAGGTGTCGTTCAATGGCAAATGCGGACCTTAACCAGTGTCGAAGAATTGCTTAAACACGCAGAGTTTTTTATTGATGCGGTCTCTGGTTACCAGTCTGATTTTGTACTGTTTCCTGAATACATGAGTGCGCCACTCATGGGCCTGTTTAATGATAAAAATCCACCGGATGCGATTCGTGCTTTAGCAGGGTTTACCAGTGAAATCCGCAATGGATTATTAGACATGGCAATGTCTTATAACATCAATATCATTGCTGGCTCTATGCCAGAGTATAGTTCTCATGAGCTTTATAATGTTTCCTGGATATTAAGGCGAGATGGTACGTTTGAGGCTCAATATAAAATACACGTCACGATAGATGAAGTGAGTTGTTGGGGTGTTAAGGGTGGAGATGCCTTAAAAGTATTTGATACTGACTGTGGAAAGATTGCAGTATTAATCTGTTATGACTCTGAGTTTCCAGAGTTAGCGCGTTTGGCAACGATGCAGGGGGCACAGATTATTTTTGTACCCTTTTGGACGGATACTAAAAACGCTTATCAACGCGTGCGATACTGTTCGCAAGCGCGAGCTATTGAAAATGAATGCTTTGTTGCAATTACAGGCAGTGTTGGAAACTTGCCGCACGCTGAAAACATGGATATTCAATATGCACAGGCCGCTATTTTTAGTCCGAGTGACTTTTCGTTCCCACATGATGCCATCTTGGCAGAAGCAACTCCCAACACAGAAATGACATTAATTACTGATGTTAATCTTGATTTGTTAAAACAGGTCCGTACCCGAGGCGCCGTTCGTAATTTGGCTAATCGGCGTCAGGATTTATATCGCCTGGAATGGGTCTAGTTGTTAGCTATGTTGACTGTTATACAAATCAAGGTGTTAGAAGATAATTATATTTATCTGATTCATGATGAGGTATCGGGTGAAACTGCTGTTGTTGATCCCGCCATGTCGAAGCCAGTTTTGGATGTGTTAGATGAAAAAGGTTGGCGATTGACTTATGTTTTAAATACCCATCATCATTGGGATCATGTGGAAGGTAACCTTGAGATAAAGCAAAGAACAGCTTGTAAAGTAGTTGCTGCTCAATCAGATCGGGAACGTGTTCCCGGTATTGATCTGGGTGTTAATGACGGAGACGCAATTTTTTTAGGTGAGCACAAACTTCAGGTAATTGCGACCCCGGGACATACAAGTTGTCACGTTGTATATTATTCCGCAGACAATTTAGCTTTATTTTGTGGTGATACTTTGTTTGTGATGGGCTGTGGGCGATTGTTTGATGGTACTGCCGAGCAAATGTATCAGTCTTTACAAACAATAAAAGCATTGCCACCGGAAACCCGTGTGTATTGCGCCCATGAATATACTGAAGCTAACGGACGATTTGCTTTAAGTATTGAGCCGGATAATAAACAGTTGCAAGACAAAATGCTTACAGTGAGACAATTGAGAGCAGAGCAAAAGCCAACTGTTCCGTCAACTATTGAACAGGAACGGGCGACTAATCCATTTTTTAGAGTCGATAGTTTGGGTGTGCAGCAGACACTAGGACTGTTAGGTGAAAACCCAGTACGTGTTTTTACTGAGTTGCGAAAACGTAAAGATAGTTGGTAAGCGTAATACCTCAAAGACCCTTATCGTGCGAAAGGGTCTTTGAATCCTGCCTATAGTGCGTATTAATTTCTTGGACGCATGTGTGGAAATAACAAAACATCGCGTATTGAAGGCGCATCCGTAAAGAGCATCACTAACCGGTCAATACCAATGCCTTCCCCTGCAGTTGGCGGCATTCCATGTTCCAGGGCAACTATATAGTCAGCATCATAATGCATCGCTTCATCATCACCGGCTTCTTTTTCTTCAACCTGTTTTTGAAAACGGGCGGCCTGATCTTCAGCATCATTCAGCTCTGTAAAGCCATTGGCTATTTCACGGCCACCAACAAAGAATTCGAAGCGATCTGTGACATGAGGGTCTTTGTCATTGCGTCTTGCCAAGGGTGAAACTTCAACCGGATAAGCCGTTATAAAGGTTGGGTTCATTAAGCGGCTTTCAACCGTTTTCTCAAAGATCTCAATTTGTATTTTACCTAAACCATAACTGTCTTTAACTGGGAGGTGCAAGCTCTCAGCGACTTTAACGGCTGCTTCACGGGTTTCAAGGTCACTGGCCGTTAGGTTGGGGTTAAAGTGTAGGATAGATTCATTGACGGTCATTCGGTCGAAGGGTTTACCAAAATCGTACTCTTCGCCTTGATAATTAACCACGGTCTGACCAACCACTTCAACGGCAATGCCGCGCAACATGGCTTCAGTTAAATCCATGAGGTCTTGATATTCCGCATAAGCTTGATAAAACTCCAGCATGGTAAACTCTGGGTTGTGGCGTGTCGATAAGCCTTCATTACGGAAGTTGCGATTGATTTCAAAAACCCTTTCAAAACCACCAACCACAAGGCGCTTTAAATAAAGTTCAGGCGCAATACGCAAGAACATATCCATATCCAGCGCATTGTGATGCGTAGTAAAAGGTCTTGCAGTCGCACCGCCAGGAATGACTTGCATCATCGGTGTTTCAACTTCTAAAAACTGGCGTTCAGTCAGAAACTGGCGAATATAGGCAACAATTTTAGAGCGGATTAGAAAGGTATCACGTGAATGCTCGCTCATGATCAAATCCAGATAACGTTGTCTGTATTTGATTTCTTGATCCGCAATACCATGAAACTTTTCAGGCAGTGGGCGTAGTGCTTTGGTCAGCAAGCGAATGTCATCGACCTTAACACTTAATTCACCGGTTTGCGTGAGAAACAAAACCCCTTCCGCACCAATAATATCGCCAATATCCCACTTTTTAAATTGTTCATTATAAAAGCCTTCTGGCAGGGTATCACGGGTAACATACAATTGGATTTTGCCTGACATGTCCTGAATATGGGCAAAGCTGGCTTTACCCATGATGCGGCGGGTCATGATGCGCCCAGCCAGTTTTACGCGTATTGAGGCTGTTTCTAACTCTTCTTTAGTCTTTGCGCCATGCTCCGACAGTAGTTCACCTGCCACGACATTACGGCGAAAGTCAGTAGGGAAGGCGATACCGCCATTTTCACGCAGTTCATTTAGCTTGCTACGGCGTTGCTTAATTTGTTCTTGTTCGTCTTGTTGGATTTCTGACATGATTTTTAATAGTTTTTAAATAGTTGCGTTGTGTCTGGAATTACAGTCCACTCTTTAAGCTGGCTTCAATGAATTGATCCAGGTCTCCATCTAATACCGCTTGGGTATTACCTGTTTCTACACCTGTGCGTAAATCTTTGATACGGGATTGATCTAATACATAAGAGCGAATTTGACTGCCCCAGCCGATGTCGGACTTTGTATCTTCCAGGGCTTGAGCCGTTTCACTGCGTTTACGCATTTCAAGTTCATACAATTTAGCTTTTAACTGCTTCATTGCGGTATCACGGTTCTTGTGCTGTGAACGGTCACTTTGACATTGCACCACGATACCGGTTGGATTATGCGTCATTCGCACGGCTGATTCGGTTTTATTGATGTGCTGACCACCGGCACCACTGGCACGATAAACATCAACACGAATATCGGCTGGATTGAGATCAATGTCGATATCATCATTAATTTCAGGTGAGACAAACACGGAAGCAAAAGAAGTATGACGACGATTGCCGGAGTCAAACGGCGATTTTCTAACCAGTCGATGCACACCGGTTTCAGTTCTTAACCAACCAAAAGCATACTCGCCTTCAAATCTAATGGTGGCGCTTTTAATACCCGCGACATCACCTTGAGATTCTTCAATCAGCTCAGTTTTAAAGCCTTTGCGCTCACCCCAGCGTAAAAACATCCGTTCTATGATAGAAGCCCAGTCTTGCGCCTCAGTTCCACCAGAGCCGGATTGAATATCTAAAAAGGCATTGTTAGGGTCCATTTCACCTGAAAACATCCGGCGGAATTCAAGAGCTGCGACTCTTTTTTCAAAGTGCGCTAAATCATCGACGACCGTATCAATGGTTTCTTCATCTTCTTCCTCAACAGCCATCAGCAATAATTCTTCGGCATCAGTTAAACCACGCTCTAATTCATTGATGGTATTAACGATGACTTCTAATTGACCACGCTCTTTCCCTAAGGCTTGGGCCTGTTCAGGGTTGTCCCAAATTTTAGGGTTTTCTAATTCGCGTAAGACTTCGACCAAGCGTTCGCTTTTAATATCAAAGTCAAAGATACCCCCTGAGTGAATTACCACGGCTTTTCAGGTCGGCTATTTTATTTTTAATCGGATTTATTTCTTGCATGAAGGATGTTTTAACCAATGACAGTCGATACCCAACGGCATTACAAAGTGAAGCGCGGGTCGATGAAAACTTAAAAAAGACTCTGATTATAAACTATTAGCCGCTTGTGTTCATGTAGAAAAATGGTCTATGCCCTTAAAACCGGGCACGGCGCGAGTCTTAACCGTTCGCTCACCCAGTACCGCATAAGGTGAATTTAATCCGTTTGCCCTGGCGTGTGCTATAACCTGTGCAAATCTTAACTTATTTTATGCTAAAGTCTACTCGGTAAAAACAATTCGCAATCGAATAGCAGATGCTCAAAACTTAATTGAAAGAATCAAAAATGTATTATGTTACGGAATCCTACACCTTCGAAGAAAGTATAAAAAAGTCACGCTTTATCAGTGTAATTTTTCCCTGCACCAGCGATCAGGTTGTATTGCCTCAATTAAAAACGTTACACGCCGAACATCCACACGCAAGTCATATTGCCTTTGCCTACCGTATCAAGACCCATGAAGGCATCATTTATCGGTTTCATGATGCAGGTGAGCCTACCGGTACAGCAGGAAAACCGATTTTTCAATACATTGAAGGCAAAGACATTATTAATGTGCTCATTGTGGTAATCCGTTATTTTGGTGGTGTTAAGCTGGGCGCCGGTGGACTTACCAGAGCTTATGGTCACATGGCGAAACAGGTGATTGAAACATCGACATTACAACCTTACATAGAAATGACAACACTTCATTTCACACTTGATTATGAACGGTTTCAGTCTTTTGATTACGCATTAAAAAAAGTGAATGGGCAAATTATAGAGCAAGTCTTTGCGGGACAAATTCATCTAATCGTTACACTGCCTGCTGAAAAGCAACGCGACCTGGAAAGCCAGTTTTCTTCTGATATAAGCAGATGAGGAATAAGAAACTTGATGCCTGACTTTTTATCCTGATAGACAGGATGTAGCAATCCAAAGAAAGCGTAAGGACCCGTGAGTATCAATTACAAAGCTCCAATCTGATTAGAGATTAGGAGGCATAGCTCCTATATAGCCAATAAGATCTCTGCAGACAGACCAATGGTGCCAGACTTCCGAATGGCAGTATACCTACGGAAAGCTGTCAGTTGACTTGATCCTTCTTTGTGTTGCGTAAATGCAGTGATGTTAAGTAACATTATCCGAAGCATCTTGATAGTGTTTACAGGCATCTTTAACTTCGGCGCACCAGTCATTGCCTTTATCAACTGGTTCTCCGTTCTCATCATTACGCGCTGTATTCACAGCGTTGCGCAATCGCAGCAAAGCGGCTTCAAGACTCGCAATATCTTCCTGAGAGTAATCATTAAATATCTGATAAATGAAGGCCAGATGTTCAGGAAAAGTACGTTCGAATAAGGACTCCCCCTCCGCAGTCAGCCGGACAATCTGACTGCGCCCATCCGTTTCTGAGGCAACCCTTTGAACTAGCGCCTTTTCCTCTAGGCGACTGATTATACCGGTTAAGGTCCCTTTAGTAATCAAGGTTTCCTCGCCTAATTTCTTGAAGGTCATGCCAGCGGTATTGCCTAACGTAATGATAATATCAAATTGTGGCAGCGTGAGATTCAGCGTGTGAACATGAGTCGCTGCATAAGATAAAAAAGTCTGATGTGTCCGTAATAGCTCACGTAGCACCGTTGGAAATGTTGAGGAGGGATTCATAGTACTTAAATCTATTTGGTTCTAATTAGAACCAAATAGTAAACCTAATCAAGAGTAGTCTCAAGTTTTTAATGTAATTTGTGTGTAATCGGACTAAAAGACAGTTCATTCTAACAGAGCCAGCAGTTAATCAAGTTTACAAACAGGATGAGCTGTAAGCCATTTTACATATCGATGATTAGATAGTTGATATAGATGAGTAGAAATGGCTAATAAAAGTGCTTATAAATAATAGTACGCATTAGAACAATAAATAGTTCTAATACGTACTAAGTGTGCTAAACTTTAACCATACCTAACAAATGATTTGAAATTTTCTTATACAGAGGTTCATTTTAATTGTTACGTATCAATATCCTGTTTATTAACTTTGAGGTTTATCCTATGAACACATTTAAAAAAGTCCTGGCTTCTTTCGTTATCGCCGCAATGTCATCAACCTCTTTTGCCGTGGCGAACCCCTCGTATGAAGAAGTTAAAGCGGCTATCGATAATACCCTTGCTAAAGTAGAAGAAACTAAAGCCGCTCTGGACAATGGAACTGACAATGAAAAGCTTATAGATTTGGTCACTGATGCCCGCCAATTACAAAAAGATATTGCCAATAACGTGCTTGATGTAAAGCGTAATCAAGCCAGCAATGTGTTGAAACAAGTTCGTGCTGCTCTCCAGAAAAATGAGTTGCAAACAGCTAAAGAGTCTTTAACGGATGCTTTAAATCGGTATAAAGAAATTAAACAGCTCTACGCATCTAATCACTAAACCAAAACAGGAGAAAAACATGTCTTATCTTTCCTCAAGTCCGGATTTGAATTCCTTAGTAAGCATATTAACGAAATATCCTCGCCGGGGCGTTTTACTATTTAAATTGTTGGAAGATATTGGCAGAAGTTTTTCTCCGTTCAATAAGGGTGACAGTGAATTGATCATAAATTATGTCTCAGCGTTAATTCACTGTAATTTTTGTTACAACGGCCATCAAGCGAAATCTGCAGTGTTAGGCATTAATGATGTGATTATCGAACAGTTGCAAACCGATATTGATAGCGCCGATGTTGATGAGAAGTTAAAGCCTGTTCTGCGTTTTGTAAAAAAATTAACCCTTACGCCCAAGGAAATTACGGCTGAAGATGCTCAATACATATTCGATGCTGGTTGGGACGAACAAGCTTTTCTTGAATCTGTTTATTTATGCGCTATCGGCAACTGTATGAACCGTTTTATTATGGGTATTGGGGTTGATGTGGTTGGCACAGGTAATTTTTTACTTGCTAAAGCCGAGATTGCATAATTTGTAGAGTAGATCCTCCTACCAATCGGCTTTCAAACGATATGCCAAAGCATCCAAGGCTCTTTTTTGAATGTGCTCTACCAGTTCTATGATTTGCTGATCCAGCCTGAAGCGTAGCTCCCATTCCATTGCCAAATCAATCGGCAAGTTGTCTATGCGATGGTGTTCGGTGTAACGTTTTTTCAGTAGCGCGTGGATGTCGGAAACGTCAGTCAGTGGCACCAGTTGCTCGTCTTGCAGCGCTCTTGCCGCATTCTCTAAGGCATTTGTCAGTACCCTATCAAAAGCACTACTATGCTGTAGCAGTTCATCGGGAAAACTACTGAACTGTGGGCCACTTAGCAAGCGATAGCGTCGCCGGATTTGCAGTAAACCGGACAAGTTGCTGGCGTCTTCAATAACCGCAGTCAAGGCTTGTCTTTCTTTGACTTTGTTGGTAAGCCTGGCATCCGGTTCCAGTATAGCGTGAGCCACCAAACTTTGGGCGGCTGCCAGGTCTTTTTCCGCCGACAAGTGTAATTGCAAATGGGATTTAAGCATCATGCCTGCATCCGGCAGCCAGCTTGTGAATTTGGCGAGAGTGTGCAAGGCCGCTGTGCAATGATGTCGAGCAAGTAAAATCGAACGCCGCGGCCATAGTGCGTAGTCAATTATGCCCATAACGATGATGCCCAGAAAAATCCCGATGACGCGGTCACGCGGCACAGCCAGATCGGTAACCTGACCGAAATCGTGAAATACGAAGGTTGCGAATGAAAATCCGAGCTGCCTGCCTAGATAAGCGATACGTTCACTGCCGGCGGAGATCCATGCGGCAATGGCCCAAAACGGGGCTGTTGCCAGTGCAAAACCCGCGATAGTATCGAGTTGGGATTGAAATATCCACACATATACATAAGCGCATAGCCCACCAACGACTGCGCCCGACAAACGTAACAGCGACAACCGGTAGTCGGCCCCAAGACTGGTTTGCGCAGCAACCAGACAGGTGGGAATGGCGGTATTGATACCTGGCCAGCCTAGACTTTCCACGAACAATGCACAGAGTACCGCCCCCAGAGAAAATTTAATACCAAATTGCACGCTGTCGGCATGTGTGGCCCAGAAATCATAACTAAACCAGTCGGGAAGCCAGTGAACAGCATCTTTGCTTTCAATTTCTGGTTCCAGGGTTTTAATGTTAGGCACTGCGTCTGGATTGTGTAGGTGATTTATTAAGCCTGCGATACGTTGTATCCCAATCCACATCGCAGTTAAAATCGAAGGGTTGGTTTGCAGCGAAGCTGTCGTTTTTAAGGTATAACTGTGCAGCACATCATCAGTCAGTAATGTTCTTATTTGCGACGAAACATCGTGAGAGTCTTCAATACCTCCCCGTAGTGTTGTACAGGCACTTTGTAGTGCCAGATAGACATTAAGTTTTTCCTGAGTCATTGGCTGAGCGCGGTACTCTGCGGTCAATACCTGATCAAGCCAAAGGGCAAATTCACGTAAACCGTCAATTTCCAGCAGTAGCGCCAGATAAGTTTCATGCTGTTGTCGCAGGGACGGATGTATGAGTGTTGTATTTGCTAGCAAACTCAGTGTGTTACCTAAGCTGCTCACGTTCGAAAGATTTGAGGCTACCTGCTTATGGAGATTCACACCGCTGTCGGCCAGACGCGCAGTAAAAATGCTTTCAACTGCCGACAGTTGCGCCGTGATACTCGCCTTTAGCAGCTTGTGCGGGTCTTTTGGTTTGATTGCCCAGTGCACGACAGTCCATGAGCCAATAGCTAGCACGCCGATGATTGGGATATTCCACAAGGCATTATAGATGCTTGCATCGGGCGTGCTTGGGCTGTACAGTACGGCCACTGAATACCAAAGTGCAATGCCGGTAGGCCAAGCAATCAGACGGGCATGAAACAAGGCGAGCGCAATAATGATAAGCGACAAGGGTAAGAGGAGCCAAGGCTCATTACCCGCAAACATCAATGCAAGCACGGATACCAGCGTGGTGATGATGATATATCCGAACTGACGCAGGCCGAACGCCAGCGCTTGGCCAGAATTGGCATAGGCGTCGTAACTCAAACAGATCAGCAGGGCAATCGCACCCAAAGGCGGGACATGCAGGGTTTCGTTGACGATAGCAATAATCATCGTAACAATAAAAAGACGTAAAGCTGCGACGCGCCGCTCTGGAAAGTCCTGAAGTTCTGTTTTCAGGAATTGTGTCAGGCTGGTTCCGAACCAGAGGCGACTTTGCTTTTTGTGTAAAACCCAAGAGGGTGGCGTATCACCTATGTTCATTAGTTTCGGCAGGGCGATCCAGAACGGTGACAAAGGCGGTCATGCCCATGCGTAAGGGATGCTCGGAGTCGCGTTCGGATATGTCGATGCGAACCTGGAAGCGGGATGCCAGAATGACCCAGTTCAGGGTGCGTTGAACCTCTGGCAATACGCCTTGTTGCTTGGCATTGTCGGGGTAATTGGCCCAGCCGATACCGCTTACTACGCCACGGTAGCGTTTTCCTGGATAACCAACAAGAAATACTTCGGCTTCTTGTCCTGGATGGATGGACTGTAGATAAGTTTCTTTGAAATTGGCGATAACATACCAGTGGCGATCATCGACTAAGGCGAAGCTTTGTGTTCCAACTTTAGCGTATTCACCTTCGCGGGTGTTCAGGTTGGTGACATAAGCATCAAAAGGCGCACGTACCGAACAGTATTCCACGTTGAGTTCAGCGGCTGCAACTACCGCTCTGGCTGCTTCGATGCGGGCATTGACATGACCAACCTGAGCGATCAATGATACGGCGCGTCGACTTTCGCTTTTGGCTTCGGCTATCGCGCTCTGAGCCGAAAGCACTTTGGCCCGGGCATCTGCCAACTCGGCGCGTGATGCAGCGTACTTGGATTTAGCTTGGTTGAGTTGGTCTGTTGTGACGTATTGTTTTTCTACCAATGGCTCAAGGCGATCCAGATAGTTATGCAGATACTCGTCCTCAGCTTCTACCCGCTTAACTTCTGCTTCGGCGGCAGTACGCAGGTGTTCCAGTCGTTCAATAGTACTTTCGGCGGAACCGCTAGAGGCACGCTTTGACTCTACCTCTTTTTCGGCCAGCATTAATTCCGCCTTGGCCTGGGCCAGTTTGGCCTCGTAGGGGCGTGGATCTATCAAATACAGCAAGTCACCTTGTTTGACGTACTGATTATCTTCAACATGCAACTCCACAATACGCCCACTCACTTCGGGTGCAATGCCGACAATATTGGCACGCACCATTGCATCGTTGGTGCGGGGATGCTGATAGTTGATGCGCCAAACTATTATTCCAGATACCAGAGCACCCAGCACAATTAACGTTCCGATTAAACGCCCCAATAGCATACGACGTTTAGGATTTATAACGTGATGACTCGTTTGATTATTTTGCATAAGGGGCAGTCTACCTGGCTACGTCGAGTAAAATAACAACCAAATAACAAAAGTGCATAACGCCCACAGACTAGGCACAATTAACAGTGGCGAACCGAGATACTGGGCGAGTTGGTGTCGCACCAATTGCCACATCAGCACTATGCCTGTCGCCAAGCCAGCAAGAATACAGATAATCCAGGCAGGCCAGAACGATCCTTCAATGCTGATCATTGGGTCGCAAGCCGTCAAAAGAACCGAAAAAACCACTGGAATCCCTATTTTCCGCAAGTCCAGCAGCGCTATCATCATTTTTGACAGAACTGGGAGCCGAACTTGAAGAATTTTCTTAAACATAGTTGATTTATTTTAAGTCGTGGTTTGGATAGTGATCAGGTATTAAAAAATCATCTTTTAGTGTGGAGACAGGTACAACTACCGAACTTTCACCCTATTACACCATAGTACAAGGTCAAATAATAGTTTTAATTAGAACTAAATATGGTAGACTTTAGATTATGCCATCTGTGAACTTGAATAAGGTATTTTAAATTTGCGAGAGTTGCGGCGTTGCAAGTGCGATAACTTGCTATCATTACCGTCATGTCTGCCGAGAGGTGTTAGCTGTATGGCTGTTTCAATCGTTCTGACATTGACAGCCTGCATGTCACCGAGCGCCGACCCATTTGATCAACCTTATGCGGCGGTTCCTGCAAACCCCTCAGCTTATCGGCATATTAACCAGGCCACAACCCATACCCAGCAAGCTCCAATATTAAACCGTTCATCTGAAGAAAGTCTGATCAATACAAAACTAACCTACGATCTACCGGCCTTGGTCGATCTTGCCCTGCATACTAACCCGGAAACCAGGGTTAGCTGGGAGGAGGCCAAAGCTGCCGCTGCCCGGCTCGAAAGGAATCGTAGCGCCTGGTATCCCACACTGACGGCTATGGCGTTCGGGCAATATTTTAAAACGAGCTTTCCCATCCCGGGAGGCGCGTTAGTCAGCAATGGTTACGCCTCCTTTGGTAGTTTGGATTTAGCATGGACACTCTTCGATTTCGGACGTAGGGAGGCCTTGGTCGACGCAGGCGCACAGCGTTTGAGTGCCGCTAATTTTGCTTTCAACCGTAAACATCAAGAAATTGCCTATCGGGTTGCAACCCGTTTTTTTGCCTATCAGGCTGCTCTTGCCAAGGTAACGGCGGCGCAGCAAACATTTGAGGCCGCAAGAGCCGGCTCTGCTTCGGTTCAGGCTAAACTCGGTAAAGGTCTGGCGACACGCCCCGATTTGTTATTGGCGATTCAGGAACAGGCGAAAGCCAGTTATGACCTTCAGGACGCTCACAGTATGGAAATTCAGGCACATGCTGATCTGACTGCGAACCTGGGTATTTCACCGTCTTATTCGCTGCAATTAATAAACTTAAGTAAGTTGCCGTTACCAGCAGAGCTAGTTCAGTCGGTCGAGAAAATTGTTGATCAGGCATTGGAACAACGTCCCGATCTGATGGCACGTCTTGCAGAATTACGTGCACGCGAAGCGGAAGTAAAGAAGGCTAGAGCCGAATTCTGGCCCAAATTTTCCTTGGGTGGCAAGGTGGGTAATCAGTACTGGGGAAATGTGCATACCAATCCACCCGGTAATGAAACTTATTCGGCAAGCAATATGGTTGGCTCAGCTATGCTGACTATGGAATGGACTTTGTTCGATGGTTTTGAGCGCAGTAATGCTGTGCATGAAGCAGAGGCCAGGAAAGAGGCTTCCAATGCACAGCTTGATGTTTTACGCTTAGAAATTACGCGAGATATCTGGAAAGCTTATGCCGATACCAAAACCACGTTGGAAAAACGCGAGTATGCATTAGCCCTATTGAAAGCGGCCGAAGAATCTTATGCTGCCACACAAGAATCGTATACCCAAGGCTTTTCCACTGTGATAGAACTGCTTTCCGCACAAAAGGATTTGGCACGCGCCCGTTATACCGAAATCGACAGTCGCGCCACATTACTACAATCAGCAGCAGCCTTGGTTTATGCCGCAGGCAAGCAGAGTCTGGAAGACATTAATACAGAAAGCGCAGTATTTGGCAAGGGCCTTCCAGAGTGAGTGTGAGATGTCGCAAGGTGATGTTCAATATACTTAGGCTTGTGTGTCTGTGTACCGCATAGGGTGAATTTAATCCGTTTGCCTGGGCAAATTATTGAGCAAGTCTTTGCGGGACAAATTCATCTAATCGATACACTGC
>SESD01001230.1_pt1 | contig 14432 bp, 12 predicted proteins | sample 3171411 | NCBI WGS metagenome assembly SESD01 (sample SAMN06051880, study PRJNA518727) | freshwater metagenome | biome: subpolar coniferous forest; feature: holomictic lake; material: water; isolation source: holomictic Lake 442, 16.5 m depth | place: Canada: near Kenora, Ontario | collected...
CCTCAAATTCTCGTTTTAAATCAAATTGATAGGCTTGATATAAAGGCAAATCATGAAAGAGATGAATATGGTAGAATTTCAACTATCCAGTTATCTGCGAAGACAGGTGAGGGTATTGAGCTTTTAAAAAAAGCTATCCTCGAAATTCATGCTTCAAAGCAAGTAACAGAAACCGATGTGTTGGAAGAAAACCTCCTTAATTAATAGTTAGTGTAAATTTATGGCAAAGAACCCTGGGCAAAATAACAATCAAGAAGAGGGACCTCCAGATCTTGATGAGTTGCTCAATGATTTGGGTAACAAAATAGGCCGAATCTTTGGTAAAAAAGAAGCCCCACAAAAAGGATCCAAGCCTAATCCTAGTCCTCAGAATACAAACCCTACATCAGGTAACGATCATTTGCCGATCACACCCATTCTTCTCATTATTGTTTTAATTTGGGCAGCAACAGGTTTTTACGTTGTTGATCAAGGTTCGCGCGGTGTGGTTTTAAGATTTGGAAAAAATACAGAAGTGACGATGCCAGGACCTCGCTGGCACATTCCTTTTCCCGTGGAATCTGTAGAAGTAGTAAATCTTGAACAAGTTCGCACGATTGAAGTGGGTTACCGTTCAGCAGGCGATGGCGCTGCAAGATCAAAAGAACTCAAAGAGTCTTTAATGCTGACAGACGACGAAAACATTATTGATCTTCAATTTGCTGTGCAATATAACTTGAAGTCGGTCGAAGATTATTTATTTAATAATCGCTCTGCGGAATCATCTGTAAGGGGGGCTGCTGAAAGTGCGATTCGTGAAATTGTCGGTAAAAGTAAAATGGATTTTGCTTTATACGAAGGCCGCGAAGAGATAGCCGTCAAAACTAAAAAATTGATGCAGGAAATTCTAGATCGCTATAACACAGGGATTAATGTGACAAGTGTGACGATGCAAAATGCACAGCCACCTGAACAAGTGCAAGCCTCGTTTGATGATGCTGTGAAAGCTAAGCAAGATTTAGAACGTCAAAAAAATGAAGGCCAAGCCTATGCAAACGATATTGTTCCAAAAGCAAAAGGTACGGCTTCAAGACTCACTGCAGAAGCGCAAGGTTATCGTTTAAAAGTTGAAAATGAAGCAAAAGGTAATGCAAGTCGCTTTGAGCAAGTGTTAACGCAATATGATAGAGCGCCTGAAGTGATGCGTGATCGTCTATACATTGAAGCGCAAGAACAGATTTTATCAAACGTATCTAAAGTATTTGTAGATCAAAAAAATTCAAATAGCCTTCTTTATTTACCTTTAGATAAGTTAATTCAGCAAACAAGCCCTGTTAATAAAGATGTGACGTCACCTATAGTGAATGTCACACCACAGGTTGATATTAATCAGACTCAAACACCTCTGCAAAATCTTGAGCGAACACGTGATGCATTTAAATCGAGAGATCGAGAAACGAGATAAAGCATGAAAAAACTAACTTTTTTATTAGTAAGCCTTTTAATAGGCATTGTCATTTTAGCGATGTCGACTTTTACAGTAGATCAACGCGAGTATGCCGTCGTATTTCGTTTAGGTGAAATTATTTCCATTAAAAAAGAACCGGGACTTTATTTTAAAACACCGCTCGTCGAAAACGTGCAGTTTTTTGATAATCGAATTCTGACTTTGAATTGGCAAGAGCCTGATCGATTTATTACGAGTGAAAAGAAAAATGTATTGGTTGATTCATTTATTAAATGGAAAATTGTCGATCCTGCAAAATACTATGTGTCTGTTAAGGGAGATGAAGTGCAGGCCGAGCGAAGAATTTCTCAGGCAGTGAATGATGGATTACGTGCTGAATTTGGTAAAAGAACGATCCATGATGTCGTCTCAGGAGAGCGCGGAGAAATTATGCAAATCTTAACAGAGCGTGCTGATCGAGATTTGCGTTCTATGGGTATTCAAATTTTAGATGTGCGCTTAAGACGTGTCGACCTTCCGAAAGAAGTCAGTGAATCCGTTTATCAACGTATGGAAGCTGAACGGAAATCAGTCGCAAATGAATTGCGCTCACAAGGTTTTGCTGCTTCAGAAAAAATTCGTGCTGACGCTGAAAAACAACGCGATGTCATTATTGCAGAAGCTTATAAAGATGCACAAAAGATGAAGGGTGAAGGAGATGCAAAAGCTGCAGAAATCTATGCGAACGCCTATTCTAAGAATCCAGAGTTTTATGCTTTTTATCGTAGTATTGAAGCCTATAAAAAAAGCTTTAAAGATAAAGCCGATGTCATGGTCTTGGACCCTGGCTCAGACTTTTTGAAATACATGCGAAGTTCTAGAAAGAAAAAAGAATAGCGATGAAGAATTGGCTTTTTTCATCCTTGGGTCTTATGTTGATATTAGAAGGTTTTATGCCCTTATGTTTTCCTGAAGGGTGGCGTGAAACTTTCAAAAAAATGATTACAATGAGACGTGGTCAAATCCGCTTTATGGGTTTGATATCTTTTTTATTAGGATTAATTTTTTTATTATTAGGTCGTTAATCAATGAATCAATGGACACTCCCAGATTATGTTGAAGACATGCTTCCCGATGAAGCAGTCTATCTTGAGTCTTTAAGGCGATCTATTCTTGATCTCTATCAAGCACATGGATATTTCTATGTCATTCCACCTATGTTGGAATACATTGAATCTTTAAATAGTAATGGTCAAGACATGGATCTTGATACCTTCAAAGTCGTGGATCAATTATCAGGAAGGCTTATGGGTGTTCGTGCTGATATTACGCCACAAGTCGCCCGTATTGATGCGCACCTTATTCATAACGAAGAAGTCACAAGATTATCTTATGCAGGCTCTGTCTTAAGAACGAAGCCAGCAAGCTTCCTTCAATCGAGAGAACCTTTTCAAATTGGGGCTGAGCTCTATGGATTTAAAGGTATTGAAGCAGACCTTGAAATTCAAACGCTTCTCATTAAAACATTAAATACCATTGGGATTAAAACTCCTGTTTTTGATTTTAATCACCTTGATATTTTTACAAGCTTAATTGCGTCATCTAATATAGAGCGTGACCTTCTAGATCGTCTTTATGAAGCGATGCAGAAAAAAGATCAATCAGAAGTGAAAAGCTTGACGCAGTCGTTAGATAAAAAAAATCGTGAAGCTTTGATTGCATTAGTCAGTCTTTATGGGGACGTCAATATCTTAAAAGAAGCTGAAAAGGTTTTGCCGCAAGATAAGGCGATTAAAAATGCACTGCAATTTTTAAATCAAATAGATAAAGCTTTAAAAGAATATGAAATCAAAATTTCATATGACTTAAGTGATATCCGGGGCTATCAATATCATAACGGCTTGGTATTTTCAGTGTATGCAGATCAATGCTATTCACCGATTGCATTAGGCGGCCGCTATGACAATATTGGCGCATCTTTTGGACGCAAACGTCCAGCGACAGGCTTTACGATGGACCTTAAAAATATTGTGACTTTATTTCCAAATGGTAAAAAAGCAAAAGCTATTCTTGCCCCTCAAGGCAATGACGCTGGATTACAAAAGGCGATCGAGACTTTACGTCAGCAAGGTGACATTGTAGCGATTGATTTATTTGGAGATATGAATGCGATTCAAAATAATTGTGATCGCATATTGATACAAGACGCAGCCAAAGCGTGGAAAGTGAAAGCGGTTTAATTTAAGATGGCAAAAAATTTAGTAGTCATTGGCACACAATGGGGTGATGAAGGTAAAGGCAAAATTGTCGATTGGTTAACAGACCATGCAGAAGGCGTTGTTCGCTTTCAAGGTGGACACAATGCTGGACATACTTTAGTCATTGGCCAAGGTTCAAACCAAAAAGAATATAAGCTCAACTTAGTACCCTCAGGCATTATTCGAAAAAATGTAGATTGCTTTATCGGTAATGGTGTCGTCCTTGATATTGAACATCTCATGCACGAAATTAAAACACTAGAAGCTGATGGCATCGAAGTTAAAAGTCGATTGTTTGTAAGCCCAGGCTGCCCTTTAATCTTAAAGCATCATATAGCCCTCGACCAAGGTCGAGAAGCGATGCGTGAGTCTAAAATTGGCACCACTGGAAAGGGCATTGGACCGGCTTACGAGGACAAGGTCGCACGACGCTCGCTTCGTGTTTATGATTTATTAAATCCAGAATTATTCAAAAAGAAGCTCACTGAAGTGATGGATTACCATAATTTTGTATTGCAACATTATTTAAAAAAAGATCCGATTGATGTGAATGAGCAGTTTGATCTTTCAATGTCACATGCAGAAAAAATAAAACCTTATTTGGCGGATGTATCGCAAAAACTTTACGAAGCGAATGCGAAAAATAAAAATCTATTATTTGAAGGTGCGCAAGGCTCTCTCCTTGATATCGATCACGGTACTTATCCTTATGTGACTTCATCGAATTGTGTTTCAGGTCAAGCCGCGGCAGGTGCAGGTGTTGGCCCTCATATGCTGCATTATATTTTAGGTATTACAAAAGCTTACACAACGCGTGTGGGTGGTGGACCTTTCCCAAGTGAGCTTGATATTGAAACAGAAGGTACACCAGGCTATCAAATGTCAACCAAGGGTAAGGAAATTGGTACAGTGACTAAACGTAAAAGACGTTGTGGTTGGTTTGATGCGGCAGCTTTAAAACGCTCTGCCATGATTAATAGCCTTACAGGTTTATGTATTACGAAACTTGACGTCTTAGATGGCATAAAAAAAATTGGTATATGCGTAGGCTATGAATTAGACGGTAAAAAAATTGACTTACTTCCCTTAGGTGCCGATCAAGTAGAGCGCTGTAAACCCATTTTTATTGAAGTCGATGGTTGGGATGAAAATACTTTTGGTGTTAAATCATGGGATAAGCTCCCGCGTAATGCGCAGCACTATCTTAAAACATTAGAGAAATTATGCGAAGTGCCGATTCATGTCGTATCTACCGGCCCTGAGCGCGATGAAACGATCGTCCTTAAACATCCTTTCGAATAACATCTGATGACAGCATCTCATATCCAACATGTCAGCACGATTATTTCTGCTAAATGGATTTGTCCCGTTAGACCCATCAATACAACACTTGAAGATCATTCCATCATCATTGATCAGGATCGCATCGTTGATATTATTGAAACCAAAAATGTAGCTTCTCTTTACGAAACTGATCAGCATTATCAGCTGCATCATCATATTGTCACGCCCGGTCTTATCAATGCGCATACGCATGCTGCTATGAATTTATTTAGAGGTTTTGCTGATGATCAACCGCTTCACACATGGCTTAATGAATCTATTTGGCCGCTTGAAAAAAAATGGGTGACGCCTGATTTTGTGCATGATGGAACTTTGATTGCATGTGCGGAAATGTTAAAAAGCGGGATCACAACATTTAACGAGATGTATTTTTATCCTGAGTCAGCATCGCGTGCGATCAAACAAAGTGGCATCAGAGCTAATATTGGACTTTTTGTGATGGAGTATCCATCAAATTATGCCAATGATGGCGAAGATTATTTAATGAAAGGACTTGAAGCCCGAGATAGTTGGCGGGATGAAGCATTAATTACGTCAAGTCTCGCACCGCATGCCCCATATTCAGTTTCAGATAAAACATTAAACCAAGTGCTCACTTATGCGAATCAACTTAATCTTACGATTCATATGCATGTGCATGAAACAGAAGAAGAGATTAAGGCGAGCTTAGCAGAATACCAAATGCGGCCATTAGAAAGACTCAATCGACTTGGCATTGTGAGCCCACAATTTATGGCAGTGCACAGTGTTTATTTAAATCATGAGGACTTAACAACACTCTCAAAAGAATCTGCATCTGTTATTCATTGCCCAACGTCTAACTTAAAACTAGGGAGTGGGTTCGCTGATATTGCCGCATTACAAAAGCATGGCATTAATGTCTGTATCGGTACCGATGGCAGTGCGAGTAATAATAAGCAAGACGTATTGCACGATATGCAATTAGCTTCATTGCTCACCAAAGGACTCACAAAGAACCCAGCGATGCAAGATGCCAAAACATCTTTAGAGATGGTAACCATTAATGGAGCAAAAGCTTTGGGACTCGAAGATCATATTGGATCTATTGAAAAAGGTAAGTATGCAGATTTAACCGTATTTGATATGGATCATATATCGACACTCCCTATGTTTGATCCTATGAGTCATTTAGTTTATGCCGCCTCACGTGAAGAGGTGAGTCATGTGTGGGTCAACGGCCTATTGCAATACGAAGAAGGACATTTAACATCGATTGATATAAAAGCATGTAAGGATATAGCGCTAAGATGGCAGCTCAAGCTAAAACAAAACATATAAACGTTTCTCAAGAAGAAGTTGATAAATTTAATGAGCTCGCTCATAAATGGTGGGATGAGGGCAGTGAATTTAAACCGCTTCATGACATCAACCCACTTCGTCTAGATTTCATTCATCAGAAAATTAATCTTAAGAATAAAAAAGTACTTGATGTGGGTTGTGGTGGTGGAATTCTTTCAGAGTCGATGGCAAAGTTGGGTGCTCATGTGACAGGGATTGATATGGGAGAAAAAGTCATTAACATTGCAAAACTCCATGCGCAACAATCCAACATAGAGATCGATTATCAATGCACCTCGATAGAAGCGTTGGCTTTAAAACATAAAGCAACTTTTGATGTGATTACATGTATGGAAATGTTGGAGCATGTCCCAGAGCCATCCGCGATTGTGTCTTTATGTGCGACACTTTTGAAACCAGGCGGCACACTTTTTATGTCAACGATTAATCGTAATCTCAAAGCTTATTTATTCGCGGTCATTGGGGCTGAATATATTCTCAAACTATTACCGCGTGGCACACATGATTATGAAAAATTTATTAAACCTTCAGAGCTTATCGCTTGGTGTCGTGACGCAGATTTAACAATTGCGACCTTAAAAGGTATGACTTATAACCCGATCACAGATGTTTATAAATTAGGTGATGATGTATCGGTCAATTATCTTGTTGAAGTCACAAAAGATTAATCATGAAAGCTGTTCTTTTTGACCTAGATGGAACATTGATTGATAGTGCACCTCAGCTTGTAGGGGCCCTCAATCAACTGCGTCAAAATTATGACTTACCACCTATTCCTTTTTTAAAAGGCAGACCTTTTGCATCTCATGGTGCTGCAGGCTTACTTAAAGCTGGGTTTGATATGGATAAAAGTGATCCTCTTTTTGATAAGCGTATTCAAGAATTTTTAGCTATCTATATAGAAATCTTTAATAAAGATGTGCAATGCATGGAAGGCGTCGAAGATTTGATTACAACTTTAAATCATAAAAAAATCACTTGGGGTATTGTCACAAATAAGGCCAAGAAATTTGCAGCACCTATCGTCGATTCACATCCGCTTTTAAAGCATTCGCAATGTCTTATTGCAGGTGATGATGTCAATACACCAAAACCTTCACCTGAAGGACTAATCAAAGCATCTGAAATTATAAAGACGAATCCATCTGATATTATTTACTTAGGCGATGATAGACGCGACGTTATTGCTGCGAACGAAGCAGGGATGATTAGTATGGTGGCACGATACGGTTATTTAGAAGCAGGGGATGATGCAAAAAATTGGGACGCTCAACATATCATTGATGAGCCAAAAGATCTTTTGAGTTACCTTAATCTTTAATCGTTTTACGTTCAATCATGGCTTGAGCCAGTGTGCCGCTATCCACATATTCAATTTCACCACCCATAGGCAGACCTCTTGCGATACGGCTTAATTTAATACCACGTGATTTAAGGAGTTCGGTGACGTAATGTGCGGTAGCATCTCCACTTACTGTGAAGTTGTTAGCTAAGATCACTTCTTTGACGATGCCTGCATCGAGTCGCTTTAAAAGCCTATCTAAATGGATGTCTTTAGGCCCAATCCCGTCTAAGGGAGAAAGTTTACCCATGAGAATAAAATACATACCATTATAAGAATGTGTTTGTTCTAGCATCATAAGATCACTCGGCATTTCAATCACACAAAGCAATGAAGCATCACGATCTTGAGAAGCGCAAAGTGAACAGATCACTTCTTCAGAAAAATTATTACAATGTGAGCAATGACCCACGAGTTCAATGGCATTAGCAATAGCACTTGAGAGTTGAGCAGCACCTTTTCTATTATGTTGCAAAAGATGATAAGCCATACGTAACGCTGACTTAGGGCCGATCCCCGGTAAGCACCTTAAGGACTCGACCAACTGTTCAAGCGCTTCAGTATTTTTCATATAATAAAATTAGAAAGGTAATTTCATACCAGGAGGCATCATATTGCCCATTTTGGCATTAGTCGTTTGTTCAACTTTTTGTAATGCATCCTTAAAAGCGACGACTAAAAGATCTTCTAGCATTTCATGATCGTTCATCACAGAAGGATCAATCGATACTTTTTTAATTTGATGTTTGCAAGACATTATAATTTTAACAAGCCCATTACTCGCTAAGCCTTCGACATCAATCAGCCCAAGTTCTTCCTGTGCTTTTTGCATATTAGCCTGCATCATCTGCGCTTGCTTCATTAAGTTACCCATGCCACCTTTCATCATAGTGCGACCCCTTATATAGATTGATTAGGTTTAATGCTGGATGGAATAATTTCAGCATTAAATTCATTAAGTAATGATTTGACGAATTGATCTTGAAGGATGGCATGTTCTGTATCCTTCATAAGTGTTGAACGTTCTTCTTGTTTTTGTTTGAGTGGTGAGTTGTTCGCACCTTTTTGAAGAATGACAAGTTTAATACGTTGATTAAAATACTCAGACAAACTTACTTCTAATTTTTTTTGGTAAGTTTCATTGAGAAGATGTTTATGCTCATCGGCAATCGATAAAATCATTTCATTACCCTTAAAGCTCACAAGCTCAGACTGTTGCGCTAACGCTTTGACTAAGCCTAACTTTAATTGATCCACAAGCCCACGCCAATTCCCATCGAAGGAACGCGTTACTTTTGGTTCATCATCAGTGGCTTCATCAAGGACTTCAATTTTTTTTTTATCTTCAGAAGTGTCGAGTGAAATCTCACTCGGTTTTATCACAGGCTCGAGTTTGATGGCTTGCGTCGCTATATCTTTCCTTAAAGGGACTGATGTTTTAGAAGTGACTGAATCTTGCGGGATAAAAGAGAGCATTCTTAAAAGCGTCATCGTAAAGCCTGCATACTCATCGGGGGCTAAATAAAGATCACGTCGACCTAAAATAGTGATTTGATATAACAGTTGTAGTTGTTCAGCACTTATTTTCTTAGTTAAAGCGATGACTTGATCTCGCTCGAGATAGGAAGCTTCAAGACTCTCTGGTATGGCTTGAGCCACACTAATCATTTGAATGAGATTGGCTAGGTCATTAAGTGCAGCATCAAAGGATAAATTTCTTTCGTCCATTTGTTTTGCAATTTCAATCACTTTTGATCCGTCTTGATCAATAACGGCATGGGTTAAATTAAATAAATAAGATTGATCAATTGCCCCTAGCATTTTTTTAATCGTAGCTTCTTCAATCGTGCCACCACAATAAGCGATACCTTGATCAAGAATGGATAGTGCATCACGCATACTTCCATTCGCAGATTTCGCAATTAAGTAGATTGCATTTATTTCGTAATTAATGGCTTCTTCTTTTAATATTTTTTCTAAATATTCTGAAATAGAAGCTGATGACATTTGTTTTAGATTAAATTGTAAACATCTTGATAAAACAGTCACCGGTACTTTTTGCGGATCAGTCGTTGCTAATATAAATTTGACATGCTCTGGTGGCTCTTCCAATGTTTTAAGCATTGCGTTAAATGCACTTTTTGAAAGCATATGCACTTCATCGATAATATAAATTTTAAATTGTCCCTGTGTAGGAGCATATTGTGCGTTATCTAAAAGGTCTCGCATATTATCGACTTGCGTATTAGAAGCGGCATCGACTTCAATCAGATCTACATAGCGTCCTTGATCAATATCTGTACATGCAGAACAAGTGCCGCAAGGTGTTGAGCTGATACCTTTTTCGCAGTTAAGCGCTTTCGCAAGAATACGCGCTAATGAGGTTTTACCGACACCGCGTGTGCCTGTAAAAAGATAAGCATGATGAAGTCTTTTTTGATCGAGTGCATTTTTGAGCGCTTGCACAACATGTGCTTGACCGACGAGCGTATCAAACGAACGAGGGCGGTATTTGCGAGCAAGAACTTGATAACTCATGAATAATTTTTAACCAATCCAGTTTTATAAGAGGCGAGCCAGACCCCCGGCACTTGTTTCTTTAGTTGTGGCTGCTTGCTTCCGCATCTGACCAGGTTGGCTAAATTACAATGCGGGGAGGCCCGCCAGTGATTATTTTAACCTAAGGGAAGGCCTTTTACTCGCAATGTTTAACGGGATGTTGGCTTAAATAAGCCCATTCTTCATCACTATATAATCGAGATCGAATAATAAAACGCATACCCGTTCCATTTTCTAATGAAAACTGCCCGCCATTACCTGGAATAGCGTCAAGTGTGAGATGTGTGTGTTCCCAATAAGAGAATTGACTGGCCCCCATATAAAAATGGATCCCGTGGGTGATACCCACTTCAACATCTGAGCCGCCTAGATAAAATTCACCTTTGGGGTAGCACATCGGTGCACTCCCATCACAACAGCCACCTGATTGATGAAACATGATTTCACCATATTTTTCCTTTAAGGAATCAATCAGCTTATTTGCGGCCTCTGTGGTATCTATACGTGTAAAAGTTTTTTCCATAAAAAAGAAAGGCAAGACGTAAAGCCTTGCCTTTGATTTTAGTTAAATTGAATTTTAAAAGAAGCCAAGTTTATTTTCGCTGTAGCTTACTAAAAGATTCTTCGTTTGTTGGTAATGATCAAGCATCATCTTATGCGTTTCGCGACCGATACCTGATTGTTTGTAACCACCAAATGCTGAGTGAGCAGGATATGCGTGGTAGCAATTAGTCCAAACGCGACCTGCTTGAATACCTTTACCCATTCTAAATGCACGATTGCCATTACGAGACCATACACCTGAGCCTAAGCCATAAAGTGTATCGTTTGCAATTTCAAGCGCTTCATCTTCATCTTTAAATGTCGTTACAGATACGACTGGTCCAAAAATTTCTTCTTGGAAAATACGCATTTTGTTATGACCTTTGAATACAGTAGGTTCAATGTAATACCCTTCTGCAAACTCACCACTTAATTTTTTGCGGTTACCACCGATAAGGAGTTGAGCGCCTTCTTCTTGACCAATCTTCATATAAGACATAATTTTTTCAACTTGCTCACTGGATGCCTGAGCACCAATCATTGTTGTCATATCAAGAGGATTGTCTTGCTTGATTGCCGCAACACGTTTAAGTGCACGTTCCATAAATTTATCGTAAATAGATTCTTGAATGAGTGCGCGTGAAGGGCAGGTACACACTTCACCTTGATTGAGTGCAAACAATGTAAAGCCTTCGAGCGCTTTATCAAAGAAGTTGTCGTCTTTATCCATCACATCTTCAAAGAAGATATTAGGTGACTTACCACCAAGCTCTAAAGTTACTGGAATAAGATTTTGTGATGCATATTGCATAATCAAGCGACCTGTTGATGTTTCGCCTGTGAATGCAATTTTTGCAATACGTGGCGAACTTGCAAGTGGTTTACCAGCTTCTAAACCGAAACCATTCACAATATTTAATACACCAGGTGGAATCAGATGACCTACTAATTCAAGCACGACTAGAAGTGATACAGGTGTTTGTTCTGCTGGTTTAATCACTACACAATTACCTGCTGCAATTGCAGGCGCTAACTTCCATGCTGCCATAAGGATAGGGAAGTTCCATGGAATAATTTGTCCGACAACACCTAAAGGCTCATGAAAGTGATATGCCATTGTCTCGTGATCAATTTCACCGATACTGCCTTCTTGGGCTCTTACACAACTCGCGAAGTATCTAAAGTGATCAATCGCTAATGGAATATCAGCATATGTTGTTTCACGCAGTGGCTTACCATTGTCAATCGTTTCAGCAATCGCAATCGTTGAAAGATTTTTTTCCATGATATCTGCCACTTGCATAAGTATATTTGCGCGCTCAGTAGGGCTCTTCTTAGCCCAGCCATCTTTGGCTGCATGCGCTGCGTCTAACGCTAAGTTAATATCTTTTTCGTTTGAGCGTGCAACTTCACAAAAAACTTTACCCGTGACTGGTGAAATATTTTCAAAGTATTTACCGTCAACTGGTGGTACAAATTTACCGCCAATATAATTGTCATATTTGGCCTTAAATGGATGTTTTACTCCAAGATTATTTAATGTTTCTAAGCCCATGAATCGCCCCTAAGTTAATAGTTAATTAATAATAAATGCTATAAAAATCAATAAGTTATGAAATTATTAAAACGGATGTACTGCGGTAGACGTACGGTAAATAAATTCAATAGAACAACCTTAATACGAGTGCGCACTTTAATCAAGAGAGAAACGATGATTCTTAAAGCAAAGTAAGGCATAAGTTATAATGCCGACTCTTTTCGGAAGGGTGGATGAGCGGTTTAAGTCGCACGCCTGGAAAGCGTGTTTAGGTGAATAACTTAACGCGGGTTCGAATCCCGCCCCTTCCGCCATATTCTATTGATTTATCTTTTAAAGATGAATGTATTGGCTTTATACTAGAGTTTCATTTCTAATTAATTTTTTTTAAAGCCCATCTAAATCCAATGATCGATGATTACAGAAAAGAAGCTGCTGATCGTTTAAAAGAGGATCTGCCGCCTCTTCCTCTGACAGCAATACAAACCGCAGAACTCGTAACCTTATTAAAATCACCCAATACAAAAGATACCCAAACGCTGATGGAATTATTTTGTCATCGCGTTCCATCAGGGGTTGATCAAGCTGCGTATATTAAGGCTGCCTATCTTACAGATATTGCAAACGGTAAAGAAAAATCCTCACTCATTTCACCTCAGTACGCCATTGAATTATTAGGAACTATGGTAGGCGGTTATAACGTTCAATCACTTATCTCTCTTCTAGATTCAGATCTCGCTGATGATGTTGTAAAAGTTTTATCGCATATCACTTTAATTTTTGATGCGTTTCACGATGTGAGTGAAAAAGTAAAGTCAGGCAATAAAGCTGCAATGACACTAATGGAGTCATGGGCTAATGGTGATTGGTTTTTAAAAAAATCTGCATTACCTAAAGAAATAAAAGCAATTGTTTTCAAAGTAGATGGTGAAACAAATACCGATGATCTGTCTCCAGCGCAAGAAGCTTGGTCGAGGCCAGACATCCCATTACATGCCAAAGCCATGTTAGTGAATAAAATGCCAAATGGCATCAAAACAATTCAGGACCTAAAAGTAAGACAATTACCTATCGCTTATGTGGGTGATGTTGTAGGAACGGGCTCATCGAGGAAATCAGCAATTAATTCTCTTCAATGGCACATGGGAAGTGATATTCCTTTTATTCCAAACAAAAGAACAGGTGGCATTGTCTTAGGCAATAAGATTGCACCTATATTTTTTAATACGGCAGAAGATTCAGGTGCGCTCCCCATTGAATGTGATGTAAGTCAAATGAAAACTGGAGATGAAATTACTATTCAACCATTCGAAGGAAAAATTCTAAATAGTAAAAATGAATCCATTGCTAAATTTAACTTAACACCATTTACGCTTGCAGATGAATATCGCGCGGGTGGCAGAATACCTCTTATTATTGGCAGGGGATTAACATCTAAAGCCAGAGAATTTTTAAAATTATCTCCAAGCACTTTATTCTTAACTCCTGCACCAGCAGTCTCTTCTAAAAAAGGATTTACGCTTGCACAAAAAATGGTAGGTCGTGCTTGCGGGTTGCCTGCAGGGATTGGTGTGAGACCTGGTACATATTGTGAGCCAAAAGTCACATCTGTTGGTTCTCAAGATACAACAGGTGCTATGACAAGAGACGAATTAAAAGAGTTAGCTTGTCTCGGATTTAATGCTGACTTAGTCATGCAAAGTTTTTGCCACACAGCAGCTTATCCGAAGCCTGTAGATCTTAAATTACAACATGAGCTTCCTGAGTTTATGTCGAGCCGAGGAGGGGTTACTTTAAGACCTGGTGATGGAATTATTCACTCTTGGCTTAATCGTCTTTTACTTCCAGATACTGTAGGCACAGGTGGTGATTCCCATACGCGCTTTCCTATAGGCATTTCATTTCCAGCAGGTTCCGGACTTGTAGCATTTGCAGCAGCGATGGGGGCCATGCCAATCGATATGCCTGAATCAGTCTTGGTGAGATTTAAAGGTAAGATGCAACCAGGCATTACATTAAGAGATCTCGTGAATGCGATACCGTATGCAGCGATTAAAAATGGTGACCTCACAGTAGCAAAACAAAATAAAAAAAATATTTTCA
>SESD01001231.1_pt1 | contig 14427 bp, 18 predicted proteins | sample 3171411 | NCBI WGS metagenome assembly SESD01 (sample SAMN06051880, study PRJNA518727) | freshwater metagenome | biome: subpolar coniferous forest; feature: holomictic lake; material: water; isolation source: holomictic Lake 442, 16.5 m depth | place: Canada: near Kenora, Ontario | collected...
AACCAGGTCACCCCCCAAGGCAACGGATAATCAAAACCGTCCAACTCCCTCAACCACTCCTCCAGAGGCCAACACTTTTTCTTACCGCCACTGCCCGGATGAATCACCAGTCGAAGTTCATCGCTCCGCTCTTTTTTACTCTCTGCCGAAACTAAACTCTTCCCGTATAGCCTTCGTCCATCCCCCGCCACCACCCCCAATTCCGCCAAAGGCTTGCACAGGTGGCGCCAAGCCGCCTCCACCGGATTTCTCGGATCGTGCGAAATATACTGCCCTGTCCCTCCTGCCCTTTGCCAGTTCGCCGCAAAAACTCCGTCTGGATCGAAAAGATAGGAAATCGTTAAATCGAATTCGGTAAAATAATCCGCCCACCTTCTGTCCAACGAGCCTCCTGCAGCATAAAAACTGGCTAGTCCAGGTTCGTCGATCGGTCGGATCGCATTCACCGCCCCAGGCCCCATGACCAGCTCTCCGAATTTTCTCGCCGCCACCATTTCAATCTCCGCCTCGGGCCACTTTTCGCGAAGCCCCGCTACCGCGGGCAAAGTCAGCAGAAAATCACCTAAAGCCCCGCCTCGCAAGACGAGGATTCTCATCTCCGCTCTGCCCCCGCCCCCTTTTTCAGTAGACCCATATTCCCAAAACCATCAGGACGATTCCGAAAATCAATCCTGCCGAAAGCAGGAACCGACTCCGCCTCGGGGTAGCTAATCCCAAAGCGATCCCATCCCGGAGTACATAAGGAGCCCCCACCATCACCATTCCTTCCACTATAATCAGGTAGGCATAAGCCACCACCACCAGACGCGCCGCATCCTCCCTCAGAAAAGCCGCATCCAGCAGAACATTCGCCCCAAGAAGACAAAGCACTCCTAACGAACGCACCGCAATAAACTCCCTGACATACAACCAACTCGATACCCCTAGCCCAATCACCCCCAGAATAAATAAAGGACGGAATCGGGTGTACTCCATTAAATTGATCGTACCCGCCAGCCAAGCCGCCCACGCCGTTGCCAGTCCAAGTAAAACTCCACCCACGAGATCATTCCGCGGAAACCTCTTTGCCCATTCGGTCGTTTTCGCCAGATCGAACAGAGCCCAGGCATGGGCACAGATCAGGCCAAACCCCAACCAGACCGCAACTTGAGAAAGAGAGAAAGAATAGATCATTAGGAATTCCTTAATCGAGAATGGACGGATCCGCGTAGTCCGTAAACCCTGTCGATTCAGTAATTCGCACTGTCATTAGTTGTCCCACATGCCGCGGACCACCCTCGAAAACCACTAAGCGGTTCTGCCGAGTCCGCCCCATCAGGCGACTGGCGTTCGTTTTGCTTGGCCCCTCCACCAGAACCTCTTGCAACGAGCCTACCCGCGTCTTCGCACTGGCCGCCGCCTGACGATCTAATAGATCCAGCAAATCCGTGTTCCACTTTTCCTTCGTCGCTTCAGGAACTTCTTCTCCCGCCTCACTCACCGCCCGAGTCCCCTCCCTTGGCGAATACCGAAAGATGAACCCATTATCAAAACCCACCTCCTCCATCAGTTGACGAGTCGCTGCGAAATCCTCCTCCGTCTCCCCAGGATAACCCACAATAATATCCGTCGTCAGCCCAACCGTGGGACAAGCCCTCCGCACCTCCTCAATCGTTTTGCGATACTGAGTCGCGGTGTACCCTCGTCCCATCCGCTTCAAAATGCGGTCCGAGCCCGATTGCACAGGCAAATGCAAATGCTCACATAACTTCGATAATCTTCCATAACATCCCACCAAATCAGCTTTCATCCCTCGTGGATGAGGCGATGTAAAACGAATCCGCTCCAAACCCTCCACCCTGTCCATCTCCTCCAACAGTTGCACAAAGGCGCTCTTACCTTCCACCATCGGAATTTCTCTTCGCCCATACATATTCACGATTTGCCCCAGCAAGGTAACTTCCCTTACCCCCTGCTCCACTAAACTCCGCACTTCTGTGAGAATCTCCGCAATCGGGCGAGACCTCTCCTTCCCTCGTGTCGTCGGCACGATACAAAATGAACAGTGCATATCACAGCCTTGCATCACCGAGACAAAAGCAGTCACCTGCTTCGGCGCTAAAGTATGATCGCGAATTGTCTTCTCAGAACCCTCCTCCTCGCCCACCTCCGCAAAAAACTTTGGCCGTCCGCCCAATCGCGCCTCCCGCGCCTGATCGACAAGATCTGCCACCCGATGAAACTTTTGTGTGCCCACTACCAGATCCAGACCCGCCATATCCTTTTCCAACGAATCCCCGCGCCGCTGTGCCATGCAACCAAGAAAACCCAAGACAACCTCTGGCTTCGCCTTCCGCAAAGCCCGCAGGTTACTCATCTTCCGTAAGGCCTTTTGCTCCGCCAGTTCTCGCACGCTGCAAGTATTCAGCAAAATCACATCAGCCTCTTTTTCTGAAGTGGCTCGGGTATATCCACGATCGAACAACTGTCGGGCCACCTGTTCGGTGTCCCGCTCATTCATCTGACAACCATATGTTTTTAAAAAGACCGTAGGCATCAAGAAGTATCCTGCCCCATTTCAATGCGGGCGGAAATCTCCGAATCAGACCTTTTTATATCGCCCCAAACAGAACCCCCCCTTCATCAAGCGACTCCAATCTAACTACGCCATTCTTACATTAGGCCATCAACCGCTTACTATAGTGCCCTCTCAACCAGCGGTACCCACTAAGGAGAATCGGTAACACCAAAAAGAATACCGCTGGCACCCAGACCGCGTCAGTGCACTTGCTCCCCTCCATCATGCTCACCCCCTCAAAAAACAGTGCTAACAGTGCAATCCCTCCACCCGTGTAGGCCAAGGGCATGACCACAGCACGAAAGTTCTCCTTCTCTTTTAAACGGTGAATTCTGTCCGAGCGATTGTTCCAGTCCACTATACGATGATTTTATCGGTCTATTAAAAATTCTCAATCCAAAGAAAGAACTTTTTCACAAGGCAGGGCGATCCGTCGGGGAACTTCCACCATCCCTCGACGGTCGTTCCGCCCATCCCATTCCCGCCAGACCCAACTCAAAAAGCCCGTAAAGGGGAACAAACATCAGAGCCAAGTTAAATGGATCCGAAGTAGGGGTCACACAGGCGGAGACCACCACTAGGGCGACAACCGCATGACGTCGGTGCGCCGCCACCACCGATTTTTGGAGAATACCCAACCGGGCCAAAATCACCATCACCAGAGGAAGCTCAAAAGAGACCCCAAATCCAACCAGCATTTGTAAGACGAAGTCGGTATAACTCGCCATCGTCCAACTCGTCTCCAAGCCTAACCAACGATTAAATTCCTGAAAAAAACGCAGAGCTCCAGGCAAAACTAGGAAATAACAAAAAGAAACTCCCGCCAAAAAGAGAAAGGCACCCACCGTAAACGCAGGCAGCACCAGACCCCTCTCTTTGCTTTCGAGTGCGGGCAAAAGATACTGTCCGACAAACAGGAGCACCAGGGGCAAAGTGAGAAGAATTCCTGCACCGATGCCAATTTGCAGCGTCACCGTCATCGGATCGGTTACCTGCAAAGCCAAAAGCGTCGCCGGCATCGCCTTCGGCGATCCCACCTGTGCTTGCGCCAGAGGCCATCGCAAGATTTCCATCACCCGACCAATCCCAAGAACTCCCAGAATCGAACCCACCCCAATCGCTCCGGCGCACTTCAAAATCACCCCACGCAGATCCTCAATGTGTTCAAGGAATGGTTTCTCCTTATCCCTCATCGTACATCTCTCCACCCGTTTTCGGTCACCACCGCTGGGAGTTTTATATCATGTGGCTCTTGGGGGAGATGCTCCAACTCCTGAACCGCAAAAAATAATCCCGCCACCCAAGAACCCCGTTTCCGCTGGCCTAAGGCTCGATCATAGTGCCCGCCACCTCGCCCCAAACGCGCCCCCGCACCAGTGAAAGCCCGCCCGGGCACCAGAAAACCATCGATCTCTGTCACCGCGATTCGCTCCGATTTTTCCGGAGAAGGTTCCCACAAGCTCGATGATTCTGGAAGGTGAGCCGAAGACATTTGCCACCAAGTCAATCCCTCTCGGATATCGATCTTTGGCAAGGCCACCCTCTTACCCGCCGCCCAAGCCGCCTTCAGAATACCCCTTGTTTGAGGTTCATCGGTCAACGACAAGAAAAGAGCTACTACCCCCGCCACCTGCCACTCCATCCGTACGAAAAGGTGCTTCTCAATCTGCTGGGAAGCTTCCGCTCTCGCTCCTTCACTCATCTGCAGGAGTCGCCCACGAATCTCTTCGCGCAAGGTAGCTTTGCTCGGAACGCTCATCACCATACCACTATGCCCAGATTCATATTTTCAGCCAATCTTGCTCTCAAGGTTGCCTCCCACCTCATTTGCCACCATTCTCTTTGTCTTGAGTCCTCGGGCTTCAGCTCACAAGAAACGGGCCCCGCACCGCTTTATCACCGATGTCATCCTCCCTGCTCTTTTTTCGCGCAAGCGGGGCACACGCCAGCATCTTCCCCCCATCTTTCCTAAACTTAAAGCAGGCAAGATCTGCATCACCTGGATCGGCCACGCTTCCTTCCTGATTCAAGGACCCCATGGCAACATTCTTGTCGATCCCAACTGGGCCAACTGGCTTCTTGTCGTTCGGCGCCTCCGCCACGCTGGACTCGCCCACCACCACCTTCCCTCCATCGACCTCGTTCTCATCACTCATGCCCATTTTGATCATCTCAACCGACGCAGCCTCCGCCGGATTGCCGCCAATCAACCCATTGTCGTGCCCGCTGGAGTTGGCGACCTTGTGCACGGCTTAGGTTTTGAAAAAGTCTACGAAATCAACTGGTGGGAACGACTTCGCTTTCCAGGAGCCGCCATCACCTTTGTTCCCGCCAAACACTGGGGCGCACGCAAGGTCACCGATCACCACCGCGGCTACGGGGGTTATGTCATCGATATGGGAGGACGCACCGTCTACCACGCAGGCGATTCCGGTTATTTCCCAGGGTTTCGTGAGATTGGGAAAAAGTTTCGCCCAGAAGTCGCCCTCTTGCCCATCGGGGCCTACCACGGTCCGAAATTTGGCGAGAATCATATGACCCCCGAACAAGCCCTTCGTGCCTTTGGCGATCTTCGCTCAAAATTCCTTGTTCCAATGCACTTTGGCACCTACCGCCTCAGTTACGAACCCCTTCACGAACCCCCCCAACGACTCATGGAAGCGGCCACCCGAGCCGGCCGACTTTCCGATGTCCGTTTTCTTATCGAAGGCATGCCAACTCTATTCTAGCCCCCCTCGCTCAGCCCACCCCACCTGCGCCGTCGGCCGAGCATACGCCACCAACCGACCACGATGGGTGACAAAGTTAAAAAAGTTTTTCGCGTTTCCACAGGGCGCATTCGGATCGAATGCATACACATCCACCCCACCTCCTCGCTCCCCATCCATCCTTTGCGAGGAACCCGCCACCATCGCCTCCCCACCCTTCTTTCGACCTAAATAAATCATCACATGACTGATCGGCGGATCCCGAGGCACGTTATAAGTCCATTCCCAATAAAGCAGATCCCCACTCCTCATTTCCGCCATCAGTTTTTCCGAATCCACTTTCCCGTCCGACTCCATCGGCACTGACCTAATCTTCCCCTTCTTTTTGAAATAGAGATACTGGTCCGAAGCCGTCCTCGGAATATCAAACCCAAAAACTTTCCACACAATAAAGCGCACCGTATTCGAACAATCCATCGTGATGATATACGGATGCCCTGGGGGTTGCCACGACTGGGCGTAAGACAAATCCTGCTTCGAAAGCCAGCGACAGGTTTCAACTAACTTCTGGTGCTGTTCTGCAGTTGCCGCTCCATGAACTAATAAAGATGTCGAGCCCAGTACTACCCCGAGCCGAAAACAAAAAGCCAGAAGACCATGAGCCATCTCCTTTCATGGCAAACCACAGAAGAATCGCAAGTCAGGAGGAGTCCACCTCCCCAACCGTCAGATCAGTAAATCGAAAAAAGCCTTTGGATGAGCCAAATCAGTAAAGACCGCATCCGCTCCGCAATCTTTTAACTGTCGCTTCGTAAAGGAACCTGTCGCCACCGCAATCGCCTTTGCCCCGATCGCCCTTGCACAGGCCACATCATGGGGCGTGTCTCCGATGACAAAGATTCTTTCGGCAGGAAACTCTTCGCCATGTTTCTCCTCTGCCCTCCGCTTTGCGTGCGGACCCAACTCATTGCGAATCGAGGAATCATCCGCAAAAGCCCCAAAGTCAAAAAAATGATTCACCCCATACCGCGTCAACTTCAACCTCGCCCCTTTTTCAATGTTTCCCGTCAGCAAAGCTTGCACCAACTCTGGCCTCTGATGGGCCTCTTCCAAAATTCCCAGAACCCCTGGGTGCAATCCACCATTCCTTCGGGGCAACTCATCCGCCAGCAGTTCCACATAAACATCTAGAAATTGCCCCACCTCCTCTAAACCATTCGGCTTACCATCCCTTCCCAGAAGCTGCTCCACGATCCACTTGTCCGTCCGCCCTGCAATCTCCAATCCCTGCAGTCCTCGATTGATTCCATACAGTTTTTCCATCGCCCGACCCAAGGCCGTCTCCCCCGCTTTTCCAGTATGGAGAATGGTCCCGTCGATGTCCCAGAGCAGAAGTTTCCGGGCGATCTTTTCGCCGGCCTTCACATTCCCATCACGCTGTAGCCGGAATCGGCATACAACGTCTGCCCCGTAATCCCCGCCGATCCGTCTGCCGCCAGAAATACTCCCATCGCACCCAACTCCTCCAAGGTGATATTCCGCTTTAAAGGTGCGTGCGCCTCGTAGTGGGCCAACATCGCCCCAAATCCACTAATCCCACGCGCTGCCAAGGTGTTCACAGGCCCCGCGCTGATCGCATTCACCCTGATCTTTTTTGGCCCTAAGTCATAAGCCAGATATCGCACACTCGCTTCCAGCGCCGCCTTGGCCACCCCCATCACATTGTAATGCGGCACCACTTTCACCGCCCCGTAGTAACTCATCGTTACGATACTTCCCCCCTCCGTCATCAGCGGAGCCGCCGCCCGGCTCACCGCCACCAGCGAGTACGCACTAATGTCGTGTGCCACGCGAAACGCTTCACGTGTCGTATCGACAAAGTTTCCTTCTAAGGCCTCCTTCGGAGCAAACGCCACGCTATGCAACAGCAAATCAACCTTCGGAGCCTTTCCTTTTACAAAGTCAAAAAACTTCGCGATATCTTCATCCCGACTCACATCACAGGGGGCCACCGGAGTCTCCGCCCCAAATGTCGCCGCCAACTCTTCCACATTTTCCTTCAACCGATCCCCCTGATAATTAAAAATTAACTTCGCCCCGGCATCCGACCACGCCTTGGCGATACCCCAAGCAATACTTCGCTTATTCGCTACCCCAAAGACTAGGCCCACCTTCCCTTTCAACGATTGGCTACTCATAACCTCCAAAGTGCCCTCCCCCTGCCCCTCCTGTCACGCCCCGACTCACTTCCTCTTGGCCGATCCAAATCTTCCTGCTACCAAGTCACTCCGTGGAAATTCCTCATCTTCATCTCGGCTGGATTCTTTTCGGACCGCTCGTCCTCGCCCTACTCGCGACCGACCTGATCCTTTTCCATCGCGACCCCCGCCCCATCGATCTTCGCCGCTCTCTCCAAGCCACCGCCGGCTGGGTCGCCCTCGCCTTGGCCTTCGGTGTGGTCATCGCCCTCACCCTCGGCACCCAACCCGCCATGGAATTCTTTACCGGCTACATTGTCGAACTCTCCCTCAGTGTGGATAACGTTTTTGTCTTCGCCGTTCTCCTCACCTATTTCGCCGTCCCCGAAAAAGCCCAGTTCCCCGCCCTCTTCTGGGGCATCATCGGAGCTCTCTTTCTTCGCGCCCTCTTCATCTTTACCGGCATCGCCCTCATCAATCGCTTCCACTGGCTCATCTACGTCTTCGGCGCCCTCCTCGTCTACACGGGGATCAAACTCCTCAAAGGCGGCGACGCTAAAGTTCAACCCGACCAAAATCCTCTCGTCCGTATCGCTCGAAAATTCATTCCCATCACCCCCCATTTCCACGACGGCCACTTCTTTGTCCGCCAAGGCAACCGCTGGACTGGTACCCCCCTCTTCCTTGTCCTTATCGCCCTCGGTACCACCGACCTCGTTTTCGCCATCGATTCCATCCCCGCCATCCTCGCCATCACCCGCGACCCCTTTATCGTCCTAACCTCCAACGCCTTCGCCGTTCTCGGCCTCCGCGCCCTCTATTTCGCCATAGCAGGCCTCATCAAACTCTTCGCCTACCTAAATATCGGCCTCGCCGTTATCCTCTCCTTTATCGGCGTCAAAATGCTCATTTCAGGCTACATCCACCTGCCCATCCCATGGACTCTCGGATTCGTCCTTCTTGTCCTCGCCGTCTCCATCCTCGCTTCCATCTACTATCCCCCCGCCAAACCACACCAATCCTAACCTATTTACTCCTTTTTATAATTTGCAAGTAATTCCAAGACAATCTATTGCGTAACTTTTAAAATATACTCCGCCCTCAACTTACCATGGGTTGACGCCTCCCCATCCCCACCTACAATAGGGTAAATGCCTCAAATCGTTGACCTCACCTCAGCCATCGCCAGCAAAAGATTTGCCAAAAAACCGAAATTCCGTCTCGGTTTAGTCGGCACCCTTGTCGTTTCCAATTTCGCTTGGCTCCTCCTTTTCGGTGTTGCCGTCGTTTCCCTCATCGGCGTCACCCGCTTCTCCGCCGCCCTTTCCAAAAGTTATCTTGAAGAGAAATGGAACTCCCTCCAAAACCGCCTCGCCCAGAACCGTGAACTCGAAGAGCGCGACCTCCGTATCGCCCGCCTCATCGCCTCCCAAAGCTCCGATACAACCGATATCCTTGGCCTCGCCACCCGCATCTCCAAAATCCTCGACTCCGCCAACGGTCGCCAACGTCGCTTCCTCGAAAGCGCTATTCCCGAAGCCATGCTCATCCAGACCACCACTCGGATACCCGCCTCCGCGGTCATCGCCATGGCCATCTTCGAATCTGGCTATGGAAATAGCTCCCTCGCCAAGGACTATAACAATTACTTCGGGATGAAAGCCTTCGATAGCTGGACAGGCGCACGCGCCCTCAATATGCCCACCCGCGATAGCGGCGTAGATACCACCGCAGATTTCCGTGCCTACCCCACCCTCGCCGCTGGCTTCCAAGGCTACTCCCAGTTCCTCCTCGGCAACGAACGCTACCACAAATACGTCGGTGAGAAATCAGGAGTAAAGTTCGTCTCAGGCATCCTCGCTTCAGGCTACTGCCCCGATACCGACTACTTAACCCACATCAACGATATCATCCAGAAACACGGTCTCGATCGGCTCGACCTCGCCCTCGAAACTATCGTCGACAATAATAAAGAAGCCGTCGCCAAAACTCTTCCCGCAAACGGAACTTCCACTGCCGCCGGCGCCCACTAATCCTCGTCTGTCCCCCTCTTGCCGGACGCCCCGTCCGCACAAGAAATCACCGCACCCCCCATCGGCTTCACTTCCAAAAGTAAATATCGCCACTGACCCGTCGGACTTTTATCCGCCCGCAAAGTCACCTTCGCCCTCCCCTTCGAGCCCAACACCGAAAAATCAAACTGCGCCGTTCCCTGCTCAGGCATGTCCTCAATCTGACCCGTCACCGCCCAACCCAACTGCAACGGCTTACCCAGAACCTCGCCCACCCGCGCATCCTTCATCACCCGCTGCACCGCATCCTGCATTACCTCAGTTTTTTTTAACATCGCGTAACTCATGTGCAAAGTTATCAACCCCACCCCAAACACCCCCGTCACCACCCCCACCAACCCCAAAACAAACCAGCGCCTCGCTTTATTTTCCCACGCCATCAACTCGGGCTGGGTCAGTAATCGCTTAGCCATCCCGACACTCTGGATTCCCCACCCCCCTCCCGTCCATCCCCACTCTCGCCCCTCGCCCTTTTTTTCTCTACGCTCATTCACCTCATGTTCTCCCTCGAATCCCTCGCCCGCCTCGCCCAAGAACACTCCTCCGCCCTCACCGCCCAGGTCGCTGAGTTCGAAATCCACGGCCACTCCTTCTCCGCCTCCCAACGCCCCCACCTCATGGGCGTCATCAACCTCAGCCCCGACTCCTGGTACCGTGAAAGTGTCGTCTCCACCACCGAGGACGCCCTCAACCGCGCCCGCCGCCTCCGCACCGAAGGTGCCCACCTCATCGACCTCGGCACCGAATCCACCCTCGCCCACGCCACCCGCGTCGATCCCGCCCAACAAATCCGTACCCTCCTCCCCATTCTCAAACCCCTCGCCCAAGAGGGCATCCTCCTTTCCATTGAAACTTACCACCTCGAGGTCGCTCGCTCCTGCCTCGAAGCAGGTGCCGCCGTCCTCAACCTTACTGGCACCACTCCCCCCACCGACCTCTATCGCCTCGTAGCCGATCACCGCGCTGGCATCGTCCTTTGCTACGTCCAAGGCTCCAACCCCCGCGATGTTTCCGACTTCATCCACTCCCCCGATCACGCCACCGCCCTTCTCGACTACTTCCGCCGTGAAATCGATCGCGCCACCGCCGCTGGCATCCACGCCATCTGGATCGATCCAGGATTAGGCTTCTACTACCGCAACCTCCAAGACAGTGCCGCCCGCATCCGATACCAAGCCGAAACTTTTCTTCACAGCTTTCGCCTTCGCACTCTCGGTTGGCCCGTCTGCCACGCCCTACCCCACGCTTTCGAGTTCTTTCAGGACGAAGTCCGCTCCGCCGAATCCCTCTTTGCTGTTCTTGCTCTGCTAGGTAAAACCGACCTCTTGCGTACACACGAAATACCTAAAGTCCGTGCCGTCGCCCGTACCCTCGGGATTCTTTCATGAAAAAAACTCTCCCTCCCCAACCCGTTGCCCTCATCACCGGCTCCGCAGGCGGTCTCGGCGCCTTTCTCGCCCGCACCCTCGCCCAAATGGGCTACGCCATCGTCCTCCATCATCGAAGCGGCGCTTCCGCCACTCTGCGCTTGGCCCGCCAACTTCGCCAGCATGGCACCCCCACCGAAGTCGTCCGCGCCGACCTCTCTATCCCAACCCAAGTCGATCGCCTCATCCGCCGAGTTGACCAAAGATTCGGTCGCCTAGATCTTCTCCTTAACAACGCTGGAACCTATCGCCCCACCCCACTCCTCCGCACTCTACCCGCCGACTGGTTCGCTGGCCTCCACAGCACCGCTACCGCAGTTTTTCTACTCACCCGCGCCGCTCTACCTCTCTTTCCAAAAAAAGGTGGCCGTATCATCAATCTTGGCGATGCCGCCGCCGACCGCCTCTCCGCTCGACGCCTCGCCCCTGGCTATCACGTCGGAAAAACTGGTGTCACTCTTTTAACCCGCTCTTTCGCCGCTCAACTCATTCGCCGCCACATCACCGTCAATCTTATCTCCCCAGGTTACTTGGAAAATAGCATCGACCTTCCTCCCCTCCACACTCTTCCCTCAGGTCGGGCCGTTCGCTTCACCGAAGTCGCCGCCGCCTTGCGCTATCTTCTTTCTCCTGAGGCCGCCCAAGTCACTGGCACGAATCTGGTCATCTCCGGAGGGTGGAACCTTTAGTTTTTGCTTCTCCCCGCTGCGCACATCGGATTCCATCCTATCTCTTTTAACTTTTGGTTTCTTACCCGCTTACTCCTTCGCGATCGCACCGAACTTTCCGCCCACACTCCTCCCGCCTCTCCTCTGGGTAGCGCCTCATCCTCACAAACATTGAAAATTCGCGCGTCAGCGCGTCCCGCGAATGCGGGATCCATCTTTCGCAGGACCGCCCCCACCGCTCGCGCCGCATCCTCTACCTCAATCACATTCAACCAACGTTCCGGACCGCCCGCGTTGGGTCGAATCTGCCTTCCCGGCCCATAAATTCCTGCACAACGCACCACCGTTCCACCCGCCCGCAAAGTTGCCCTCTCCGCCGTGACCATCGCCATCGCCCGAGAATCATCCTCCGCCACCGCCGAGGTTTCATCCACCCAACCACCCCCCGCCTCCGCATAAACCGAGGTCGATGAAAGATAAACCATCGGCAACCCTCTCGCCTTCCCCCATGCCGCCGCTCGCACCGCCCCTTCCCGATGGATTGCCTCAAACTCACTCCCACCCACCTTCCGCGATGGCGCCAAGGCAAAAATCAGTCCATCCCAACTCCCCAAAAGCCCCTTCCAAAATTCCTCACCCACCGCATCCGCCGCCGCCACCTTCGGAAATTTTACCCGCAACTTATCCGCCGACTCCTCCGTTCTTACAACAGGCCACACCTCCCATCCCCCTGCTTGCGCCATCCTCCCAATTTCTCGACCCAAATACCCTGCCCCCACCACCAATAACCTAGGGCACCCAAGGGGTGGACTCGCCTTAAACACAAATTTCGTCTACTCTCTTTTGTACAGGACGAGTGGCAGAGCGGTCGAATGCGGCGGTCTTGAAAACCGCAAACGTCGTAAGGCGTTCGTAGGTTCGAATCCTACCTCGTCCGAGCTCTACCCTTTAAGATGGTAATGACCCGGCCCGACCTTACGCAGTCCGCGAATCTTCTTCAGATTTTGGTAGAACCAAGTATCCAAGCGCTGACGCTGAATATTCATTTTCCCCGCCAAATCCTTAATCTTCAGCCCAGTCTTTCCCGCCCGGCTTAGTTGCGCCAAAATCACCTTACGCAAGCCACCACGACGGCTGAATTTTCTGACTGTCGAGCGGCCCGCCTTCCGACCCCTTTTCGCGGGCCGACCCCGAGCAATTCGGTTCGCTCCTCGAGCCACCGCCGAGGCTCCTGCCCCAACCACCTTGGCCACGGAACGCTCCAGTTGACCTAGCTTCTTTTCCAGACTTTCTTTTCGGCGGAGCAACTTAACAATACGGCCGAATTCTTTTGCGGTGAGTTTTGTAATATCCATAGCTGAAAACACTAACAACTCATCTGACGATCGGCTAGCAAAAAAATACCCCGTCGCGGATTATTTCCACGACGGGGTAAATTGTTCTTTCCTACCCTCAGGAAGAATCCCAAGGGCGAAAAAAATTACTTAACGTGTTTGCTGGCGTACTTCGTTAGCTCAAACATGTTCGCCATGCTCTTGCCACCAAAAAGGGGCTTGAACAAATGATCCGCATTAATGTTGCGGCGATTCTTTTTGTCTTGGAGCCCGTTCTTCTTGATGTAGGCCCACAATTTCTTGGTCATCTCGGTGCGGGGAAGCGGCTTGCTCCCAATGATCGCGGCCAGGATGGCGTCCGGTTGGACGGGTTTCATAAACGCTGCATTCGGTTTCTTTGCCATAGTACTTGATTCTCCTTGGTTTGGGTTTCGTTAACGATTCAGAGGGCAAGATGCCCACCCGTAGTCGGCTGACAACTCTTTTTTACGAGGGAAATGCGATTTTCAGCTCTACCATAAAGGGTCGATCTTTGTCGTGACTCATATCCTGCCCCAGTAATCGCAGCCTCAATCACCTTAGGTTCCAACCTTTCCCCGTGCTTCCCCCCACTCGCCCGTGTAATCGATTCCTCATAAAGCGTCCCGCCAAAATCATTACAACCCCAACTCAAAGACTCCAGCGCTCCCTCCACTCCAAGCTTAACCCAACTCGTTTGTAAATTAGGGATCACATCCCCTAAGACCATACGCGCCAACGGATAAAGCCGCCGAGCCCGCCTCCGAATTCTCTCTTCCAAAACCCGTATTCCCCCCACTCTCCGAGCTAAAATCGCCCCCAGTCGGTTCTGGTAGGGAACAAAAGCCAATGGGACCAACTCAGTGAATCCCCCCGTTTCCTCCTGCAACAAACGCAACACCGCGAAGTGCGCCCGAATGTCCTCCCAGCTCTCCACATGCCCAAACATCACCGTCGCACTCGACCGTAAACCAGCCCGGTGAGCCGCCCGCACAATCTGTACCCAGCGCGCTACTGGCAACTTATTGCGGGAGATTTTGCGCCGAACCTCGTCCACCAATATCTCCGCCGCCGTTCCTGGAATACTCCCCACCCCCGCTCCCCTTAACTTGGCCACCATCTCCTCAGGCTCACATCCCGCCTTCTCACAAAGCGAATCAATCTCCATCGGAGAAAAGGCGTGCAGATGCATTTTCGGAAAGGCCTCCCGCAATGCCCGAACTAAATCAAAATAATATTCAGGCGTTAACCCAGGATCAATTCCCCCCTGCAAACAAATTTCGGTTACCCACGGAGTCTGCCCCACCCTCCCCACTACCTCGTCAATCGTATCCGAGGTCGCCCCCAACGTCCCCGGCCTTTTCCCAAACCCACAAAAAGAACATCCCACCGAACAAACTCGGGAAAAATTCGCGTTGCGATTTACCACATACGTCACCACCCGC
>SESD01001233.1_pt1 | contig 14423 bp, 11 predicted proteins | sample 3171411 | NCBI WGS metagenome assembly SESD01 (sample SAMN06051880, study PRJNA518727) | freshwater metagenome | biome: subpolar coniferous forest; feature: holomictic lake; material: water; isolation source: holomictic Lake 442, 16.5 m depth | place: Canada: near Kenora, Ontario | collected...
ACAACATAAACATCACCCTTGAATCATTACTAGAGACCCATCATTTACCCTTTGTATTAATAGATAAAAACTTAAAGGTTATAGCCGTTAATCGAGCATGGGAAAATCAATTTGATATTTCAAGGAAACAACAAATCGGTCAACCCTGTTGCATTGAGTCAGGAAATTGTCGACATCAACATTTATGTGACACACTCGAACCTTATTCCAGCTTGATTTCAAGCAATAAAACGTACTCTGACACAATTAGAGTCCGAGGTTATCCCTTGCTCGATTCAGACGGCCAAATTTACATAGGCGAATCCATTTTTCCAGTAGCATCAATCAAAGCTAACCTGGATTCAGGGATGATTGGCTCGTCACTTACTTTTCTCGCATTAAAAAATAGATTATTACAATCCGCCCAAACACAAATGCCGATATTACTGACGGGTGAAACGGGAACCGGCAAAGAGCTTGCCAGCAAGTTCATTCATGAAAATTCTAAAAATGCAGGTGGGAAATTTGTAATTATGGATTGCACCCTTTTGGGAGAAAATCTGTTTGAAAGTGAGTTATTTGGTTACGAGAAAGGGGCATTTACCGGTGCCAAAGCACAAAAGAAAGGTTTGTTTGAACTGGCTGACAATGGAACCCTGTTTCTTGACGAAATTGGCGAACTGCCACTGGCACAACAATCCAAACTGCTTCGCGCCTTGGAAAACGGTCAATTTCGTCGGGTAGGTGGGACGTCACAATTAACAGCAAAAGTCCGAATGATCTGCGCAACACATAAAAATCTGGCGAATATGGTTTCAGAAGGCACGTTCCGCGAGGACCTGTTTTATCGACTATCCGTTTTTCCGATTGAACTGCCGCCGTTACGGGAGAGAAAGCAGGATTTATCTATACTTTGCGCACATTTAATTGAGCAATTTGGCGAGATAAATGACTGCCTTTACTCTATCAGCAAACAAGCCATGAATAAAGTTTCACATCATCAATGGCCTGGCAATATTCGGGAACTTAAAAACTGTTTGCATCTGGCAATTAATCTATGTTCTCATCACCAAATTGAAGAACAGGATATCTGCATTATCCAGCGAAGAGATGTAGTTAATGCCGGACATTTTTCAAAATCACAGTGATATTGAACTTGTCGCTGGCTAAGTTGATTGGCCAATGGAAGCCACATTTACTGGAAACTTATAACGGTAAATATAACAGCGCTTTTGCGAATTAAAGTTGACCCCAATCAACTGAAAGCTTAAATCTGAAAACTGTCGTTTCAATGTGAATGAGGTTTATATCTTATGTAGTTTATACTCTGGCAATGCCGTGTTACAGAACATATCAGAGAACCTTTTCTTAAGCTGAGTCTGTAACAAACTGCACTGAATAATTCAGCATTACTTCTCATAGCGCATCGGTTTCTGATCAACTGCCTATTCTTCATAAGCCGACATTCGATTTAGATATATAAGCGACCGATAATTGTTTCTTATACGGGACACATGAAGCATAGAGATAAGCGTGCTATCAATAACTACCTTTTAGGTATTCGGCACTTAAAAACCTGAAAAAAATCATTTATTTTTATCGTAATAAGTTAAAAATAGTGTAAAAATAACAACCGTTCCAAGCAAAATAAACAATGAAACCGTTTACTGCTTCATAATTTTATTATTTCCATTTTGATAATAAAAGATATGAAGAGGTTTTACTGCCACGCACATAATTTTAATCCACATTAATCTATAACTTCGGCATTAAGCTGTCGCTAATTGATAGACAAAAAGATCTAAAGGCCAAATACACTCGATTAACAATTTCATTACAAAATATCAATGACAGACAAACATGTAATTTTATCGAGTAACTTGACCAAGCGGTATGTCATCGCTTTGCTCTTTATCGCACTCATCTCAACGGCCAGCTGGCTCAATCATGAGTTAATGATCGACGCCGTAAAAGAAACAGCCTTGACTGTGAATGTAAGCGGTAGGCAAAGAATGTTGAGCCAAAGAACGGCACTTTTTGCAAATCTATTGGCTAACGCGCCGGCAGATCAAAAGCAGGAATTAAGAAACAAGCTTTCAGAGGCAATCCTTTTAATGGAGCGATCACATAAGGCTTTAACCCTTGGAGATATGGGACTTGGTCTTTCAAGAAAAATGTCACCGGCAATATATGCCATGTATTTCGAAGGAAATAGCCCTTTAAGCAATCTGGTCCAAAAGTATATTAAAGAAGTAAACTCCTTCCTAAAGCTGACTGACGAACAAATCAAAGATGCCTCTCCGCAGTTAATTGACATTACTCAGCTGGCTTCAACCACACTTTTAGAGTCTCTTGACAAAATGGTAGAGCAGTACCAGTTGGAAGGAGATAACTCAGTCCGAAAAATTCATTATTTAGGGCGTCTTTTTTGGTTGATGACATTATTGTTGTTGATCTTGGAAGTCATTTTAATTTTTAATCCATTTGTTAAAAATCTGAAAAAAGTCATTGTGCGCTTGGAACAAGTGACAAATGATCTAATGTTCCATCGTGATCATTTAGAAGACATTGTACTCGAACGAACCGATGACTTACGCAAAAGCCAAGCGTTTACTCAAGATATATTGGATTCGGTTACCATGGAAATAGCCGTTCTCGATCAAGCCGGTAAAATAGTCGCTGTCAATCAAGCCTGGAGCCAATTTGCCGTTAATAACAGTAAAGAGCCCGGAAGAATTCCACTAAAGACTTGTATTGGCAGTAACTATCTTGAGGTATGTGGTCAAGGATTACCAGCTGTTCCTCAAGAAATATCAGATACTGCACAAGGAATTCTTAGCGTATTAGATGGCTCGCAACCAACTTTTGAACTGGAATATCCATGTGACTCTCCCTGCCAAAGTCGTTGGTTTTATATGACTGTGTCACCTATGAAGTCACTCGGGTATGGTGCTGTTGTGACGCACTTCGACATAACAACCCGTAAAGCAACCGAAGAAAAATTAAACAAATTTTATGCTGCCGTTGAACATAGCTCTACTTCGGTAATTATTACCGACAAAGATGCGACTATAGAATATGTCAATCCCAGATTTACAATGGACACTGGTTATACATCGGAAGAAGCCATTGGAAAAACACCACGAATTATAAACTCGGGTTTAACTGAAGCAATTACATATGAAACAATGTGGTCAGATTTAACTATGGGTAAGCAGTGGCATGGTGAATTTGTAAATCGTCGAAAAAATGGTCAATTGTATTGGGAAGATGCTTATGTCTCCCCCGTATTAAATGACGATAAGCAAATTGTCAGTTATGTAGGCGTTCTCACCGATATTTCAGAAAGAAAAGAATTGGAAGCGGAAATTCATAAGTTAGCTTTTAATGATGACTTAACAAAACTGCCTAATAGGCGGCTTCTTCAGGATCGCATCATTCAATTGATCGCGGCAAGTAAACGAAGTAATGAATATGCCGCTTTGATTTTCCTGGATTTGGATAATTTCAAACCGCTAAATGATCTTCATGGACACGCAGCAGGCGATCTTTTATTGGTTGAGGTTGCAAGCCGACTGATTAACTCCGTCAGAAATTCAGATACGGTAGCTCGGCTAGGTGGCGACGAATTTGTTATTTTACTTTCAAACTTGGGGAATGATGAAATATCCGCGTCCAGCAAAGCCAGATTAATTGCCGACAAAATTCTTGAGACGATCTCCATTCCTTACCGATTAAACGTTCAGTTAAATACAGCAAGAATTAACGTTGTAACACACCGCTGCAGTGCAAGTCTGGGACTGGTCGTTTTCAAAGGTGATGAGTCAACAAACTCTGAGACACTATTAGACACTGCTGACAAGGCAATGTATGAAGCAAAAGCAAATAGGCCGCCTTAAGGTTTGATAGCTGAAGTTGTTCTGGTTATCGCCATACTGGAGTATCGATTGCATTCAAAAAGAATATTTTTTAAAAGCTGTCCTTCAAACGCCTGATTTCTGCAAAAACAGCTACCGGCTGACTACCTTTCATTTTTAAATTTTCCTGCACGTCTAAACTGTCTTCCCTGAAAAAGGGATTGGTTGCCAGTTCCTGCTGCAGGGTAGACGGCACGGTTGGCAAGTGTTTATCTCTTAGCTGATTGATAAGCACCATTCTTTGCTTCAACTGCTGATTGTCAGGCTCTATTGTTAAAGCAAACCGGCCATTAATTTGGGTGTATTCGTGAGCACAATAAATTCGGGTGGATAGCGGCAAAGCCTTTAGCTTCTGAAAAGATTGCCACATCTGTTCCGCGGTGCCTTCAAACAATCGCCCGCAACCCATAACAAATAAAGTATCTCCGCAAAACAGCGCGTTTTCATTGGCAAAATGATAAACAACATGACCACTGGTATGTCCGGGCGTTGAAATTACCTTAGCTGAATATTTTCCCAAGGTGATGAGATCACCATCAGCGACGAAACTATCGATACCGGGGATTCTATTTTGATCCACTTGCGCTGCAATGACAGTACAACCGGTTTTTTGTTTGAGCTCAAGATTGCCTCCAACATGATCAGAATGATGATGGGTATTTAAAATCATCGTTAGCTGCCAGTTATTCTGCTCCAGAACAGCCAGAACCGGCTGAGCAACCGCAGGATCAACAACAGCGGATTCTCCCGAATCCGGATCGTGGAGCAGATAAATGTAGTTATCGTTCAAAACGGGAAGTTGCAGAATTGTCAACATGTTTTAAAGTCCTTATGAGTTTTTCTATTCAATGTCTATTCAAGGTTACGCAAAATGGCTTCTAAAGGGGAAATAGCCCGTACTTTCCATTCTGTACTTATCACTTACCACCCAAGCCTGGACAATAAATAAATGGAGGCACCGGCTCCACTGGTATCGGCAAGCCAATCAGCAACATCTGAAAAACGACCTTCGATAAAAGACTGGTGCCATTCATCGGATAACCCGTATAAACTGCAAAAGGTAATAGCGAACAAAGCAAGTATAATAGGTTTGCCGTTTAGGGTTTTGACACAACGCCAGGCCAATATTCCCATTATAAAATAAGCTCCAAAGTGGAGTATTTTATCCTGAGAGGAAAAAACCTGAGGAACTGGCAAAGAAGGTTGATCTGAAAGCCAATAAATAAACAGGCAGTAGAATAACAACAACATAAAATTTAAAATCTTAATCATAGCCTTGTCATAGTGTGAAATGAAAAATATATTTGAATTTGCCGAAGCTTTTTTCCATCAGGAAAGCATTAATGAGAAGTTGGTACTAACCCATTTAGCCTGGCAAGCTTGTGTTAACGGAAATTTGGCTTTCAGCTCGGAGTCGCAAGCGATGTCGATTGATGAGATCAAGTTTCCCACTCGTCCGGAATTATTGCCGCCACGTCAGATGCCCCGACGAAAACTGACCACGGAGGCCGGTGTCAAAGCGTTTTTCCATGCCATTGCTCATGTTGAATTTGTCGCTATTTATCTGGCTTGGGATATTTTGTATCGTTTTCGCGATATGCCGGAACAATTCTATCAGGATTGGCTTAGAGTTGCTGATGAAGAAGCGCAACACTTCGAGTTAATCAGAACACATTTACGTGGCATGCAGGTCGAATACGGTGACTTGCCGGCACACAGCGGCTTATGGGATCACGCCAAAGACACCGCCGACGATTTACCGGACAGATTGGCTTTGGTTCCTCGCTGTATGGAAGCCAGAGGCTTGGATGTGACACCGGCGCTTATTGAAAAATTCAAACTTCTTGGCGATGAGGCCAGCGTCGCCATTTTAACGCGAATATTAACCGATGAAGTTGGTCATGTGGAATTAGGATCCTTTTGGTTTAAGTCTGTTTGTAAAGAACGCGGTTTTGAGGCTGAACAAAAATATCGCGAGTTAATCGACGAGTATTATGTAGGTGGCAAACCCAAAGGCCCTTTTAACAGAGAATTGCGCAAAACGGCGGGCTTTTCTGATGCCGAGATAGACTGGCTGGAAGCCTGAGCTCAGGAATGTATCACCATGAAGACAGCTTACTTTTGCTGTAAAACTACAGTTTAGGATGAATTTAAAATTCAGGAAATAGCCATGACTGACCCAGCACCTAAATTAAGCATCGTAGAACTGGAGCATAGCCAAGCGTGCGTCAAATTATCGGGCTGTTGGTATCTTCGAAACCTGATAACAGCGCCCGAACTGAGCCGGAAAATAAGTTCATATCCCATTAAAGAGGTTGAATGGGATATGAGCGCCATTGAGGTACTTGATAGTGGCAGCGCCCTGATACTCTGGAAAGCCTGGGGTAAATCCCTGCCGCCCGTCTTGAAAATGAAGCCTGAGCATCAGCGTTTATTTGAACGTTGGCAGGCTCAGAGCATTCCTGAAGCTGCGCCGGTCAGTTCAAAAGCAAGCTTGGTCGTTAAATATACCTATGAATTTATAACCATTTTTTGGGCCCAGTTTTTGGAACTAATTGCCTTGTTAGGCCAGTTGATTTTGGACATAGGCTATTTGATGCTGCATCCTGGCGATATTCCCTGGTCGGAAATTTCCATTACGATCTACGAATCCGGGGTTCGAGCTTTAGGTATTACAGCCTTGGTGGGTTTCCTGATCGGCATTGTGCTGAGTTATTTGTCGGCCTTGCAATTAAAGATTTTCGGCGCAGAAGTCTATATCATCAATATTTTAGGCCTGAGTATAATTCGTGAACTGGGGCCGTTGTTGGCGGCGATTTTGGTTGCCGGTCGTTCCGGTTCGGCGATGACTGCGCAAATTGGCATTATGCGGGTGACCGAGGAACTGGATGCCTTGTCGGCGATGGGTATTTCTCATTCCTTGCGCTTGATTCTACCTAAAGTGCTGGCCTTAACGGTTATCTTGCCGTTGTTAAGTGTCTGGACCAGCGCGATGGCCTTGGTCGGCGGTATGTTTTCGGCGCAATCGACGCTGGACATCAGTTATCAGCAATTTTTTCTTAAAATACCCGATGTGGTGCCGTTGTTTAACGTGTTTATCGGACTTGGTAAAAGTGCTGTTTTTGGCTTGATGATTGCCCTGATTGCCTGCCATTTCGGGTTCAGAATCAAACCCAATACTGAAAGTCTGGGCAACGAAACTACTAATTCGGTGGTGGCGGCTATTACTGTGGTGATTATGGTTGATGCGGTATTCGCCATATTGTTTATGGGCGTGGGAATGCCATGAGAGAAACGTCTGAAAATAGTGCTAACTATGCAATTCAGTTAAAACATATCTGGACCCGTTTTGACGACCCCCAACATGGTAAAGCCAAAATAGTTCATCAAGACATTAATCTTAACCTGGAACAAGGTGAAATATTAGGTTTGGTGGGCTCCTCCGGCTGTGGCAAGACAACTTTACTGCGTGAAATTATCGGCTTGCAAAAACCCAGCCAAGGCGAAGTAATTGTGATGGGACAGTCTTTGTCCACAGTGGGTTCCAGTCATGGTCAGCGACTAAGAAATAATTGTGGCGTTTTATTTCAGAAAGGCGCGTTGTTTAGCGTGCTAAATGTTTTTGATAATATCGCTTTTCCGTTGCGGGAACTGGGTTTCCAGGATGAAGAAGTGATTGCCTGTATTGTGTTCATGAAACTGGCTATGGTCGGCTTGGCAGCTACTGATGCCTGGTTAAAACCGGCAGATTTGTCGGGCGGTATGATCAAGCGGGTAGCGTTGGCCCGTACCATGGTTCTTGAGCCAGGCTTATTATTGCTTGATGAACCCACTTCCGGGCTAGATCCGATTTCCAGCGAGGACTTTGTCAAACTGTTAGCCGACTTGCATAAGGATTTACATTTTACGGTGGTCATGGTGACTCACGATTTGGATATTTTAAGGGATTTGTGTACAAAAGTTGCCGTACTGGCAGATAATCAGTTGGTTGCTTTCGGAACCCTGACCTCAGTTTTAAGTTGTCAGCATCCTTTTGTAGAGAAATTTTTTCACAATAAACGCGCAGAGCGGGTATTTAAATACCAGGAGACCACTCATGGGTAGAGAAAATCATGCGCTTATGACCGGTCTGTTTTTAATTGCATTAATCACGGCATCAATAGCGATTATTTTCTGGATTGGCGCCATCAATAAGGAGCGGAACCATTATGTTATATCAACCCAGGCTTCTGTTTCCGGCCTTAATCCTGAATCCACTGTGTTTTATCGTGGAATAGAAGTAGGGAAAGTGCTTAAGATCGGGTTTGATCCCACGGACTCCAGTACCATTCTTGTGCCGATTGAGGTTGATAAAAGTATCGTCTTGACTAAAGGCGTTTTCGCAACTTTACGCTTAAAAGGTGTGACCGGTTTAACCCAAATACAATTGGAAGATTCGGGCACTATTCATGAAGAGTTAGTACCTGGAGATGACCCGGCGTTACGTATTCCTTTGGTGCCATCTATGACCGACCGATTGATGGATTCAGGTGAAGATCTTTTGCGGAAAGCCGATCACTTGATGGTGCGTCTGAGTGTGCTGTTAAACGATGAAAATGAAAAAAATATTAGCGGTATCTTAAGCAACCTCAAAGTATTGTCTGATAAGCTTGCTGACTTGCAAAAAAATGTTGATAAAGCACTGATCGGCATACCGGCCTTGACCAAAGATGCGCGGGGTACCCTGAAAAACATTGATGGTTTGACCAGTGATTTGAAGGGCTTAACCAAAGAAGTGAATAACCTTGGTTTGAAAGCTGGTAAACTCGTCGAGAGCGGAACAACTGCCGCCGATACACTAACGCAATCGACCGTACCAAAACTTAACAAGCTACTCACCGAGTTACAGGCTACAACGCAACAAATAAAAAGAGTCGCGACTATGCTGGAAAATAATCCGCAAGAATTATTGTTGGGACCGGATCAGCGCGATAGAGGACCAGGGGAACCGGGCTATAAGGATAAACAATGAGTCGTTTATTAATAGTGGGACTGGTATTGAGTATTGCGGGTTGCACCGTGGCAGACAAACAACCGGCTTTACATGATTTTGGCAGGTCTGGGGTAAGTCTGACTCGTCAAGGCAACGTGTCGATTAACGTCAATGCGCCAACCTGGCTCTGGGATAATCGAATCCGTTACCGTTTGCTTTTTGCCTCACCTTCTGAAATTAGATTCTACGGACTGGATCGCTGGATTGCTTCACCGCCGGAATTATTTGAACAGTCGCTAACTTCCAGTGGCAAGCTGCCTGATTATTCTCTGCTAATTCGCTTACAGGATTTTGAACAACAATTTGATGCGCCGGCTAAGGCTCATGTGGTGCTGCGTTTTTCAGTTGAAGTGTTTATGTCAAGTGATAAACGTAAGATAGCTGAAAAAGAATTTTATCTGGAACGGCCGACTCAAACCCCCGATGCGCTCGGGACAATCAATGGTTTTACAGCGTTGGCGAATCAGGCTGCAGAGGAAATTAGCATTTGGCTTTTGGGCTTGGCAAGTCAACCGTTTCCGCTCCCCGCTGAACTTAAATTTAAAAAATAGAATTGATTTTTTTTAGTTTAAAAACACAAAAATGAAGGCAATCGCAAAACTGAGCGTACCGAAAAACAGTGGATCGTTGGAAAATCTTTTAAAGATTCCATTCAGAATCGCCCCGCCCAAAAGATAAAAAGGGAATACAAATAAAGTCGTGTAATGTCCCAAATCGCTAGGTATATAATAAAAAACGAAGGTGTTAAGAAAATAATTGCTTGAAAGATTAACGAATAACTCAAGCAACAACGCATCTACGGAAAGCACGAAGGCAAAAACGTAATCTTCATATTTAAAGTTAAAGGACTGAATCTTTTTCTTAACAAAATAAAGATGATAGCCATACAGTGCCCACTGAAAAAACGCAAAACGCGAAGTATCACCATGATGTATGGGTGTTACCTGATAAGTCCAGAGCGACATATCAAACACAAATCTACAAAAACTATTGATAGCCACCTCACTGATACAACCTATCAAAGCGAGTGTTCCACAATACATGAAAACCTCTTTCATGCTTGTCTTCATTGTGCTATTGGAGAGGGCGAAGCCAGAGAAATAAACAACTGCAAGCAAATACAAGAAAAAAATAATGAGGCTTGTGGCCATAGGGTGGTTCTCTAAACTGATTTATTCATTAAAGATGGATCGGGAATGATGCCCATAACGCTGTCAGATGAACTTGACATGATTTTCGCGTAAACCGCGAAAACGATAGATTAAGACGTCCCGAACGGGCTGAGCCCGTCCGGTTAGATCATTAGACTTTAACTCTTGGGCCGCATGTGTGGGAACAACAACACATCGCGTATTGACGGCGCATCTGCAAACAGCATCACCAAACGATCGATACCGATGCCCTCCCCTGCTGTCGGTGGCATGCCGTGTTCCAAAGCTATAATGTAATCGGCATCGAAGTGCATGGCTTCGTCGTCACCGGCTTCTTTTTCTTCAACCTGTTTTTGAAACCGTGCAGCCTGATCTTCAGCATCATTAAGTTCGGTAAAGCCATTGGCAATTTCCCGTCCACCAACAAAAAACTCGAAGCGATCGGTGACATGCGGATTATCATCATTACGTCTCGCCAGCGGTGACACCTCGACTGGATAAGCGGTAATAAAGGTCGGATTCATCAACCGGCTTTCCACCGTTTTTTCAAAAATTTCGATCTGGATTTTACCCAAACCATAACCGTCTTTAACGGGAATATGAAGGTTCTTTGCCACTTCAACAGCGGCTTCGCGGGTGAAAATATTTTCCGCCGTTAACTCCGGATTAAAATGCAAAATTGAATCAAACACGGTCATACGATCGAACGGCTTGCCAAAATCGTATTGCTCACCTTGATAAGTAATCTCGGTTTGCCCAAGCACCTCAATGGCAACTCCACGTAACATGGCTTCGGTTAGATCCATTAAATCGTGATATTCAGCATAAGCCTGATAAAACTCCAGCATGGTGAATTCAGGATTATGACGCGACGACAAACCTTCGTTACGGAAATTTCGGTTAATTTCAAACACCCGTTCGAAACCACCAACAACCAAACGTTTTAAATACAACTCTGGCGCGATACGTAAATACAGTTCCATATCCAGCGCGTTGTGAAAAGTCGTAAACGGACGCGCGGTTGCTCCACCCGGGATCATTTGCATCATCGGCGTTTCAACTTCCAGAAAATTACGCTCGATCAGGAATTGACGAATATAAGCGACAACCTTGGAACGAATCAAAAAAGTGTTGCGCGAACTTTCGCTCATGATCAAATCCAGATAACGCTGGCGATATTTTATCTCCTGATCAGCAAGTCCGTGAAACTTTTCCGGCAACGGGCGCAAGGCTTTGGTCAACAATCGGATATCATCCACCTTGACGCTAAGTTCACCAGTTTGCGTCACAAACAAAAGGCCTTCCGCGCCGATGATGTCGCCAATATCCCATTTTTTGAACTGCTCGTTATAGAAATTTTCAGGCAAGGTATCGCGAGTGACATAAAGCTGGATTTTGCCTGACATATCCTGGATATGCGCAAAACTGGCTTTACCCATTACACGACGCGTCATCATGCGACCGGCGAGTTTTACGCGAATAGGATCTGCTTCAAGGTCCTCTTTGGATTTATCACCGTATTCAGCCAGCAATTCACCAGCAACGACATTACGACGAAAATCGGTAGGAAAAGCAATGCCACCGTTTTCACGCAACTCGTTTAATTTGCTACGGCGTTGTTTAATTTGTTCTTGTTCGTCGTGTTCTAGTTCTGACATTTTATATGTTAACTCTGTTGTTTGTGTTAGTTGCCTAAAGGCTGCTTATCGGGGAGTAATAGCTTTACAATCCACTCTTTAAACTGGCCTCAATAAATTGATCCAGATCGCCATCTAGAACTGCCTGGGTGTTACCGGTTTCGACGCTGGTGCGCAAATCCTTGATCCGTGACTGATCTAGTACATAAGAACGAATCTGACTGCCCCAGCCTATATCCGATTTGGTATCTTCCAAAGCTTGTGCTGATTCGCTACGTTTACGCATTTCCAGCTCGTACAATTTGGCTTTCAATTGCTTCATCGCGGTATCGCGGTTTTTATGCTGCGAACGGTCACTTTGACATTGCACGACAATGCCGGTCGGATTATGCGTCATACGCACGGCTGATTCAGTTTTGTTAATATGCTGACCACCCGCGCCGCTGGCCCGATAAACATCGACACGAATATCGGCAGGATTGATATCAATATCGATATCGTCATCAATTTCAGGGGAGACAAAGACTGAGGCAAACGAAGTATGGCGGCGATTACCCGAATCGAACGGCGACTTTCTGACCAGTCGATGAACGCCGGTTTCGGTACGCAACCAGCCAAATGCGTATTCGCCTTCAAATTTGATAGTGGCACTTTTGATACCGGCCACATCGCCCGAGGATTCTTCAATCAGTTCAGTTTTAAAGCCTTTACGCTCGCCCCAACGTAAATACATGCGCTCGATGATTGACGCCCAATCCTGGGCTTCGGTGCCACCGGAACCGGACTGTATATCCAAAAAGGCGTTATTGGCATCCATTTGTCCGGAAAACATTCTGCGAAATTCAAGGTCTGCAACTCTTTTTTCAAAGTGTTCCAAATCATCAACGACGGTTTCAACGGTTTCTTCATCGTCTTCTTCAACCGCCATGGTCAGCAGTTCTTCAGCATCGGAAAGTCCGGTTTCCAGATCATTAATGGTATTAACGATAACTTCCAGTTGGCCGCGTTCTTTACCTAAAGCCTGTGCCTCTTCTGGCTTATCCCAAATTTTAGGATTCTCCAGCTCTCTTAAAACTTCAACTAAACGTTCACTCTTAACGTCAAAGTCAAAGATACCTCCTAAGGGCATCGCCACGGCTTTTTAAGTCGGCTATTTTATTTTTTATCGGATTTATTTCTTGCATGAGGTGTATTTAACCAAGGACAGTCAAGATTCGACGCTTATCGACGCGATTCATGAAAACTTTAAACAGGCTAACGATTATAAACTATTACAACCCCACGATAAACAAACCCGCACAATTAGCGGTTCCAAACCAATAGATTCAATAAGTTAAAAAATAATTACCCTTCGCCTACACTTAACTCCACACGATTGGCATATCGTGTTTTTATCTATTTTTAATAAATATTCCCTAGCATGTATAGTAAAAAAATAATCACGATGCACTGGTTGTCTTTAGAGTTTTTTGAAAAACAGGATCGGCATCCCCTCATACTCTTCATTTTTTATTTAATGGCTAAAAATTATAACCTGGCAGGGTGTAAAACAATCTTCGGCTTGGTAAAGCACCTCCAAACCACGGAACTTTTCATTGCCAGTAACTTTTCTTTCACTTTACAATCAGCCACCTACAAAAAAAATATCAAATAATGAAATGGAGCAAAATCTAGCTGAGACAGAGCAGAAAGTTAACGATGCTTGCAAACAAATAGTGGAGGTAAAAAGGTCACAAGAACTATTATTTAAGCTAAAAATATTTGAAGTAATGCATCATGATTAGGCCGATATTAAAATCTATAATAACCAATGTTATATTGTACCTGAGCGCAATAGAGCGCTGAGTTAAACAGAAACATCATAAGCGCCGTTAACTTTAGCCACACCAAAGTTAACGGCACTGTTCGATTTCACAGTATAAATTAAGTTTAATCCTCAGTAAATTATGGAAGCCAGCAGCATTGTAGAAGTAAGAAAAGTAACGGAGTTGAGTGCGGAAATGATAAATCACGAACAGAAGTTGAATTCAGTCTCCGGAATATTTCAACGAATAGCCACGGAAAAATAGATTTTCGAAATGATGCATTTATTGCAGGCATAAAAAAGCCGATGTAGCTCCCTACACCGGCTCTGTCCGCATATTTTTATTATTGTAGTGGACTACTGCATATGGAATGCATGCATTAATTGTACTGTCATTTATTATTATTTTTACCCAAGGGTGTAATTAAATTTCTATACACCATTGAGGTTTCCTCCCCTCTATTTTTACTCACATCAAATGCCACCTGAGGAATTATTGTTTTTTTTGGTCTTCAGTGTGTGTTTCTTGTCAGTGAGTGAGTTGCATTCTATAGAAATAAATCTTCCTTGTCCAGATAAAACTGCGACAATTTGTCGCACCTTTTTTATTTTGATTTTTTATGTGGAATTCTGTGGTGATTTTCAGAATGGCATGGTCAGTGGTCCTTTCTGCGATTGGGCAGGTTTGATGCAACTGAAATAGGGAGCGTAAAATAAAAGGCACAACCTTTTCCAAATTCGCTATTGAAAGACAATGTTCCTTTGATAGCTTAAAAACTACGTATTTCCAACAATAGTTATTTTCTCATTTCATCTATATCCTGAATTTATACCCGACAAAACCAAGCTCTTTAATAAGAGACAGAAATGTAAAATCATGGCATCTGCCATATTGCCGACTTT
>SESD01001235.1_pt1 | contig 14409 bp, 18 predicted proteins | sample 3171411 | NCBI WGS metagenome assembly SESD01 (sample SAMN06051880, study PRJNA518727) | freshwater metagenome | biome: subpolar coniferous forest; feature: holomictic lake; material: water; isolation source: holomictic Lake 442, 16.5 m depth | place: Canada: near Kenora, Ontario | collected...
AAAAACCATGAATGGCCTTTTTTTAAATGCCTTGGTGATTAAAACTACTCGTCAAAGCCAGTTCAAACTTTCTGATGTTGTTCCAACCGGCTTATATTCAGCGCCAACCCAGCCTGAATAACCTGACCTTTCAATAGCCCGGAAAATCCTTTCAAAATTAATATGTCCAGTACCCGGTTGGCCGCGACCAGGGCAATCTGCAAATTGAATATGGCCGATTTTATTGGCGTGTCGGGCAATAAATTCATCCGGCCGATCGGCCATCATCTGCGCATGATAAATATCGTATTGCATAAACAGCTTCGGGTGGTTGAGCTGGTCCAATATATCAAGCATTTGTTGTCCGTTATGGATGATAAATCCAGGCATGTCATGGCTATTGATGGCTTCAAAAACGGTTTTAATACCCAAGAGGGCAAAGGCATCAGCAGCAAACCCCAGATTTTCTTTGAAGGTTTTCAGGTATTCCTGTTTTCGTTTTTCATTAAAACATCGTCCAGGCAGTACGTTAATGGCTTCCGGTTTTAACAGCTTTGCGTAGTCAAGTGTTTGAGCAATTGCCTGGCGGAATTGAGCCTGCTTTTCAGGCGCACAGGCAAGTCCTTCACCTCCCTGTAATAGATCATCGGCATCCACATTAAATAAAACCAGTTTTAACAGCTGCGCTTCCAGTGTGTTTTTTATAATTTCTGCGCTCAGGCTGTAAGGGAATTGTATTTCAACTGCTTCAAAGCCTGCATTTTTAGCCGCTTTAAAGCGATCAATAAGCTCTACTTCAGTAAACAATAAACTTAAATTAGCGCTGAAGTTAGGCATTTTTTTTAGTAAATAAGTTAATTAAGGTTGAAGGGTCTTGTTCCAAATAACCATGACTGCCGTGCAATTGCATAAGTTGAGCTGCCAAACCGGACATCGGGATGGCTTGGCCTTGTTTAACGGCTAAATCGACTGCCATATTCAAATCTTTCAATAAGGTTTTAACGTGCCATTTTACCGGCTCAAAGGTGCCGGTTGCCATTTCAGGGCCGACAATTTGCAAGGGTTTTGAGTCGGCAAAGCCGCCGGACAGGGCTTCCGGTATTTTTTCAGCAGCGACACCTGCTTGCCGGGCTAGTGCGATCATTTCAGCGATAACCAGCAGATTGCAGCTGACAATCATTTGGTTGCAAATCTTGGTGATTTGGCCGCTGCCCAAGTCACCCATGTGAGTCAGTTGCTTATAAAGCGGAGCCAGGACGACACGCGCAATATTAATGTTTTCCAGGTTGCCGCCTGCCATAATTGCCAGTTTGCCTTGTTCGGCTCCCGTAACGCCGCCTGAAACGGGCGCATCTACCCAGCCCATGCCACATTTTTTATGCAGCATGGCTGCTAATTGTCGAGTGTTCTCGGGGTGGATGCTGGATAGGTCAATCAGCAACTGGTTTGCTGAACCATTGTCCATAATTTCATTGCGTATAACCGTTTCAACAGCCAGGGTATCAGTCAAGCATAATAAAATAATGTCAGATGCTTTGACTAGTTCGGCAATTGATGAGCACGCTTTAGCGCCCGCATCAGTCACGGGTGAAAGTTTTTCAGGACTGCGATTCCATACGTTGACGCTAAAGCCTGCCTTCAATAAACGTAAGGTCATGGGTTTGCCCATTAAACCGATACCTATGAAGCCAAGCGTGGGTTTTTTATCGGTCATAATAATGTTGTATTAATAATGCTGAATTTAAAAGCGTAATGCTATCGCAATAGGGTGTGCGAATATTTCATTTGCCGTGGCAATAATGAGCCAAAGTATAACTTTATTTTGGCGAGTTTAAAAAATAAGTTGGGCGTAAACAGGTTGGTTTTTCACTCACGCATATCACCGTCCAATAAGTACTTTTTGACTTAACTTTAAGAAAAATTATATTTAGAGTTTGACGCGATTAGGGTTTACCTATATTATTTCTCAGTTATGTTAGATAGATTACCCGAATACATCGACCCCTTGCACCTGGCTGATAAGCGTGGTGAATTAAAAGGTCAAATACCCTTAAGAAGTCTGGATCGTTTGGCAACTATGCTGGTTAACGACTCCGGATCAATTGCTGTCGACCTTTTTTTTGGTCGGGAAGGCAGGCTGGCCAAAATTGAAGGCCATATTAAGGCTGTTTTGGAGCTTGAGTGCCAAAACTGTTTAGGAGTTGTTAGCTGGCCTGTTGATTGCAACATTAAATTAGGCATTGTTACCTCAATAGATCAAGCCGATAGATTGCCCGAAGGCTATGAGCCATTAATAGTTGAGGAAGGAAAAATTCCTCTTAAAAATATTATTGAAGATGAGATATTGCTCACTTTGCCGGCATTTCCAAAGCATCAGCAACCTTGTTTTGTCAAAAAAATTGACAATAACACTGTAGATCCAATAGTGAGTGACGAGCCGTCACCCACTGAAAACCCTTTTTCCATATTAGCCAAACTTAAAAACACTGGAGATTTATAATGGCCGTACAAAAGAGTAAAGTATCGCGTTCAAGACGTGGTCAGCGTCGTTCACATGATGCATTAACAGGCAGAGCATTGTCTCAAGATGCCATCACAGGTGAAATGCATTTACGTCATCACGTCACCCCGGACGGCTTTTTTAAAGGTCGTCAAATAGTTAATAAAAGCGACGAAGATTAATAATCTTTCCGCTCTGGCATGATGCTATGCCGAACCCTATCTGGTTCGGCTTCCTTCAATAACTGCGGAGTTGTTCATCAGCGTGAGTTTAACAATTTCAATTGATGCGATGGGCGGCGATCATGGTCCTGAAGTCACTATTCCGGCATCATTGGATTGTTTAAAAAACAATCCAGACTTAAAGTTGATTTTAGTAGGCAATGAAGCTGTAATTAAGCAGTTTTTGCCCAACCCATTGGCTTATTATCAAGATAGACTTGCAATCCATCACGCTTCTCAATGCGTTGAAATGGATGAGTCGCCTTCTAAAGCTCTAAAAAACAAAAAAGACTCCTCGATGCGTGTCGCTATCAATTTGGTTCGTGATGGTCATGCAGACGCTTGTGTGAGCGCGGGTAATACCGGCGCTTTAATGGCGACGGCACGCTTTGTTTTGAAAATGATCCCCGGCATTGATCGCCCTGCCATTATCTCCACATTACCTTCAATTTATGGGCATACCCATGTACTTGATTTGGGTGCAAATGTAGATTGCACTGCTGAACATCTTTTTCAATTTGCCATCATGGGTAATGAATTGGTTAAAGCGGTAGAGGCAATTGATAATCCTAAAGTGGGGTTGTTAAATATTGGCGAAGAGGATACCAAAGGTAACGAGCAGGTCAAAGCAGCCGCAAAATTATTGGAAAATTCGTCGTTAAATTATATTGGTTATGTGGAAGGCAACTCTTTAAATGCCGGAAATATTAAAGTTGATTTGATTGTTACTGACGGTTTTGTGGGTAACGTTGCACTAAAGTCCATTGAAGGTGCAGCCAAAATGATTGGCTCTGCGTTAAAAGAAGCTTTTGGCAAGAATATCCTGACTAAGTTGGTGGGATTGATTGCCTATCCCGTTCTAAAGTCTTTTAAACAGCGGATAGATCCTCGATTATATAATGGTGCGAGTTTTTTGGGGCTTAGGGGGTTGGTTATTAAAAGTCATGGTGGGGCGGATGTTCTCGCTTTTAAAACGGCTATTCAACTTGCTGAAATTGAAGTCAAAAAAGATGTTATCAGAAAGATAAGCGAGCAAGTGGAGAAAATCCTGGCTCTTAGAGAAATCGCATGATTCGTTATTCAAGAGTAATTGGTACGGGTGGTTATCTACCAGAAGAAGTTCGCACTAATGAACAAATATCAGAGGCTGTTGAAACTTCAGATAGCTGGATTTATGAGCGAACCGGTATTAAAAGTCGTCGAATTGCCGGCGCAAACGAATCGGCTGCAAGCATGGCTGAAATTGCAGCCAGGCAGGCCATAGACGCTGCCGGTTGTGATCCGCAAGCCATTGACTTGATTATTGTTGCAACCGGAACCCCCGATCATGTATATCCGAGTACCGGTTGCTTGCTACAGCAGCGCTTAGGTATTAAAAATGCCGTTGCGTTTGACGTGCAGGCCGCTTGCTCAGGTTCGATTTTTGCCTTGAGTATAGCTGATCAATATATCAAGTCAGGTGCTGCCAAGGTCGTGCTTATTGTGGGTTCTGAGATTTGTTCACGGATTGTCGATTGGACGGACAGGGGAACCTGTATTTTATTTGGTGATGGCGCGGGTGCCCTGTTGTTGAGTGCCTCTGATGTGGCGGGTGTTTTGTCTACGCACATTCATTCTGACGGGGAATATAAAGACCTGTTGTATTGCCCAAATCCACAAGCGGCTACCGATGATAATAAGGATGAAGCTGGTTTTATCAATATGCGCGGCAACGAGGTGTTTAAGGTTGCTGTTAATACGCTGGGCCGCATTGTAGATGAAACATTGGAGGCCAATAAAATGGATAAGTCTGAAATTGATTGGTTGGTTCCCCATCAGGCGAATATACGAATCATAGCGGCAACCGCTAAAAAATTAAAAATGTCCATGGATCAGGTTGTGGTGACACTTGAAAATCAGGGTAATACCTCGTCTGCTTCGGTGCTGCTTGCCTTTAATGAAGCCGTTCGTGATGGACGCATTAAACGCGGACAAGTCATTTTGCTTGAAGCCTTTGGTGCCGGTTTTACCTGGGGCTCAGCATTAATTAAATACTAACTAAAGCGTTTTTGAAAATGAACAAGCAAATGAAAAATTTGGCTTTTGTTTTTCCGGGTCAGGGCTCCCAGTCGTTGGGTATGTTGTCAGATTTGGCGGACAGTCATGACGAAGTAAAGCAAATATTTGGTCGAGCATCTGAGGTGCTGGGAAAAGATTTATGGGCTATCGTTACACAGGGCCCTGAAGAAGATCTTAATCAAACCCAAAATACACAGCCTGCCATGTTGGCGGCCGGGGTCGCTGTTTGGGAGGTGTGGTGTAAGCATAGTATTATTCGACCAGTCTGGATGGCAGGTCATAGTCTTGGTGAATATACGGCGCTGGTTTGTTCAGGTTCGTTGTCTTTTGAAGACGGCATCAAGCTGGTTGCTGAAAGGGGTCGATTAATGCAGGAGGCGGTGCCCGCTGGTGTTGGGTCAATGGCGGCAATTTTGGGGCTTGAAGATCAGCAAGTTGTTACTATTTGTGCCCAAGTTGCTGACAATGAAGTGGTCTCTGCGGTTAATTTTAATGCACCGGGTCAAGTGGTTATTGCCGGTAATCTGGCTGCGGTTGAAAGGGCAATGCTTGCAGCAAAAGAAGCGGGTGCCAAACGTGCCTTATTGTTGCCGGTTAGTGTGCCTTCTCATTGTGCCTTGATGCAATCAGCGGCTGAAAAGCTGGATCAATATCTGCTGAATACAGTGATTGATAAGCCGAAAGTGACGCTGATACATAATGTAGACGTTGCTTCGCATGGTGAGCCTGAAAAGATTCGCCATGCGTTAAAAGAGCAACTTTATAAACCTGTGCGCTGGGTCGATACCATTAAGTTTATGCATGATCAAGGCGTTACCCGTTTTGTTGAATGCGGTCCGGGCAAGGTGCTGGTTGGTTTAAACAAGCGTATCGCTAAAGATGCAGAGCATCTTTCTATCTATAATTCTGAGACGTTAAATATGGTGTTGGAGCAATTCTAATGACTAAGCAAATAGCTTTAGTAACAGGTGCTAGTCGTGGCATTGGCAGGGCCATTGCCGAAAGATTGGCGGATGATGGATTTTTTGTTGTTGGCACCGCGACATCGGACGCTGGTGCTGATTCAATTTCTGTTTATTTAGGTGAAAAGGGTCGGGGTATTAGGCTTGATGTGTCTAATGTTGGCTCCATTGCGGAAGTAATGAAAGCGATTAACGACGAGTTTGGTACGCCGACAGTATTGGTTAATAATGCAGGTATCACGAGAGATAATTTGTTGATGCGGATGAAGGATGATGAATGGGATGACATTATCAACACCAATTTAACATCTGTTTTTCGGATGAGCAAAGCTGTATTGCGCGGTATGATGAAAGCTAAAACAGGGCGTATTATTAATATTTCCTCCGTGGTTGGCTTTACGGGTAATGCAGGGCAAGCCAATTACGCAGCAGCCAAAGCGGGTATGGTTGGTTTTGCCAAGTCAATGGCAAAGGAAGTCGGTTCACGTAACATTACCGTTAATACCGTCGCACCTGGGTTTATTGATACGGATATGACCCGGGAATTGAGTGATGACATTAAAAATGCCTTATTGGCATCCATTCCCTTGTCCCGTTTAGGCGAGGCAAAAGAAATTGCACACACTGTTGCCTTTCTTGCTTCGGCAGGAGCAGGTTATATCACAGGTGAAACCCTGCATGTCAATGGTGGGATGTTTATGCCTTAATTTGGTGACATTGTTGTAATATTAAGTATAATTGCGGAACCGTCTGGATTTGCCGGAGACGGGAATTCAGTCAAAACTAATAACAATACCAATGTAAGTTTCTTAAGATAGAAAAACTTGCGTTGTTTGAGGATAATAATTATGAGTAACATTGAAGAACGAGTAAAAAAGATTGTAGCAGAGCAATTAGGTGTTAAAGAAGATATCGCTATTGATGCTTCATTTGTAGATGACCTCGGTGCCGATTCTCTGGATACAGTTGAACTCGTTATGGCTCTTGAAGAAGAATTTGAATGCGAAATTCCAGACGATGAAGCTGAAAAAATCACTACTGTTCAGCAAGCAATCGATTACGTGAGCAAAAACGCGTAACACTGATTTCCAGTGGATGGACGCATGTTCATTCACTGGTTAGCTGTTTGTAAATAACGTGCACAAAATGTACGCAATTATCCTGTAATAAACCGGATTTTTAAAATATAGATTGTTCGCGTTGTTTAACAACGGTCTTTAAGTCGCTACCCCTTCATTTTTATCTTCCCCCTTATCTTACGGTACATGACATTGAGCAAACGTCGAGTTGTAATAACTGGATTGGGTGCAGTTACCTGCTTAGCCAACACTGTCTCAGAAACTTGGGATGGCATTATTAATGGTAAAAGCGGCATCAGTCCAATTGATTCTTTTGATATTTCTGCATTTGCCAGCACTTTTGGCGGAGTCATAAAAAATTTTGATATTAGCCAATATATTTCCGACAAAGATGCCAAGCGGATGGACGCTTTTATCCATTATGGTATGGCGGCAGGTTCACAAGCCATTGAAGATTCCGGGCTTGAAATCACAGAAGCCAATGCAGAACGAATTGGCGTAGCGGTCGGCTCAGGCATAGGCGGCATTACCGGTATTGAAGAATGTTATGCAACTTATGAGAAAGGCGGCCCTCGTCGCATTTCCCCATTCTTTGTTCCAGGTAACATTATCAATATGATTTCAGGTAACCTTTCAATCAAATACGGATTAAAAGGCCCTAATTTTGCAATTGTTACTGCCTGTGCAGCCGGTACGCACAATATTGGCGATGCTGCCCGCAAGATAATATATGGCGATGCCGACGTGATGATTGCCGGTGGTGCAGAGCGCTGTACAACATCGCCGACGGCAATGGGTGGCTTTGCTTCAGCCAAGGCCTTATCCCGTCGTAATGATGATCCTCAGGCTGCCAGTCGTCCCTGGGATCGGGATCGTGATGGTTTTGTACTAAGCGATGGCGCAGGAGTTGTCGTTCTTGAAGAGCTGGAGCATGCCAAAGCTCGAGGCGCAAAAATTTATGCCGAATTAGTCGGCTATGGTATGAGTGCTGACGCCTATCATATGACGACACCTTCAGCGGGTGGTGAAGGTGCAGCGCGGTGCATGAGGAATGCTTTGCGTGATGCCGGTTTAAATGCTGACAGTGTTGACTACATTAATGCGCATGGCACCTCAACGCCGGCCGGTGATTTAGGTGAAACCCATGCGATGAAAGCGGCATTGGGCGATCATGCCTATAACGTGGCAATCAGTTCTACAAAATCCATGCTGGGTCACATGCTAGGTGCTGCCGGAGGTATTGAAGCCGTGATTACTGCATTAAGCATTAAGGATCAAATTGCACCGGCAACCATCAATCTCGAAAATCAAGACCCTGAGTGTGATCTTGATTTTGTCCCGAACACGGCAAGAAATATGAAAATCGATGTGGCCATGTCCAATTCATTTGGTTTTGGCGGCACTAATGGTTCTCTGGTTTTTAAGCGTTACGAGTAGGGTAAAGGCGCATCTTTTGCGTCTCTACGAATGATACTGGTTAATGGTGAATGCAGGGAGCATATTGAAATATCCGACAGGGGTTTTCAATACGGTGATGGATTATTTGAAACAATAGCCGTGCTCAACGGGCAGCCTGTTTTTTTTGATCGGCATATCGATCGATTAAATGCAGGTTGCCAACGGCTTTATATCCCTTTTCCAGGTACTGAGTTGCTTGCCTTTGAGGCTCAAAAACTTTCCGAACATTCAAGTAATGCCGTCCTTAAGCTGATACTCACTCGCGGTTCTGGCGGGCGAGGTTATCGTCAACCTGACGTGATTCAAACTACCCGCGTATTAAGTTTACATCCATTTCCTGATTATCCAGGCAGCTATAAAGAGCAGGGGATAGTCGCCCGTTTTTGCGATACCCGTTTGGGATTAAATCCGGCATTGGCAGGTATTAAGCATCTGAACAGGCTTGAACAAATACTGGCGAGGGCGGAATGGACTGATCCCGCTATTCAGGAAGGTATTATGCTGGATATTAACGGGCATGTTATTGAGGGAACAATGACCAATCTTTTTTATGTTAAAAATCACATTCTTTATACTTCAGGATTAATATTTGCCGGTGTTGCGGGGATTATTCGCGGTATATTAATGGAGATATCTTCTATTCAGGGTGTTCCTGCGCTAGAGTATGCATTTACCCAAGACGAGCTATTATCGGCCGATGAGGTCTTTGTTTGTAATTCGATTGTAGGTATTTGGCCGGTCAGACAAATCGCAAAGACCTGCTTTCCGGTAGGCGAAATAACGCGCCAATTACAAATCAGTCTCGCTCACTTTCAAAATAAGGCAACCAGCGGTGGCTTTTAAAATTATTGCTGGTGTATTGCTTACGTTAATTATCGTCAGTGGTTGGGCGTGGCGAGACTTCAACAGTGCTTTAATTACGCCGGCAGTGGTGGGTAAGTCCGTTGTTATAGAAATCAATAAAGGTGATTCGTTTAATCAGATTGCCGATAAGCTATTAGCCCAAAACGTAGACGTCAAACCGCTCTGGTTTAAAGTGTTTGCTGTTTCCGAAGGAGCGGTCAAAAAACTTAAAACCGGAGAATACGAGTTAGCCACCGGTTTAACCCTGCCTGAAATATTAGCTGTGTTTGTGCAAGGAAAAACCAAACAGTATTCCATTACTTTTCCGGAAGGCTGGGGTTTTAAAGAAATATTGTTGGAGATTAAGAATAACCCAAATCTTGAACATGCCGTGCAACAATTTGATTATAACGCGTTAATGGTTCAGTTGGGTGCAGATGTAAAGCACCCGGAAGGCTTGTTTTTTCCTGACACATATTTTTTTGAAAAGCACACCACGGATGTTGCTTTATTAAAAAGAGCCTACGATAAAATGCAGTTAGTATTAAAGCAGGAGTGGCAAGACAAAGCCGAAGCGTTGCCTTTCACAACGCCTTATGAAGCGTTGATTCTTGCTTCAATTGTGGAGAAAGAAACCGCCGTCATTACAGAGAGGCCACTGATAGCCGGCGTATTTATACGCAGACTACAAACGGGCATGTTGCTTCAAACCGACCCTACGGTTATTTATGGTATGGGTGATAGCTATCAGGGCGATATTGCTTATAAAGATTTAAAAGCCGCGACACCTTACAATACCTATGTAATAAAAGGCTTGCCGCCAACACCGATTGCCATGCCGGGACGTGATGCTATTGATGCAGTTCTGCATCCTCATAATAGTAATAGCCTTTATTTTGTAGCGCGTGGTGACGGTACCCATCAGTTTTCTGCTACCTTAAAAGATCATAATCTGGCAGTTGACAACTTTCAAAGGAAGAAAAATGACCCGAGGTAAATTTATAACATTGGAAGGCGGGGAAGGGGTCGGTAAAACCACTAACTTAATATTTATAAAGGATTATTTACAGCAGCATGCTATTCCTGTTGTTGTTACCCGAGAGCCGGGCGGGACTGTGCTAGCTGAAAAAATTCGTCATTTGTTGCTGGATAAAGACAGTGAGGCCGTTTCTGAACATGCCGAATTATTAATGATTTTTGCAGCCCGCGCCCAGCATATCAAGCATGTGATTGAGCCCGCTTTAGCAAAAGGGATGTGGGTGCTTTGTGATCGTTTTACTGATGCCACTTACGCTTATCAAGGCGGCGGCAGAAATATGCGCGTTAGCACGATAGAGTGGCTGGAAAATTTAGTGCAAGGTAATCTAAGACCCGATTTAACAGTTTTGCTGGATGCGCCTGTTGAAATAGGTATTGAGCGTGCCAGGGAAAGAGGCGCGTTTGATCGCTTTGAATCAGAAAAAACCAGTTTTTTTGAACAGGTCCGGCGTGCTTATTTATTGCAAGCTGAACTACATCCTGAGCGTATTAAGTTGATTAAGGCTAGTCAGCCGTTAGCTGATGTACAAAGGGCGCTGATTGATGTTATTGGTACCTTTTTAAGATGAGTGTATTGCCTTGGCAGCAACCAAATTGGACTCACCTGTGCGAATATAGAGCGCAAAATCGCGTCCCCCAAGCTTTACTAATAAGCGGCAATAAAGGTTTGGGCAAGCAGCATTTAGCCCAACAATTTGCTTTTTCCCTGCTTTGCGTCAAGCCGCAAGATAACGGTGTGTATTGTGGTCATTGTGATCGTTGTTTACTGCTTAATGCCCATACACATCCTGATTTTATCGAGATAAGCCCCGAAGAGCCCGGAAAAACCATTACTATTGGACAAATTCGGAGTCTGGTAACCAGGTTAACCCTAAAGCCCCAGTTTGAGTCCTGGCGCGTTGTCATTGTCAGTCCTGCTGATCTTATGAACAAGGCCGCCGCTAATGCTTTTTTAAAATGCCTGGAAGAACCAACAGAACGCACCGTTATACTTTTGGTTACTGATAAGCCGGCATACTTACCTGCGACTATTATGAGTCGCTGCCAGAAACTTGCTGTTGCCAAGCCGGATAAAGCAGCGGTCGTTACTTGGTTAGAACAGCAGAATACAGAAATATCAAAGGATAACGCCATGACCTTGCATGGTTTGGCGCAAGGTTCGCCATTACTGGCACTGGATTATGCAATGGATGGCACCTTGGCGCTTCGTAATGACTGTTTCAATGCGTGGGTGGATATAGCAAAACAGCGCAGGCATCCAGTCGCTATTGCCGAAGGCTGGTATAAACTACCTGAATCATCTTTAATATTCTGGATAACGTCCTGGATTATGGACATGATTAAATGTCGTTACCCAATAAAGTCTGACTGGTTATATAATCCGGATTTGATAGAACCATTGCAAGAGTTGTCTTCGCAATTGGAAATAAAAGAGCTCTACAAATTATATGATTTATTGCTGATGAATCGGCAACGACTTAATACCCAAATAAATAAACAGACTCTATTCGAAGAGATTTTAATAAAATGGTTTGAACTTAACCCGAGTAAATAATCATGTCAGAATCAGCGCCCAGACAAGGTATATTGACCGTTTCAATTAAGGACAAGAGTGCCTTATATGCCTCCTACATGCCTTTTGTCATTAACGGTGGCTTGTTTATTCCTACCAATCGGGACTATGAAATGGGGCAGGAAGTCTTTTTGCTGTTAAATTTAATGGAAGAAACGGAACGGCTACCCATTGTCGGTAAAATAATCTGGAAAACACCACCGCAAGCAGGGAGTTATCGGTCCAGCGGTATTGGCGTACAGTTTAGCGATCAGGACGGCGGCATCGCGCGAAACAAAATAGAAACCTATTTGGCAGGCGCTTTAACGTCTGACCGATCCACCCACACCATGTAACTTTCTTATTCATGTTAATTGACTCACATTGCCATCTGGATCGTATTGATCTTTCTCCCTACGAAAATAATTTTTCCTGTTTTATGCAGGAAACAGCAGTGCAACAAATTGAGCACTTGTTGTGTATAGCTATTGATTTGGAATCCTATCCTAACATGCTTGAATTGGTGGCCGGATTTAAACAAATATCAGTGACTGTTGGTGTGCACCCTAATGTCAAGGATTGTAAAGATCCGAGTGTCGATGAGCTTATTGCTTTAGGGCAGCCCGATAATGTGATTGGCATAGGAGAAACGGGGCTGGATTATTTTCGTAGTGAAGGTGATTTAAGTTGGCAGCATCAGCGTTTAAGAAATCATATTAATGCTGCAAAAGCACTAAAAAAACCGTTAATTATTCATACCCGAGAAGCCAAAAAAGATACCTTGCGCCTCCTTAAAGAAGAGGGTGCAGGCGAAGTCGGAGGAATTATTCACTGCTTTACTGAAGATTGGGAATTTGCCCAACAAGCAATGGATTTAAATTTTTATATATCCTTTTCCGGCATTGTCACGTTCAATAACGCTACCGTAATAAAAGAGGTAGCTAAAAAAATACCGGCCGACCGCTTTCTTATAGAAACAGATTCGCCCTATTTAGCGCCTGTACCTTTTCGTGGCAGAACCAATTATCCAACTTATGTGCGCTATGTCGCAGAACAGATTGCTGAATTACGAGGCATATCAGTCAATAAAATAGCCGATTTTTCGACTAAAAATTTTTATGATCTGTTTAAATTATAAGGGGTTGCGGTCTGTTCGGGTGTGCTGTTAAAACCGGCAATGAATACCTGAGACTTGCTTGATAAAGTAAAGCGGTTATTAGGTATCTACCGGTAAATTAATGCGGGATAGCAGTCGTTTATAGCACGGATAGATGAGTGAGGTCATTAACGATACTTTGTATTTAAGGTTAATTTAGTCTACTTTATACACTTGGGGGTGCGCAAGATATTGATCATTGATGATTTGCCATTGACATCAGCACCCTTTCTAATTTACAGTTATGTCCGCAAAACAAGTATGTAACCAAAAATAATTATTAATATAACCCTTCGGAGCACTTATCATGGCAAAAGCATTAATTCAAATGGCATTAGATTCACTGGATTTTGACGCAACAGTAGGACTTGCTACCTTGGTAGCACCTTATGTTGACATTTTTGAAATTGGAACTCCTTGTATCAAACACAATGGCATCAATCTGGTTAGAGAATTAAGAGAAAGATTCCCAGATAAATTACTGTTAGTTGATCTTAAAACAATGGATGCTGGCGAGTACGAAGCAACTCCTTTCTACGCAGCTGGCGCTGATATCGTTACTGTTCTTGGTGTATCAGGCTTGGCAACTTGCCAAGGCGTTATCAAAGCAGCCAATGCACATGGTGCAGAAGCACAAATCGACTTGATTAATGTTGAAGACAAAGTCGCGTGCGCAAAAGCTACATGTGAAGCCGGCGCTCAAATCATGGGTATTCACACAGGTCTTGATGCACAAGCAGCAGGTCATACACCTTTTGCTGATTTGAATGACATCGCAGCACTGGGCTTACCTGTAAGAATTTCAGTAGCGGGCGGTATCAAAGCTTCAACAGTGCAAGACGTTGTTAGAGCTGGTGCAAGCATTGTTGTAGTTGGCGCTGCCATTTATGGCGCTGCATCACCTGCTGATGCAGCTCGTGAAATTCGCGAATTGGTTGACGCGGTTTAATTATGCATCAGCAACTTATCATAGAAAAGATTTCAGGTGTTCTTGAAGCTACAGATGATTCGTATGATGCAAAGTTAACTCAGCTACTTGACGACGCAAAGCGTATTTTTGTCGCAGGCGCTGGACGGTCCAAACTTGTTGGCAATTTTTTTGCGATGAGATTGGTACATGGCGGCTACGACGTAAGTGTCGTAGGCGAAATTGTGACGCCAAGTATTAAAACCGGTGACCTGTTGATCATTATTTCCGGATCTGGAGAGACTGAGCAATTAATCGCATTCACCAAAAATGCAAAAAAAATAGGCGCTAAAATAGTACTGATTTCTGCGAAAAGCGATTCAACCATTGGCGATTTGGCAGATGGCGTATTTCAAATTGGCAAGAATGAGCTGTATGGCAAGGTTCTAGGCATGCCAATGGGGACAGTGTTTGAGCTATCTACCTTGTTATTTTTGGAAGCAACTATTTCTCATATTATTCATGAAAAAGGAATTCCTGAAGAAATAATGAGAGAAAGGCACGCTAACTTAGAATAATGGCAGAAGAACGAGTGGTTATCCACTCGTTCTATCATTGTTATCTGATTTGCATCAAAAGAACATTTCGTGACTAGA
>SESD01001236.1_pt1 | contig 14397 bp, 11 predicted proteins | sample 3171411 | NCBI WGS metagenome assembly SESD01 (sample SAMN06051880, study PRJNA518727) | freshwater metagenome | biome: subpolar coniferous forest; feature: holomictic lake; material: water; isolation source: holomictic Lake 442, 16.5 m depth | place: Canada: near Kenora, Ontario | collected...
CTCCAACATTCGCGACATGCTCCCAGTTTTGGAAGCTGTTGCTAAAGCCGGTCGTCCATTGTTGATCGTTGCTGAAGATGTAGAAGGCGAAGCGTTAGCAACTTTGGTTGTTAACACGATTCGTGGCATCGTTAAAGTTGCAGCGGTAAAAGCACCCGGTTTTGGCGATCGTCGTAAAGCAATGTTGGAAGACATTGCAGTACTAACTGGTGGCGTAGTTATTTCTGAAGAAGTAGGTTTGAGCCTGGAAAAAGCTGAATTAGCCCAATTGGGTACAGCCAAGAAAGTACAAATCACTAAAGAAAACACCACTATCATTGATGGTGCTGGTTCTGAAGACCAAATCAAAAGTCGTGTTGCACAAATTCGTGCACAAGCTGACGATGCAACGTCTGACTATGACAAAGAAAAACTGCAAGAACGTTTGGCTAAATTGGCCGGTGGTGTTGCCGTGATTAAAGTTGGCGCTGCCACTGAAATCGAAATGAAAGAAAAGAAAGCTCGCGTTGAAGATGCATTGCATTCTACACGTGCAGCGGTCGAAGAAGGCGTTGTTGCCGGCGGTGGTTCTGCTTTGGTTCGCGCTATTTCTGCTCTTGATAAGCTTGAAGGTATTAACCACGACCAAACAGTTGGTATCAACATTCTGCGTCGCGCAATGGAAGAACCTTTACGTCAAATCGTTGCTAATGCAGGTGATGAGCCATCAGTTGTGTTTAACGAAGTGCAAAAAGGCACAGGTAACTTCGGTTACAATGCTGCAACGGGTGAATATGGCGACATGATCGAAATGGGTATCCTGGACCCTGCGAAAGTAACGCGTACCGCATTGCAAAATGCAGCCTCTGTTGCCGGCTTGATGCTGACTACTGAAGTTATGATTGCCGATGCACCTAGCGAAGACAAAGGCGGTCACGCTGGCCATGATATGGGCGGTATGGGCGGTATGGGTGGCATGGGCGGCATGATGTAATCTTGTCGTCTTAAAGCCTCGTTGCGCTTTAAGAAAAAATAAAAACCTCGACTGTTTTAATAGCGGTCGGGGTTTTTTTTTATCTTGTAATCATATATGGCGCGGAGAATTTTATGAACTAATTTACAGGCACTGAAGGCCCAGTAAGATTTTTCATGAGCATTAACTTGATTGGCAAGTTGAAAAATACAAATATTTTGGTAAATTATTAAAAGATAGGTTTAAGTCTGGTAAGGTCTGCAAATAGCGGAAAATAGTATTAATAGAGCTTTCCGAAAGGAGAATATACATGGCAAAACATAATCATTATCTAGACGATGGTTTAGGCGATTCGGTAATAAAAATACTTAATGGTATTGATCAGGATGTAGAGCGAGGTGAGGATGCTTTGATGCTGGGATTGTGCATTGTAATGTTGTCTTCAACGTTTGCGCCAGTTGCCCCGCCTTTTGTTTTACTGCCATTAGTTGCCCTGACATTTGCCTTTTCTGCGGGTTATGCCCGAATCAATTATCACAATATGGAGCGTAAGCTTTTAAGATCAATAGCGCGGCTTGATTGGCATGAGCAAGTGCTTTTAAGTCCGATAGTCGCTGTTTTTAGAGACTATCCCATGGAGTCATTGACGGTATCGTTCAATCCATTAAAAAATCTTAAAAGAACCTGGAAAAGTGCATTAGGTGGAATTTTCATTAATCCTTTCTGGATGCCTATTTTTTATGTAATGGGAATGCAAATCGTTGAGGAAAAAAATTTATGTTTTTTAAATCGTGCCATCATTTGTATTGAACAAAAAACTTCATAATAGATTTTCTTGACCTAATTCACCCATAAAATACTTCTTATAATAACCTTGATGTCATGAGTATAGAAAAATTGTTAATGACCCAAACCCCATAATCTCGTAAAATTACCACAGTTTTGTTTTTTTACAACAGGGTGAGCGCTTATTTCATCCCGTTTGCACATTCGAGGTGACGTGTTTGGTTAAGTCTGCTGTATTGGTATTGGAAGATGGATCGATTTTTAACGGTGTGGCCATAGGCGCAGATGGCTGTTCAGTCGGTGAAGTGGTTTTTAATACGGCTATGACCGGGTATCAGGAAATTCTTAGCGATCCCTCTTATGCCAAGCAAATAGTTACATTAACGTATCCTCACATTGGTAATGTCGGGACAACAAGTGAAGATAATGAGTCTGTTGGTGTTTTTGCCAGTGGACTGGTGATCAGGGATTTGCCGTTGCTGGCCAGCAACTGGCGCTGCGAAAAAAACTTGCAGCAATATTTAATTGATAATAACGTGGTAGCTATTGCAGATATTGACACCCGACAATTAACCCGTTTATTGCGCGATAAAGGTGCGCAACGGGGTTGCATCATGGCCGGCGAATCAATCGATGTGGAGCTTGCAAAAAAAGCAATTGATGACTTCGGCGGTTTGAAAGGAATGGATCTGGCCAAAGAAGTTACGGTAGACAAATCTTATGAATGGACTGAAAACATTTGGGATTTGGAAAAGGGACATACCCCCGGCATCAACCTTACCAAACACGTTGTAGCTTATGACTTTGGCGTTAAACGTAATATTCTTCGGTTACTGGCTAATCGTGGGTGTCGTGTAACGGTGGTTCCAGCAACAACATCTGCTGAAACAGTGTTGGCAATGAAACCCGATGGCGTTTTTTTGTCCAATGGTCCTGGTGATCCAGAACCTTGTACCTATGCGATAGAAGCAATTAAAATCATACTGGAACAGAAAGTTCCCGTATTTGGTATTTGTCTTGGACATCAATTATTGGCTTTGGCTAGTGGAGCTAAAACTGAGAAAATGAAATTTGGTCATCATGGCGCCAATCATCCAGTTCAGGAAGTCGCTACTGGCCGAGTCATGATCAGCAGTCAAAATCACGGTTTTGCAGTTAAAGAAACCAGTCTTCCTACAAATGTTATAGCGACTTATCGTTCTTTGTTTGACGGCACTTTACAGGGCATAAAAAGGACTGATTGTCCTGCGATAAGTTTTCAGGGGCATCCTGAAGCAAGTCCAGGTCCACATGATGTAGAATCCTTATTTGATGATTTCATCAAAATGATGGAAGTCATTTAAGCTATAGGCATGGTTAACCTGCCTCCAGCTCGCTACAATATTTGCACCTTAATATCGACTTGTTAAATCACATCTTTTTTAGTCCGTTCCAACAGACTGGTGATTAAGATGCTGAATTTTCAAATGTGATGAACATACATAATTAACAGCAACATAAATGCAGATAAAATGCCAAAAAGAACCGACATAAAATCGATTTTATTACTGGGTGCAGGCCCCATTGTTATTGGCCAAGCCTGTGAATTTGATTATTCAGGCACACAAGCTTGTAAAGCACTTCGAGAAGAGGGTTATCGCGTTATTCTGGTTAATTCGAATCCCGCAACGATTATGACCGATCCGGATATGGCTGATGCTACTTATATCGAGCCTATCGACTGGCAAACCGTCGAAAAAATTATCGAAAAAGAACGACCCGATGCAATCTTGCCTACCATGGGCGGACAAACGGCGTTAAATTGTGCGTTGGACCTCGATGCTAATGGCGTTCTGGAAAAATACGGCGTTGAAATGATAGGTGCAACCAAAGAAGCCATCAATAAGGCTGAAGACCGCGAGTTATTTAATCAAGCCATGCGCAAAATTGGCTATGAGGTTGCGAAATCAAAAACAGCACATTCCATGGAGGAAGCTCTAGCCGCGCAGAAAGAGGTGGGCTATCCGACTGTTATTCGTCCTTCATTTACCATGGGTGGCAGCGGCGGCGGTATCGCTTATAACAAGGAAGAATTTGTAGAGATTTGTGAGCGAGGTCTTTACTTGTCGCCTACTAACGAATTATTGATTGAAGAATCAGTGCTGGGTTGGAAAGAATACGAAATGGAAGTGGTGCGTGATTCAAAAGACAATTGCATCATCGTCTGCTCCATCGAAAACTTCGACCCCATGGGCGTCCATACCGGAGACTCTATTACTGTAGCCCCGGCACAAACGTTAACTGACAAAGAATATCAAATACTACGTAACGTGTCTTTGGCTGTATTACGTGAAATCGGTGTCGATACCGGTGGTTCCAATGTGCAGGTGGCAATTAATCCTAAAGATGGCCGGATGATTGTCATCGAGATGAACCCCCGTGTTTCAAGGTCGTCGGCGTTAGCGTCCAAAGCAACTGGATTCCCGATTGCCAAAGTGGCAGCAAAACTGGCGGTTGGTTATACACTCGATGAATTGAAAAACGAGATTACAGGTGGCGCAACACCGGCCTCATTCGAGCCATCGATCGATTATGTGGTCACCAAAATCCCACGGTTTACCTTTGAAAAGTTTCCGCAAGCCGACGATCGTTTGACTACGCAGATGAAGTCTGTAGGTGAAGTGATGGCAATTGGGCGAACTTTCCAAGAATCATTACAAAAAGCCTTGCGTGGCTTGGAAATCGGCATCAGCGGTCTCGATGAGATTATTGATTTAAGTCAGGACGACGCCCCGGAAAAAATGCAGCGTGAAATGCGTCATCCTGGACCTGATCGATTATTGTATGTTGCAGATGCATTTCGTAGCGGAATGACTCTGGAAGATGTGCATGAAGCTAGTAAAATTGATCCCTGGTTTTTGGCTCAGGTGGAAGATTTAGTTATCACTGAAAAATCTTTATCGACAAAAACCTTATCGACTTTAAAAGAAGGCGAGTTGTATAAATTAAAGCGCAAAGGCTTTTCTGATATACGTCTGGCCAAGTTGTTGGATACCTCTGAGTCTGAAGTGCGAAATATACGTCACAAGCAAAATATTCGTCCGGTTTATAAGCGCATAGATTCCTGTGCAGCAGAGTTTTCATCGGACACGGCTTATTTGTATTCGACTTATGAACAGGAATGCGAAGCGCGTGTTTCCAATAAAGAAAAAATCATTATACTCGGTGGGGGGCCTAATCGTATCGGCCAAGGTATTGAGTTTGATTATTGTTGTGTACACGCCGCTTTGGCGTTGCGCGAAGATGGTTATGAAACCATCATGATCAACTGTAATCCTGAAACCGTTTCTACAGACTTTGATACGTCTGATCGTTTGTATTTTGAGTCATTGACGCTTGAAGATGTTCTTGAAATTGTCGATTTGGAAAAGCCCAAAGGCGTAATTGTACAGTATGGTGGCCAGACTCCTCTAAAGCTGGCTCGAGCACTGGAAGCAGCGGGTGTCCCAATCATTGGAACCTCACCCGACTCGATTGATCTGGCTGAAGATCGTGAGCGCTTTCAAAAGCTATTGGAAAGACTGGACTTAAAACAACCGCCCAATGCCACGGCCCGATCTGTTGAACAGGCAATTAATGCTGCAAAAGACCTTGGTTATCCGTTGGTGGTTAGGCCTTCTTATGTTCTGGGTGGACGTGCGATGGAAATCGTCTTCAATGAGGAAGGTTTGCAGCGCTATATGAAAGAAGCAGTTACGGTTTCTAATGATTCACCAGTTCTGTTGGATCGATTTCTGGATGATGCAGTCGAAATGGATGTCGATGCCATTTACGATGGCGAGCAGATTTTGATTGGCGGTTTGATGGAGCATATTGAACAGGCCGGCGTTCATTCCGGAGATTCCGCTTGCTCATTACCGCCTTATGAATTGGCGCCGGAACTTCAGGATAAGTTACGTGAACAAGTAACTAAAATGGCAAAAGCGTTGGGAGTTGTTGGTTTGATGAATACCCAGTTTGCCATTCAGGGAGAAGATATTTATGTGCTTGAAGTAAATCCAAGAGCCTCACGAACTGCGCCTTTTGTATCGAAAGCGACTGGTTATCCGTTGGCGAAAATTGCTGCACGATGCATGGTTGGACAAACTTTGGCGCAACAAGGTATTACAGAAGAGCGTATTCCTGATTATTATTCGGTTAAGGAGGCTGTCTTTCCCTTTGTTAAATTTCCAGGCGTCGACCCCTTATTGGGACCGGAAATGAAATCAACCGGCGAAGTCATGGGAATAGGCAAAACATTTGGTGAGGCTTTTGCAAAATCACAGCGTGCTGCCGGTGTAAATTTAAATCACAGCGGCAAGGTGTTAATCAGTATCCGTGATGCTGATAAAGCCAAGGCGCCTGAGGTTGCCAAAATGCTGGTTGCCAAGAAATATGAAATTATCGCTACTGGCGGTACGGCAAAGTTTCTTAAGGCAGCTGGAATTCCATGCGAAGTGGTTTATAAAGTTAACGAAGGACGACCGAATGTGGTTGATATGATTAAGAACGATCAGATTCAGTTGATTATTAATACCACAGAGGGGAAAAAAGCCATTTCAGATTCATTTGCCATGCGAAGAGAAGCCTTGCAGCGTCGTGTAACCTATTATACGACGATGGCTGGTGCCAAAGCTGCCTGTTATGCGCTGGGTGAATTGGATGCTGGTGATGTTAATAGCTTGCAGGATTTACATAAAGGTTTGAATTAAGGCTAAAGACCAAAGACTAAAAGTACTATCAATTGGTTGTTTAGTCTTTGGCAATTCGTTTATTAAAAAATTACTTGGAGTTGTTAAAGAATGATTAAAGTTCCTCTCACCGTTAACGGTGCAGAAAAATTACGTACCGAATTGGAAGAGTTAAAATCGGTGGTAAGACCTCGTATTATTGCATCAATTGCAACAGCTAGAGCGCATGGGGATTTAAAAGAAAATGCCGAATACCATGCAGCAAAAGAGCAACAAAGTTTCGCGGAAGGCCGTATTTCAGAAATTGAAGGAAAGCTTTCAAATGCCCAAATTATTGACGTCACCAAGGTCGACGCGAATGGAAAGGTGGTTTTTGGCGCAACAGTAAAAATAGAAGACATTGAAGCCGAAAGAAAGGTAACCTATCAAATTGTTGGAGAAGATGAGGCTAATATCAAGGAAGGTCGTATTTCAATCGGTTCGCCTATTGCAAGAGCCCTGATTGGTAAAGAAGTTGAAGACGTTGTAACGGTAAAAGCACCGGGTGGTAATGTCGATTATGAAATAATTTCTATTGAATATATTTGAATGGTGTAAAAAGTTTAAAGGTTCAAAGGGCTTGATTTCCCTTGAACCTTTTAACTTTCACATTGAATCAATATTATTTCTCTGGATTTAATCGATAAATGACTGCGATTTGTCCAATATTTTGAATAAGTTCTGCACCTGTGTCTGTGCATATTTTTTCGGTGATCAGTTTGCGATCTTCCTTTTCAGCGCGAATACGGATTTTAATCAGTTCGTGGGTGTTAAGCGCCAATTCAGTCTCTGCCAGCACGGCTGCTGTAAGTCCAGATTGGCCAATCATAATGACGGGTTTTAAGGTGTGCGCTTGAGCCCGAAATTTTTTCTTATCTGCAGATTTCACTCATTATTCCTAAATCAAAAAGTCTAAATTTTACACTAAAATACAGTTATGGGACGTAGTAAAAGTAGTAGTCGTTGGATGCAGGAACATTTTGATGATGAGTATGTCAAAATGGCGCAAGCTCAAGGTTACCGTTCGCGTGCAGTTTTTAAATTAAAAGAGATCCAAGAGAGAGATCATCTCATTAAACCCGGGATGAATATTATTGATTTAGGCGCTGCCCCAGGGGGGTGGTCGCAGTTTGCACGACAGCTTATCGGCAAGAAAGATAAAGTGATTGCACTTGATATTTTACCGATGGATTCACTGGAGGGTGTTGAATTTATAGAAGGTGATTTTCGTGAGCAATCGGTGATGGATCAATTATGCGTAGTACTGGATGGTGCTGCAATTAATCTGGTTATGTCTGATATGGCTCCTAACATGAGTGGAAATAAGGGCGTAGATCAGCCTCGTGCCATATATTTGGGAGAGTTGGCTTTGGAAACTGCCCGGACAGTGCTAGCAAAAGATGGTGCGTTTCTGGTTAAACTATTTCATGGTGCTGGCTTTGAGGAATTCTATAAAGAGGTTACGCAATCATTCGTCAAGGTTGCCATAAGAAAGCCAAAAGCGTCCAGACCGAGAAGCAATGAAGTTTATATTTTAGCTAAAGGCTTTAAATAATCTTTTTCGCCCCTAATATCTTAAAGATTGAAATGAGCTACTTATATTGCCAAGTTCAGGTGGGCTCCATATAAATAACGACAGTCAGGGAAGTTAACTCCTGATATAATTAAATAAATTCTAAATCGAGAGCCGTTCTGGCCCAGGGTGTGTAAGTTGAACGATATGATGAAAAATATAATCCTATGGGTCGTTATCGCCGTAGTATTGATGTCCGTATTTAATAATTTTGGCCCTCAAAATGATCGGGTTGATTCTTCGATGTCCTATTCGCAATTTATAGAGGCTGTGAAGGCGGGCCAGGTTCAGCAGGTGATGATTGAAGACAACATCATCAAAGGTAAAATGCAGGGCGGCCAGGTTTTTAAAACTTATGCGCCTTCTGATCCTCATATGGTGGATGATTTGCTGGCAAATGGCGTTGAAATCAAAGCAGTTCCACCTGAGCAACCATCAATGTTAATGCAGTTGCTGGTTTCTTTTGGTCCGATGTTGTTGCTGATTGCTGTCTGGGTTTTCTTCATGCGCCAAATGCAGGGCGGTGGAGCCGGTGGTCGTGGGGCTATGAATTTTGGTAAGAGCAAGGCACGTATGCTTGAAGAAGACCAGATCAAAGTCACTTTTGCCGATGTCGCTGGTTGTGATGAAGCCAAAGAAGAAGTTGTCGAAATGGTCGATTTCCTTAAAGATCCGGCAAAATACCAGAAATTGGGTGGGAAAATTCCTCGCGGTGCATTGATGATTGGTCCTCCTGGAACAGGGAAAACCTTGCTGGCCAGAGCTATTGCGGGTGAAGCTAAAGTTCCATTCTTTACTATTTCCGGTTCAGATTTTGTCGAAATGTTTGTCGGTGTAGGTGCTTCCCGTGTGCGTGACATGTTTGAGCAAGCTAAAAAACATGCGCCCTGCATTATTTTTATCGATGAAATTGATGCGGTTGGACGTCAGCGTGGAGCTGGATTAGGCGGTGGCAATGATGAACGAGAACAAACTTTAAACCAGTTACTGGTTGAAATGGACGGTTTTGAAGGCAATGAAGGCATTATTGTTATTGCAGCGACAAACCGTGCTGATGTTTTAGATAAAGCTTTATTGCGTCCAGGTCGTTTTGATCGTCAGGTGACTGTTGGGTTGCCAGATGTCAGAGGACGTGAGCAGATACTTGCTGTTCATGTTAAAAAAGTACCCATTGCAGATGACGTTGAAGTTAAATACATAGCTCAAGGTACGCCGGGGTTTTCTGGAGCTGATCTGGCTAATTTGATCAACGAAGCCGCTTTGTTTGCAGCCAGAATGAACAAACGTGTGGTCAATATGTCTGATTTGGAAAAAGCCAAGGACAAATTGATTATGGGGGTTGAAAGACATTCAATGGTCATGAACGAAAAAGAAAAGAAAATGACCGCTTATCATGAAGCCGGACATGCCATTGTGGGCAAATTGGTTCCTGAGCATGATCCTGTCTACAAGGTAAGTATTATGCCTAGAGGTCGCGCATTGGGTATCACTATGTTCCTGCCTGAACGTGACCAGTACAGTGCCAGCAAACAAAAATTGGACAGCATGATTTCCAGTCTTTACGGTGGACGCGTTGCCGAGGAAGTGGTTTTTGGTCGAGAGCAAGTAAGTACCGGAGCCTCCAACGATATAGAGCGCGCAACTGAACTGGCGCGAAATATGGTCACAAAATGGGGTTTCTCCCAACGTTTGGGGCCATTATCCTACAGTGAAGAAGAAGGCGAGGTGTTTCTGGGTCGCTCAGTAACTCAGCATAAAACAGTAGCAGAAGAAACGTCCCATACTATTGACGAAGAAATACGCTCTTTTATCGATCGCAATTATGAACGTGCCGAAACCATCCTGAAAGAAAACATGGATATTCTGCATGCCATGGCTGACGCATTAATGAAGTATGAGACTATCGACAAGTTTCAAATTGATGATTTGATGGCTCGTAAACCGGTAAGAGATCCTCAGGGTTGGGATGATAAGCCGCCTTCTCATGGTGAAATTATAACGGATGATGTTAAGAATAAAGATGATTTGAAAAATGAGAAATCGATTGGTGGAACAGCCGAGCAAAATTAATGTTTTCATAAGTTAGCATAAATTAAGGAGAGCTATACGGCTCTCCTTTTTTTTGTGTAATAAACAAAAAGTCAAAGTTAAAAAATAATTTTTAGAATTAGTCGTATTAATAATTTTTTCAGGTTTAAAGTTTATGGCAAAAAAATATTTTGGTACTGATGGCATCAGAGGAAAGGTGGGGCAGCACCCGATTACTGCGGATTTCTTTCTAAAGCTTGGTTGGGCCGCAGGACGGGTGTTTGCAAGTGAAGGGCATGGTTTTGTTCTTGTTGGTAAGGACACCCGTATCTCCGGCTATATGTTTGAGTCAGCACTTGAAGCGGGCTTGACTGCCGCGGGTGTCGATACCCGCTTGCTAGGACCCATGCCAACACCAGGCATAGCCTATTTGACACGCACCTTGAGGGCGCAGGCCGGCATTGTCATTAGTGCCTCTCATAACCCATATTATGACAATGGGGTTAAATTTTTTTCAGTGCATGGAACCAAGTTGCCTGATGATATAGAAGAAAAAATTGAAAGGCATCTCGATTCACCAATGACTACTGTAGATTCATCAAAATTGGGCAAGGCTAAACGCTTGGTTGATGCGGCAGGTCGTTATATTGAGTTTTGCAAAGCCAGTGTTCCGACGAGGCTTGATTTCAGTGGCATGAGGATTATTATTGATTGTGCTCATGGAGCAACTTATCACATTGCTCCACATGTGTTTAGTGAAGTGGGAGCAGAAGTAGTAACTATAGGTGCCGAGCCAGATGGTCTTAATATCAATGATGAATGTGGTGCGACCAAGCCGGAAAGACTTGCCGCAACTGTTTTAGCATATCGTGCCGATTTTGGTATAGCACTCGATGGCGATGGCGATCGTTTGGTCATGGTTGACCATAAAGGTGAAATCGTAGATGGTGACGAGCTTATTTACATTATTGCTAAATCACGGCAGGACGTCGGCTTAATAACAGGACCTGTCGTAGGTACCTTAATGACTAATTTGGGCATGGAGCACGGGCTAAAGCAGTTGGGTATAAGTTTAATCAGAGCTAATGTGGGTGATCGTTATGTTATGGAGATGCTGACGGAACACAAAGGTATTTTGGGTGGTGAAAATTCTGGACATATTATTTGTTTAGATAAAACAACAACAGGTGACGGCATAATTGCGGCTTTACAGATTATGGCGGAAATGCAGGATAGCGGTAAAAATTTACATGAATTGAAATCAGGAATGCAAAAATACCCGCAGGTTTTGGTCAATGTTAAAACTAATTCTAAAATGACTGCGGAACAGAATGAGCGTATTCAGAAAACTGTAAAAGCCGTTGAGAAAAATCTTGGAGATACTGGTCGTGTATTACTTAGAGCGTCTGGAACAGAGCCTTTAATTCGTGTAATGGTAGAAGGGCAACAAGAAGATTTGGTTAAAAATTATGCCCATCAAATAGCCGAAGAAGTTAAGAAAGTAATGGGAGCTTGAATTAAAGGCTATAAATATATATCATATTCGGTTTGATTCTATGTGAGGAGTGGTGATGCGTCGGTCTCTAGTTGTTGGAAATTGGAAGATGAATGGGACTCTTGCCAGTTCCGAATTGCTTGCAAAAGGCATTATTGCCGGGTTAAGTGATAACAATGCTGATATTGCGGTATGTGTGCCTTATATTTATTTGCCCAGAATAAGTGAGTTGCTTAACGGAACATCATTATCATTGGGAGCACAAAATGTTGGAGATAAGGTTTCAGGCGCTTTTACCGGTGAAATTTCTGCGGCTATGTTAAGTGAATTTAATTGCAAATATGCGATTGTAGGTCACTCCGAAAGACGCACTTACTACGGTGATACCAACGTATCAGTAGCTGAACGTTTTTGCCAGGCGCAACAGCAAAACATTATCCCTGTTTTATGCGTAGGTGAAACGCTAGAGCAAAGGGAGCAAGATCAGACTTTCGCAGTCATTGATGCACAACTTGACGCCGTCATTAATTTGGCAGGCATAGCGGCTTTTAGTACAGCAGTTATTGCCTATGAACCTGTTTGGGCAATTGGAACAGGAAAAACAGCTACTGACGAACAAGCGCAAGAAGTTCATCATTATATTAGGCAGTTTATTGCTGCCAAAGATCAGACCATTGCCGATAAAATCCAGATTTTATATGGCGGTAGTGCAAAGCCGGATAATGCAAAAGGCTTATTTGCCATGCCTGATATTGATGGCGGTTTAATTGGTGGGGCTTCGTTGGATGCGGAATCCTTTTTAAAGATATATCAGTCAATTTAGAGAAGTTAAAACTTTCATGTATCAGGTAATTATTGTTGTTCATGTGTTGTTGGGTTTAGGGGTTGTTGGGTTAGTATTAATGCAACAAGGGAAAGGAGCTGATGCGGGTGCCGCTTTTGGTACAGGCTCCTCGGGTTCTGTTTTCGGAGCTCAAGGTGCAGCATCATTCCTGTCAAGAGCGACAGCAATTCTGGCGGCATTGTTTTTTATGACCAGCTTGGGACTTGCAGTTTTGAATAGTAAGCAAGGTGCGACTTATGATTTGATGAATGCTCCAAAGGTTGAGCAGGATACGCTTGGCATACCCGATGTGGGTGGTGCTAAAAGTGTTACTGTGGCACCAGATCCTAAAGGAGAAGAAATTCCAGTTACCACTACTGATTCGGAGCCTAAAACTGAAAGCAAGTAATAAATATTTTTTTAAAATCGAATATTTCTTACTATAAAAAAATAATTGATAATTGAATTAAATAGTTCATTTATGATTATGATTAAGCCGATGTGGTGAAATTGGTAGACACGCCATCTTGAGGGGGTGGTGACTTAGGTTGTGCCGGTTCAAATCCGGCCATCGGCACCAAATAGGAGTTTGAAGAAACTCAAAGAAGTACAAAAACCCGCAAGCCAAAAGGCTTAGCGGGTTTTTTATTGTCCAACGAGATGCAACAAAACACAGGGGCATACAGTTAAAAGTGTTACCTTTATCGTTACCTTTGTTATAGTGTCTAAAAAAAGTAACAATTAAGGTAACAAAATGGCGCTAAAAATCAATAAAGACGCGGTCTACAGGGCGGCAAAACCTAACCCATATTTAACAACCACCCTCAAGATTTAGCTAAAACCAAGCTGAGAGATCTGCGTAAGTGATTGATTCCACATTGGTCAACCGAGTTTTGCTGTTATTTTACCCTTTGTAGGGCCATAATAGTTCTACATACCTATTGTGAATTTGTTCAGACTGCGCTATTTTTTATGCATCATGTATATCCGTCGAACTCATACCAACAACTCGTCCACGGGCGAACGCTATTACACCTATCGCTCTTGGTGACCAGCCAGCGTGTGGATGGAAAACCGCGTCAGATGACCATATTAAATCTGGGCAGGCACTTCGTTGTTGATCAGGATTTGTGGGCTTCGCTTTGTGTACGAATTGAGCAATTGCTGAGCCACCAAGTTGAGTTACTGCCTATCGAATTGCCGACTACTGTTGAACAGGCGGCGCAACGCATTGCCGCTCAACTTATAGAGCAACGAGCAGTCGTGAGCCAAACACAGATTGCGGATGAGGGTCTTTCAACCCCTGTTGAGTCCGCACAGACCGCACCCGTCGACCTGCAAACCGTGGATGTGGACTCCCTGGAATTGACTCGACCCAGAACCGTCGGTGTGGAGCAATTAGCACTTTGGGCCATGCGGCACTTGAATTTCCTCGACTTGCTGGCCTAGTTGGGCATCAATGGCGCACAGACAGCGGCGATAGCGGGTTCCATTATCGGCCGTATGGCGGGTGTGGGTTCGGAGTTGGCCACTCATAACTGGTTAAAGAAGCAAAGCGCCTTGGGTGAGTTATTGGAGGTTGATTATGAAAGCCTGCCTTTAATGACCCTGTACCGTGCGGCAGATGGTTTGTGGAAGCACAGCGCCCACATCGAGCAAACCTTATTTACCCGCCTTACTGATTTGTTTGGTTTTTCGACCACCATCACCCTGTACGATCTCACCAATACCTATTTCGAAGGCGAAGTACCACACAATACCAAAGCCCAACGTGGTCGTTCAAAAGAAAAGCGTACCGATTGTCCACTGGTGACGCTGGGTTTAGTCCTGGACGGCAGTGGTTTTGTGCGCCGTTCCCAGACCTTTGCCGGTAATGTCAGCGAAGCAGGCATACTGGAAACCCTGCTGCAAGATCTGGGTGCGCCACAGGACGCCCTGGTGGTGATGGATGCCGGTATCGACACAGAAGCCAATATTCAATGGTTGCGTAAA
>SESD01001237.1_pt1 | contig 14395 bp, 16 predicted proteins | sample 3171411 | NCBI WGS metagenome assembly SESD01 (sample SAMN06051880, study PRJNA518727) | freshwater metagenome | biome: subpolar coniferous forest; feature: holomictic lake; material: water; isolation source: holomictic Lake 442, 16.5 m depth | place: Canada: near Kenora, Ontario | collected...
CCCAAGGGCGGCGCAATCCAGATCAACGATCCAGCAACCGTGTTGGTGCCCTACGTGGGCCAGCAGTTGCCGCCGTTCGACACACCCACCACCGACAATCCCCGCGGCGTCAACCCCATCTGCACCCGACTCAGTGGCGGGCCCTGCCCGTTTCACGACATCACGCTCACCGAGGCGTTGACCTTGGGTAAGCCCGTTGTGTACGTGGTGGGCACCCCAGCCCATTGCGAGTTCGGCACCTGCGCCCCCGGGCTCGAAGCACTGATCAACGCTGGCAAGCGACTCGGCGACAAGATCGCAATCGTGCACGCCGATGTCTACACCGACGACTCGGCAACGGTGTCGGCTCCGGCCGTCGATGCGTACAACTTGACCTACGAGCCAGTGGTTTGGATGGCCGACGCCACCGGCAAGATCGTGGCGCGACTCGACGCCCTATGGAATCAGGACGAACTCGACGAAGTGCTCAACGCACTGGTGGGGTAACTCAGGGGCGAGGCGCAGGCCTCAGCTGAAGCTCTGGCCACAGCCGCAGCTGCGTGAAGCATTTGGGTTCGTGATGTTGAACCCGGCCTGGTTGAGGCCGTCCTTGTAATCGAGCGATGCGCCAAGCAACAACTGTGCTGATGCAGGATCGACCAGAACGCGAACGCCCTCGCCAAACTCGGCCTGCTCATCGTCGGGAGCAATGTCGCCGTCGAAGAACATTTCGTATGAGAAGCCGCTGCAGCCACCGGGGCGGACAGCAACGCGCAATGCCAAATCGGAAGCGCCTTCGGCTGCCAGAAGTTCTTTTACTTTGCTGGCGGCAGTTTCGGTCAACGTGATCATGAGATCCTCCTCGGAGCGACGGTTGATGAGACGATATCGGCTTTTGCGTTCTCCGGCGAATATCAAGGGCAATCGGGTAAGTTTTCCTATGCCCGCAACCAGCCCCGTGGTTCCTACCCGTGACGACATCTTCGGCTTGTTGCGCGCGGTGGTCGATCCCGAACTGGGTGCCGACATTGTCACCTTGGGCATGGTCCCCGATGTTGTGATCTCGCCCGCCGATTCAACCGGTGGCGTCGATGTCACGGTGTGGGTGAAACTCACTATTGGCGGCTGCCCATTGCGCGCCCAGATCAAAAAAGATGTCGAGTCCCGCGTGGCGCTTCATCCTCAGGTGCGCAATGTGCGCATCGAGTGGGGCGAGATGAACAGCGACGAGCGCAGCGAGGTCATGCTCAAGGCACGCTGGGCAGCCCGCGAAAACGCCCCCGACACCGAGGTGTCGCAATCATGTCGAATCCTTGCTATCGCCAGCGGCAAGGGTGGCGTTGGCAAGAGCTCGGTCACGGTCAATGTCGCTGCCGCTCTGGCGGCCCAAGGTTTTGTTGTTGGCGTGCTCGACGCCGACATCTGGGGCTTCTCGGTGCCTCGCCTACTCGGCATCACCGATCGGCTCGAGGCACAGGCTGTCGAAGGCTCCGATCGGCCCAAGATCATTCCCAACATCGTCAAGGTCGGCGCTGGCGAACTCAAGGTCGTCAGCACCGGGTTCTTGGTCAACGAAGACACTGCGCTGATGTGGCGTGGGCTCATGCTCACCAAGGCCGTCGAGCAGTTTCTGCGCGACGTGGCGTGGGGCGAGATGGATTACCTCATCATCGACATGCCACCTGGCACCGGCGACGTGCAGATGGGTCTCGCACGCATGTTGCCGCGCACCGATCTCATCATCGTCACCACCCCTGCTCTCGCTGCACAAAAGGTGGCCAGCCGAGCCGCCGATATGGCCCGGCGCAGCTTCTTGCGCGTGGCGGGCGTTATCGAAAACATGAGCTCGTTTACGTGTGACCACGGCGAATCGTATGCACTGTTTGGCGTGGGCGGCGGTCAGGCGCTTGCCGACGAAATCGGTGTGCCGTTGTTAGGCCAGGTGCCACTTGAGCCCGCCGTTGGCGCAGGCGGCGATGCTGGCGTGCCGGTTTCGCTGTCACCCGATGGCGGCGCCGCCGCAGTGGTGTTCCGCTCGATTGCTCAGCAGATCATCAGTGACATCGCTCCGCCCATCAACATGTCGGGCTGTTCGGCTCGCATGCTGGCCGCGGTTGCAGCCGCGTTCGACAAAGCCTGAGCCCCGCTACTACCCCACGTAACCTCCTGGACTCTCCAGATACGGACGTGTTGATGCACGGAGCTGATACGCGAACCGTAACCACCCCCCAATCCGATGACAAAGCAGGCGTCAATGCCCTCTACTAGAACTCTTCCCGCATTGCTCGCCGCCACGCTCCTCGTGTCCATCGTCAGCTGTGGCGACGCTGCACCCTCAGCGCAGCCCATCCCGCGGATCGTGGTCGAGGGATCGAGAGCACGTGACTACAAGTCACTCGATGAGCTTGCCGAGAAGTCGAATGCCGTTCTCGTTGTCAAACCGACCGGCACACAAAGCGCCGTGCCGCTGCCTCAGAGAAACGGCGGCACCCCCGAGTCCGCGCCCACCCTGCTGGTGCAAGTGGAGGTCGTCAGGATTCTCTCCGGGTCAGTCAGCGATGATGTCATCAACATTGTTAGCCCCGGTATCGATGAGAACACTGGGAAACAGGCGCTCCTCAACGGGGGGCCCTACATCGTGTTTGTTGCACCCGCAATGTATGCAGCGAACGACCCCGTGGGCGGTTACGTAATCGTCGGCGGACCAACGGGCCTTTTCGCCTCTCGCGGTGCGCAGGATGTGTTCGAGCGCGTGGACTCGGAAAGTTCGCTGCTGCCAGCTGAGGTTTCCTTGAATGCCACCAAGTTCCCGAAGATCACCAAGACCGAGGAACAGCTCCTCTACGAAGGCCCCTAAGCAGTCTTGTTGATTGTTTCATATTCGATGGGGGCAGGGCGCCGGGATCAGCGAGGTGTTCGGTGTCGGCCACCGACAAATAATGCGGCCCCGTGGGTCTGTCGACCTGTTTTGGCCCAAGCACCTGGCCTAGTACTACGGCAAATCGTCGTAGCCGGCCTCGCCGGGTAGCACCACCTGTATCGGCCGACCTGGTTCGTTCGACCGCACCTTGGGAAGAATGCGCGGCGGCACGCCCACAGCAGCGGCTGCAGCCAACGCATGATCGGCTTGTGCGTGCGGCTCGAGAAACTTCAAGCACGCAATGGTGGGCGGCAACATCATCAGTTCGCCGGCGCGCTCGCGCTCGAGCGCAACTGTTGGACGAACCCACAAGCTGGCGATGGTCTCGCTGTCGTCGTGCAGCGGCTCTTGTGCGTGAGGCGCGCGTGCCAAGAAGAAGCGGGTATCGAAGCGGCGTGTTTCGCCCATGGGCGTGACCCAGTGCGCCGTGTAAAAAATGGCGTCGGTCATCAGCCGCAGACCCTCGCGCTGGCAGAGCTCGATGAGATCGAGGTGGCCGTCGTGAACCAGATGTCGCGCCGCAGAAAAGCGATCGATGACATCGGCCTCATCGAAACGAATCTCGTGGCCGGTGTGCGCCGATCGGGCCAGCAACACGCCCGCTTCCTCGAAGCATTCGCGAATTGCAGCAACCCAATACGCAAGACCGCCCTGCTCGATCTGCAGCAGTTCGCTGGCGCGCAGATCGCTGAGGTCGTCGCACATTGCCTCCATGGCTGGACCATGGTCGACATCGTCGAGGCGGCCTCCAGGAAACACGTACATCCCGCCAGCGAACGCGGCCTGCAGCGTGCGCCGCAGCATGAAGACTTCGATGCCATCGTGTTCGGCGGTGTCGCGAACCAACATCACCGTGGCTGCTGGGCGAATTGGCACCAGCGAGTGATCGACCACGTTGCTCATTTGTCGAGCTCGCCGCGAATTTCGGTTACATCGGTTACGTCGGTTACGTCAGTTACATCGGTCATTCGTCCACCATATGTGGCCTTGATCACACGGCCGCGGCCGAACCCACCAAGCCCCTGACGCTTCATCAGCCACGTTCGCGCGATGGCGCGCGTGGGCGGCAAGAGCAACAAAATGCCGACCGTGTCGGTGAGAAAACCAGGAGTGAGCATCAGCGCGCCTGCAGCCAGCAAACACACTCCATCGGCGATCTCGCGAGTCGGCATCTGACCGGTCTGCACCTGCTGAGCAAATCGTCGCCACACCTTGAGACCCTCGCGCTTGACCAGCCACGCGCCAACCACAGCGATGGCCACGATGAGCCCGAGCGAGTTGAAGAATCCGATCGTGGTGCTCACTTTCACGAACACATACAGCTCGGCAATCGGCACCACGATGAACAGCACGAACAACAACATCAGCTGGCCCAGAACACAGTCTTGAGTTCGCTGTAGTGGTTGAGCGCTTCCATCGAGAGCTCGCGCCCGAGGCCGCTCTGCTTGAAGCCACCAAAAGGTGTGCTGAAGCGAACCGACGAATTGCTGTTGATCGACAACGTGCCCGTGTCGATACCTCGCGCCAAACGCATTGCTCGGTTCGCGTCGCGAGTCCACACCGATCCCGACAAGCCATACACGCTGTCGTTCGCCATGGCGATTGCATCGGCCTCCGTGTCGAACGGAATGACCACGGCAACAGGTCCGAAAATTTCGTCGCGAGCGATTCGAGCGTCGGGTCCAGACGCCACCACATGACACGGCATCCAGTAGCCAGGGCCGGTGGGAGCCGAGCCAGTCCAGAGCACATCGGCATCGGTGAGAAACCCCTGCACCTTTGCCTTGTGAGCACTGGTAACCAACGGGCCCATTGCTGTGTCGGCCAACAACGGATCGCCCACCGAGAACTGTTGCGACGCAGCAATGAACAACTCGACGAAGCGGTCATACGCCTCGCGCTGCACCAGCACGCGACTACGCGAGCAGCAGTCCTGGCCCGAGTTGTCGAACACTGCACCCGGAGCCGAGGCAGCGGCGGCCTCGAGGTCGGCATCGGCGAACACGATGTTGGCGCTCTTGCCACCCAACTCGAGCGTGACTCGCTTGACCTGATCGGCGCAGCCCGCCATGATGCGCTTGCCCACAGCGGTGCTTCCGGTGAAGCCGACTTTGCGAACCGTGGGGTTCTCGACGAAGCGCCAACCAACCTCGGGGCCCGTGCCAACAACCACATTGAGCACACCCTCGGGAAGCCCGGCCTCGAGGGCCAACTCGCCAAGACGAATGGTGCTCAACGGCGTGAGCTCAGAGGGCTTGATGACCACGGTGTTGCCGCACGCCAACGCGGGCCCAATTTTCCATGCTGCGGTCAGGATTGGGAAGTTCCAAGGAGTAATGACACCAACGACACCAAGCGGCTCGTGGAAGGTCATCGTTACTCCGCCCGCCACCGGAATGGTGGAGCCGGTGTGCTTATCGATGCAGCCGGCGTAGTAGTGCAACACCTCGGCGGCGGTGTTGGCGCACCACACGCTGTTACCGATGGGCATGCCCATGTTCATCGTGTCGAGGCGACCCAGTTCGTCGGCATGTTGGGCGACGGTGTCGGCGAATCGACGCATGATCTTGATGCGATCGAGCGGGGCCATCGCCCGCCACGAGGGCAACGCTGTGGCTGCTCGCGCAATGGCTGCATCGGCGTCGGCGGCAGTGGCAAGTGGCTGATTGAGGATCAGCGCTTCGGTTGCCGGGTTGATGAGGGCGAGGGTGTCAGACATCGCTGTCAGGCTACTTCGCTGCCGAACGGGCCCGCCGCCCTTACCCTCGGTAGCCTGTGGCGATGCTCGTGTGGATGGACCTCGAAATGACCGGCCTCGATGCGACCCGAGACGTGATCGTCGAAATCGCAACAATCGTCACCGACGACGAACTCAATATCATCGCCGAGGGCCCCGATCTCGTGATCCACCAAAGCGAGGAAGCCCTCGCCAAGATGGAACCTGTGGTGGTCGACATGCACACTCGCAGTGGCCTCATCAATGAGATTCGAGCCAGCACCGTCACGCTCGAAGAGGCAGGCGCAGCAACGCTCGCATTCATTCAGGAGCATGTTCCGGTGGCCTTCACGGTTCCACTGTGCGGCAACTCCATCGGCATGGATCGCCGCTTCCTCACGGCCTATCTGCCCGAGATTGAGAACTGGTTGCACTACCGCAGCATCGATGTCTCCAGCATCAAAGAACTCGCTCGCCGCTGGTATCCGCAGACCAAGAACGAACTGCCCCGCAAGCCCGGCAGCCACCGCGCCCTCGACGACATTCGGGCCAGCATCGCCGAGTTGCAGTTCTACCGCGAACGGGTGTTCATCCCCGTGGCCTCGGACCCGAAGGCCTAACAGCACTCGCTCTCCAAAGCGACGCAGCTGTACCGTGCAGGCATGACCGAACAGGCAGCGCGTCCCCGCAAACAAGAGCAGGAGCCCGCTTCCGACGAGATCATCGAGTTGGCCCCCGGCGTCCTGCGCAGCCAGCTCCCCATCTCAATGCCCGGCCTCGGTCACGTGAACTGCTATCTGCTCGAAGACGAGCGGGGCGTGGCTGTCGTCGATCCAGGCCTACCGAACAAAGACTCATACGTGGTGCTCGAGGCACGGCTCAAAGCAGCGGGCTTCCCACTGCGCGCCGTACACACGGTGGTTGTCACCCATAGCCATCCCGACCACTTTGGTGGTGCCGGATGGCTGCGCGACCAGACCGGCGCCGACATTGTGACGCATCGCAAGTTCCGCATGATGTGGGACCCAACTGAGCCACCCGATGTCGATGTTGAAGACATGGCAGTTGATGAAGCCGAGTTGCCGCCCGACGAACCGTTCGAGCACGTACGCCGCTTCCCGTGGGAAACAACGCCGTGGGGTGGCCCCGGCGTAGACATCCCGCTCAAGCGCCGCATGTGGTTCCGCGCTGCGCGAGCCTTTCCGAAAATGCGCAAAATGCCGATTCCTACCGTGCGCCTCGACGAAGCCAACACCATTCGTCTCGCTCGCCGCGACTGGATCGCCGTGCATACGCCCGGCCACACCGACGATCACCTGTGTCTGTTCGACCCCATCGAGGGTTGCATGTTGTGCGGCGATCATGTGCTGCCCACCATCACGCCACACATCGGCGGCATGGGCACCAGCCGCGATCCGCTCGGCGCCTTCTTTCATTCGCTCGACAAGGTGGCCGCCTACGGCCCGCAGGTGAAGATTGCCTTGCCAGCGCATGGCAACCCCTTTGCCGATCTGGCTGGCCGCGCCCAAGAGATCAAGCACCACCACGAGGGTCGCCTCGAGAAGTTGCGCACCACCTCGGTCGAACTCGCCCGGCCCGCCAGTGTGATGGAGATGTCTACCCACCTGTTCTCGCCGCGAGTGCAAGGCGCAATGGCCGACAGCGAGACCTTTGCCCACCTTGAGCACCTTCGCCTCGGCGGACAGATGAAGCGCCTCGAGACCAACGGCGTGTTCGAGTACGTCGTTACCGAATAGCGCGGGCCACCGCAGCCACGCTGCCGCTACTGGTGGTGACCCACACATCGAAACCGGCATCGGTGTCGGCTACGGCAACGTGTACTTCGGACCCAACGTCGATGGCATCGTGATGATCGAGTGTCACCGTAAACGGTGCCCTGAAACTACGAAGCCGCGCCATCTGCTCTTCGAGCATCGACCAATAGACCGCGTTGTTCACATGCCCGAGCACGTCGAAATCGGTGAACCGCAACGGCCATCCGGTGGTGTTCGTGGCGATGTCGCCTGGCCGCGTGGGCAAATGCAACCGGGCGCTGATGGTGCGACCCGATGCGGCTTCTCCATACAGGGACGCGAAGTCGGCGGGAACCGCAATGGGCTTCATCGTCTGCATATCGACATGCACCCACAATGTGGTGGCCTCGATACATGCGTGCTCGGCTGGTTCGTTGGTGATTGGGTCGTGGCCAGTAATGGAGTATCGGCGCTCGGCCCAGCGCGGACCCAGCCCGCTGCACCACGTGCGCAAGGTAACCATGTCGAGGTACTGCGGAAACTGCTGCACACGCAACACAGTTCGCCGCGCTACCCATGCAGTTGGATTCGGCAGACCCGCATCGCGCGAATCGTCGTTGGCCACATCTTGTAGGTAGCGGGCGCACGCATCGAGACGCAGCCGACCCGCTGGCGACGCATCGCCAAGACGCACGCGCCGCGTGGCCGTAAACACGCGACCCGTCGCCGGAAGTGGAACCATCTCATCGAAATCACCGCGATTCATTGGCCCTGACCTTAGTGACGCGGTCTGCATTTAATCAGTTGCGCTTCTTTCGTATCTGTGGTTTCCTTGCATCTGTTCGACAACGTCGAACGTCAATCAACCACACCGAACCGATCAGGACTCTTGAGATGAACCGCTCGATGCACGCAGTACATGCAGTTGGCTCCGCCGCTGTTGTGTCGCGCGCCAGCGATTATCTCGAGCTCGCACTCGGACACGGATGGCAGCCGAAGTCAGCTTCCTGCAATACCAATGGTTTTGCAATGAACGCATCGACTAAGCGTTCCCCCCGACGGCTCGGGAAGCGATCGACGTAACACAACGTCGAGCACATCGCTCCGAGGCCGCCGGGATCATCCCGGCGGCCTTTTTTATTTCCCCGATAACCACTTCGACACCGACATCCAAAACCCAAAACCCGAAACCCCAACCCAGTCAGAGACCCGAAAGGACTCGAGATGTATGCAATCAGCTTCACCGAACTTGCCCACGATGGCGATGACGAGCACGGACTGACTCTTGCCCTTGGCGACATCGGCGCGGCGCGCCTCGACTGGTCGAAGGCTCGCTGCCGCGATGGCAACGGGACGCTGACTCACCTGTTCTTCTCGGACCTGGTGCTCGAAATTGCGCGTGCCAAGGCCATCTGCGCCAAGTGTCCGCTCTCGGTGGCATGCCTTGAGGCCGCGCTGGATCGCGCCGAGCCGTGGGGCGTGTGGGGTGGCGAGCTCATCGATACGGGACGCATCGTGGCGCACAAGCGCCCACGGGGGCGTCCCCCAAAGCATCCTCGTCCACTCGTTGTCATCAACGAGGACGCAATCTCAGTGCCGGTGCGGGTGGCCTAAGTGGATCCCGCACCGGCACTGCCCCCAATCTGGGTTGATGGCGCGACGCGAGTCGCGCCATCAACTGACGGGCGCTGATCGGTAGCCTGACGCAATGGCTGTCAATCGTGGTGTGCTCATGGGCTCGCTTGGCGTGGCAGTTGTCGTGAGCCTCGTCGGCGGTTACGCCCTCAGCCGTCAGAGCGACTCCGCACCTGCCGCCAACGACAACATCACCATCACCTCGAACAGCACCTTCGTCGAACCGGGGCTCGCAGTGAACAAGCCGGTTCAGGGCAAGACGTTGCCAACCGTAAACCTGCTCGACGGCACAGGCGCCAAGGTGTCTACGGCAAGTCTCATTGGCAAACCGCTGGTGCTCAACGTGTGGGCCACCACATGCGAGCCATGCAAGAAAGAGATGCCCGCTCTCGCCCAGTTGCACGACGACTTTGGCGATCGAGTTCGTTTCGTGGGCGTGAACCAATTCGCCAACGACGCCACCGCGTTGGCCTTCGCCCGAGACAAGGGCGTCACCTACGAACTGCTCTCTGATCAAAACGGCGAACTCGTCAGCGCCCTTGGTGTGGCCGGGCTCCCCTACACATTGTTCGTCGCTGCAGACGGAACCATCACCGCGCAAAAAGGCATCGCCTTAAGCGAAGCGGCTATCCGCTCGGTCATCAACGACATGCTTGGCGCGCCATGATCGCCCTGCAAGGCAACTTTGCCTACAGCTTCCTCCTCGGCATTTTTGCGGCTGTAAACCCATGCGGCTTCGTGATGTTGCCCACCTACCTCATGTACTTCTTGGGGCTCGAGGGTTCGCAGCCGGGCAGCCAACGCGCCAGCGTTCAGCGCGCGCTCCTGGTCAGCGCCGCAACCTCGGCCGGTTTCATTTCGGTGTTCATCGTTGTCGGTGCCGTGAGCCGAGCATTCACATCGGTCATCCAAGACAACGCCAAATACGCTGCGTTTGGCATCGGCATTGCCCTCGTGATCCTCGGCTGCTTCATGTTGGCCGGATGGAAACCGCCGTTTGCAACGTCGCAATTCGGTGCGGGCAAGCAACGCAACCAAACGTTCTGGTCGATGTTCGGCTTCGGCGTTGCCTACGCGGTGGCCTCGATCGGATGCACCATCGGGTTCTTGATCTCGGCCATTCTTGGCACGTTCTCATCGAAGGGCTACCTCAGCGGCGTCGTCAGCCTTGCGCTGTACGGCGTCGGCATGGCGCTGTTGGTCACGGCACTCACCGTCACGTTGGCGTTTGCAAGTTCGAGCCTGCTGCTGGTGCTGCGCAATGCGCTGAAATACGTCGACCGAGTCGCCGCGGTGTTCATCATGGCAACCGGCATGTACCTCACTTGGTACTGGTACAGCGCTATCAGCGAGCGCGGCTCCGACGGGCTCACCGGTCGGGTCGAGGGCTGGCAGGGCACCGTTGTGAACTTCTTACAGCGTCAGGGTGTGTGGAAACTCGCGATCGTTCTCGGCGTTTTGGTGGCCGGTGCGGTTGCCTATGTAGTCCTTTCCAAGCGCGACGAGCAACGGGCTCAGCAGTAGTTCGCGATGTTGGAAAAACTGCTGGCCCACCCCGGAGTCCGCGAGGTCTGCGAGCTGCGATCACGATTCGGATTCATGGCGTTTCATGGTGGCTCGCTCGAAGAGATGACCGATGTCATCGCTGCCGACGCCGCCGAGCGCAGCGGTGCCAGTTACTACGGCGTGCTGCAGCCCCACGACCTGCAATGGCACATTCCATCGCACAAGGTGAGCCCGTCTGCATCGCCAGCACTCGCCAGTTTTGTTGAGCATGTCGATGTCGTGGTCACCGTGCACGGCTACGGCCGCCAAGGCTTGTTCACCTCGTTGTTGCTCGGCGGCCGAAACCGCGACCTCGCTCAACACGTTGGCTCACACCTGCAGGCGCATCTTCCCGCCTACGACATTCGCACTCACCTCGACTCCATTCCCATCGACCTGCGCGGGCAGCATCAAGACAACCCCGTGAACCTGCCACCACACCAAGGCGTGCAGATCGAGTTGCCGCCGCGAGTGCGCGGCTCAAGCCCGCTGTGGTGGGACTGGGAAGGCCCGGGGCACACGCCTCATACCGAAGCACTCATCGTGGCGTTGGCGGCTGCCGCAAACTCGTGGAGCATCGACACGCACCAACCTAGGGAGCCAGGCGCTCGATAATCCAAGCTGCGTTTGGCTCAGCGGGGTTCGCTCCATCGGCCAAGCGGTAACGAAAACGATCGTGCAGACGGCTCGGCCGACCCTGCCACACTTCGGCCTCGGTGATGGCAATGCGCCAGCCGCCCCAATGAGCCGGCCTCGGGATAATGCTGCCCTCTGGGTAGCGGGCCTCAACCTCAGCGACTCGCTGCTCAAGCTCGGCGCGATCGGCCAGCACCGTTGATTGCGGCGACGACCATGCACCCACCTGCGAAGCCCACGGCCGTGACGAGAAGTACTCATCAGATTCAGCAGCAGACATGCGAGATGCCGTGCCGCGAATCTTCATCTGGCGATGCAGCTGCAACCATGTAAACAACGCCGACACATCAGGCGCCGCCGAGAGCTGCGCTCCCTTTGCAGACTCGTAGTTGGTAAAGAAGTCGAAGCCTGCTTCGGTGACTCCGCGTGCCAACACGTAACGACTATCGGGCGAGCCATCGAGGCCGATCGTGCTGAGCACCATCGCGTTTGGTTCGACGCAACCAGCCTCTTCGGCTTGCTCGTACCAACGATGCCATTGGGCGAACGGATCGGGCGCGAGGTCGGCGAGATCGAGACCGGCTGTCTCGTATTGCACTCTGCGATCGCGCACCGACTTGTTCATGCTGTGGCGATCACTTTGCCGGGATGACGGTGGCGCCACGCATGTACGGCCGCAGCGCCTCGGGCACCACGACACTGCCGTCGGCTTGACGGTAGTTCTCGATAATCGCCGCCCACACACGAGGAACGGCCAACGCCGAACCGTTGAGGGTGTGAGCAATGTCGGTTCCCTTTTGACCCGTGCGGCGGAAACGAATATCGGCACGGCGCGCTTGGTAATCACTGAACCAGCTGACCGAGCTGACCTCAAGCCAACGATCGCAACCTGGCGCGTAGACCTCGATGTCGAACGAGCGGTGATGGCTTTGGCCAAGATCGCCGGTGCAGATCTCGATGATTCGGTATGGCAAGCCCAACGCAGCAATGGTGCCTTCGCAACGAGCGACGAGCTCGTCGAGCATTGCGGCGGCTTGATCGGGATGAGCGATCGCAAGAATCTCAACCTTGTCGAACTCGTGAGTGCGCAACATGCCGCGGGTGTCGCGCCCGGCCGAGCCAGCCTCGCGGCGGAAACACGATGTGTGCGCCATCACCCGCGCTGGCAACGCAGTCTCATCAAGGATCTCGCCGGCATACAGCGACGTGAGCGGCACCTCGGCTGTTGGGATTGCCCAAAGCCCGTCACGCTCGATGGCGAATGCATCGTCGGCGAACTTGGGGAGGTGGCCAGTAGCAGTGAGCGTTGCGGTGGACACCAGCGTTGGCGGGCGAATCTCTTCGAACGCATCGGCGTTGCGATCGAGCGCCAGTTGGCACAACGCTCGCGCCATCGTGGCGCCCAAACCGCGTTGCAGCGTAAACATCGCGCCACTGATCTTGGTGCCGCGTTCGTTATCGAGAATGCCTAACGCCGTTGCTGTTTCCCAGTGCGGCACACGCTGATGCTCGGGAAATGATGCGGGCATATTGATGGGGCCCTTGACCACCGGATTGTCTTCTTCGCCACCGCCGTCGGGGGCAGCGGGGTGGGGCAGGTTGGTGATGCGCAACAGCACATCGTGCAGCGCCGACTGCAACTCGTCGCTCTCGGCGGCAAGGCTGCGCTCGCTCTCGCCGAGCTCGCGGCTTGTGGCCATAGCGGCTTCGGCTGCCTGCGCATCGCCGGCTTTGCGCGCCAGCCCAACCGCTTTGCTGCGGTCGTTGACCTGGCGGCGATGTTCGTCGCGCTCGGAGGTGATTTCGCGTAGGCGCGCATCGAGATGCGCTGCTTTATCGAGCTGCACAAGGAGGTCGGGCTGCCCCCGACGAGCAAGCGCTAGGCGCACGCCATCGGGATCGGTACGGAGGAGGCGGACATCGATCACGTGCGCAGGTTAGCGGCGCAGTAGGGCCCTCGTCAGATGAGTTACTTCGGTCAGATGAGCGTGAACGCATTACCCCCATTAGGGTCGCGTCGTGCCAGCAGTTGAAGTTGACGATCTTGTGGTGCGATACGGCGACCTTGTCGCTGTGGACCACGTGAGTTTCTGTGCCGAAGCCGGCGCCATCACTGCGGTGCTTGGACCAAATGGCGCAGGTAAAACCAGCACCATCGAAGTATGCGAGGGCTACCGCAGCGCTACATCGGGCAGCACCACAGTGCTCGGCATGAACCCGCAAACCGAGCAGACCAAGCTCAGCAAGCGCATGGGCGTGATGTTGCAAGAGGGTGGCGTGTCGCTTGGTGCTCGCGTTGGCGACATCGCTCGGTTGTATTGCGATCTGTATGGCAAAGGCGTGAACCCATCGGCGTTGCTCGAATCTGTGGGCCTCGGTGAGCGCGTCCGCTCGAGCTATCGCCGGTTGTCCGGCGGAGAAAAGCAGCGGCTGTCGTTGGCTTTGGCGTTGGCCGCCCGGCCCGACGTGGCGTTTCTCGATGAGCCAACATCGGGCGTCGACATCACTGGCCGTCAGCTCATTCGCGGCATTGTGCGCGAGCTCGCCGATCAAGGCTGCGCCGTGGTGCTGGCCACTCACGAACTCGACGAGGCCGAGCGCGTTGCCGATCATGTGGTCATCTTCGATCGCGGCCGCATCATCGCCGATGGCACGCTCGACGACCTGCGCCGCGGCCACGACGAAATCCGCTTTCGCAGTTCGCCCGCATTGGCGGTCGCCGAGCTGTCCGCTGCGCTGGGCCTACCAGTACGCGCTCTCGGCGATGGCGAGTTCGTCATCGACGGCGATGCCCAACACGTCGGCGCCCTCACCACATGGCTCACCCAGCACAATGAAACGCTTGCCGACCTGCGCGCTGGCCGCCAACGACTTGAAGATGTGTTCTTGCGGCTCACCGGTGGTGCCTCATGAGCATGCTCAGAGCGCAACTTCGCGCCGAGTTACAAGCCACGATGCGTAACGGCGAGCAGCTGTTACTCACCCTTGGTATCCCCGTGATGCTGCTGGTCTTTTTCAGCCTGGTCGACATCTTGCCCACCGGCACCAAGGACCCCATCGATTTTCTGGCGCCCGGTGTGCTCGCCTTGGCAGTGATGTCGGCAGCCATGGTGAGCCTCGGTATCGGCACCGGATTCGAGCGTTCGTACAAGGTGCTCAAGCGCCTCGGCACCACCCCACTTGGCCGCGGCCGTCTCATCGTGGCCAAGA
>SESD01001238.1_pt1 | contig 14377 bp, 12 predicted proteins | sample 3171411 | NCBI WGS metagenome assembly SESD01 (sample SAMN06051880, study PRJNA518727) | freshwater metagenome | biome: subpolar coniferous forest; feature: holomictic lake; material: water; isolation source: holomictic Lake 442, 16.5 m depth | place: Canada: near Kenora, Ontario | collected...
GCAGAATGTCGAACAAGGAACGCTGATTGTTGAAGTTTGCCGTGGCGATCCAAGGTCTAAGTCCGACAGTCTCCTAGCGCTTGACTGCGCAAGGGGCATGGTGTACTTTATACAGAACACATGTGCGGAAAACAGAGCATGACTTTGCCTGGAGTGGTTATGGCGGCCGAAACAGTGGGCGATAAGGGGCTGGGCGCACGGCTCATGCAACTGCGGGAAAGGCAGTCCGTGGGTCTGCGGGAGCTGAGTCGCCGGGCTGGTTTGTCTGCATCTTCGCTGTCGGCGGTCGAAAAGGGCCGGAGCAGTCCGACGTTAGCCACCCTGCAGCGCATCTTGCAGGCGCTGGGCACGGGTTTCGGTGAGTTTTTCGCAGCGCCTGTTGCGCCGGAGGCGGAGCCCGTATTCAGGTCTGGCAACATGGCCATCGTGCGCGATCCGCACCGGATCTATACCCTTCTTTTTCCCCGGCGGGATGACCTGCGGTTCGAGGCCCTGCACGAGACCCTGACGCCGGTCGAATCTGCGCCCGAATGGGAAATCCACGCGTTCGATGTGGGTGGTGTGCTCCTGAAGGGAGGCCCCGTGCGGCTGGAGATCGAGGGCCGCGGTGCGTGGCTGGTAAACCGGGGCGATGCGTTTTATATCAAGGCAGGGGAAAAGCATCGGGCGCGCAACGAAGGGGACGGGAATGCGGTGCAGATCACAGTCATGTGTCCGCCGCGGTACTGAAGCGAAACAGGAGAAACGATGAAAACATTGGCGATAAACGGCGGAACAAAGGCGAAGACGACACCCACTATTCCCATGTACCCGGGTGGTCTCGAGATCGGTGAGGCGGAGAAGCAGCAGGTGCTGGAGGTTTTGGACCGCAAGTACCTCTTCCGCTATTACGGGCCCAAGGACGTGCCGTCCAAGGTGAACGAGTTCGAGAAAGCTTTTGCGGCGCACATGGGCGCCAGGCATTGCCTGGCGGTTACCAACTGCACCTCGGCGCTGATCGATGCGCTGGTAGCGGTTGGCGTGGGTCCGGGCAGCGAGGTCATTGTTAACGGGTATACCTTTTTTGCCTCCTGCGCCGCGATTGTCGCGGCCAAGGCGGTGCCGGTCATCTGCGAGATTGATGACAGCCTGACCATGGATCCGGCAGACCTGGAGCGCAAGATCACGCCACAGACCAAGGCTGTGATCTGTGTGCACATGCGCGGCGCCCCCTGCGACATGGATCGCATTGTGGCCGTCTGCCGCAAGCATAACGTGAGATTGATTGAGGACGTGGCACAGGCTTGCGGCGGCACGTACAAGGGCAAGCGGCTTGGAACATTCGGCGATATCGGCTGTTTCAGCTTCCAGTATCATAAGATCATTACGGCCGGCGAAGGTGGCGCCTGCCTGACGAATGATTCAAAATTGTATGACCGCCTCATGGGCTATCATGACACGGCCGCCTGCTGGCGACCGGACCGCTTTGGCGAGGAACGCTACAAGGGCGAACTGTTCTGCGGTGTGAACTACCGGATGAGCGAACTGACCGGCGCGGTCATGCTGGCCCAGCTCGGGCGGCTGGAAGGGTTGCTCGCACAAATGCGCGCCAACAAAAACCGGATTAAAGATCGAATCCGGGATCTGAAGGGGCTGTCCTTCCGTCGGCTCAACGACGAAGCCGGCGACACGGCGATCTGCCTGATGTTCCGCGTCAACGATCGCAGCAAACTGGCTGACTTTGTGACGGCGCTGCAGGCCGAAGGCGTGGCAGCGGCTGGCGTTTTCAACAAGGGCATTCCGGACTGGCACATCTACAGTCATTGGAAGCATGTGCTCACCCAGGCCACACCCACAGCGGAAGGCTGCCCATACCGCTGCCCGCACTACAAGGGGGACGCGCCGGCGCACTACAGCCCTGACATGTGCCCCAGGACCAATGAGGAGCTCGCCAACATGGTGCACCTGGATATTCCCTCCCAGTTGACGCAACAGGATTGCGACATGATTGCAGAGGGAATACGCAAGGTGGCGGAAGCCATATTGTAGAGATGGCCGGGGACTACGGAACTGAGCCTGACCAAGCCTGCCCGAATTCCGATAGCGATTCGATTCCGAAGAGGATACGCACCCACAAGGCCCTAACCCAAAAAGAGGATCCCGATGAAGTATGACGTGTGCATGGAAATGGTGTTTACAGATCTGCCCTACGCGGAGCGGATCGCAAAGATCGCAGCCTGCGGCTTCGATTGCGTGGAGTTCTGGTTCCATGACGGCACCTTTAACGGTGTCGATTGCGCCAGCGGCCCCAAGGATGCGAGGAAACTGAAGGCCGCCTGTGCCGCCGCCGGAGTTTCCATCAACAATATGGTGGTCAACTCGCCCGATGGCAGCCTGGGTGGCGCGCTGGTGCGCGCCGAGGATCGATCCAAATATCTGGCGCGCCTGGAGGAAGTCATGACCTTTGCCAAGGCCTGCGGCTGCCGCCAAGCCATCACCTGCACCGGCAATCTGCAGCCGGGGCTGTCCCGCAACCAGATGCGACGCAACGTGGAAGAGACGCTGGGGCAGGCGGCGGCCCTGGCGGAAAAGAAGGGCTTTGTGCTCTTTCTCGAAAGCCTGAACACGCGCACCGATCACTTCAACTACTTCCTCGATTCCTCGGCCGAAGGCGCGTCCATCGTGCGTGCCATCGGCAGCCGCCATCTGCGCCTGCTGTACGACGTCTACCACATGCAGATCATGGAGGGGAGCGTCATCTCCAACATCGAGGAGAACCTGGATGTAATCGGGCACTTTCACAGCGCAGGCGTTCCGGGACGCCACGAACTGATGGACGGGGAGTTGAACTACCGCGAGATCGTCCGCCGCATCGCGGCTGGCGGCTATACCGGGGCGTTCGGGCTGGAGTATGCGCCGGCTGTGGCAGATCATGCCCGGTCGCTGCGCCTGACGCGCCAGTATCTGGCCGGCGCAAAGTAGCAGGCGCCATTCCGCTTGCGATCCGTTTTCAGAAGAAGTACGATGCCACAACTGTTCATTACCACGCAACAAGGGGAATTGTCATGATACTGGTCTGCACGCCGCCGGATGGAACAATAACGAAGATTCGTCTCAGGCCCCTGTCCAATGCACCGACCGTCACGATCGGCCGGGGCAAGGAAGCCACGATCTGCCTGGATGACCCGAAGTGCTCGCGCATTCATTGCGGCATACGGTTCTGGGATGACATCTTTGTTCTCCGCGACATGAAATCTCAGAACGGGACATTCGTGAATGACAAGCAGGTCGAGGTTTGCACGCTGGCTCCCGGCGATACGGTCCGAATCGGCGGCACCACGGTTCAGCTCGAGTCCGACAACATGAGCACGGACGCAACGATTCGCGCCTGAACGAAGTCGATCTGGAGACCGGGCATCCCGGTTGGCAGCGCGCATCGCGCGCGGTCCGGCTGCGGTTGGCAAGCCGGCAGTTTTTGTATTCATAACGTGCAAGCAGGAGACATGTCATGGCAGGTGTTTTTCGTTTCTCTTTTGGACCTTGGAACATCCATGAGGGCGCGGATCCGTTCGGCCCGCAGGTGCGCGACTCGATCCCGTTCAACCGCAAGCTCGCGCTCTATCGCAAGCTGGGATTTGGCGCCGTGCAGTTTCATGACGACGATGCCGTGCCGGCCTTGAACCGGCTTTCGCCGGAGAAGACCATTCGCGAGGCCCAGGCGGTGCGCGCCACGCTCGCGCGGCATGGCCTGAAGGCCGAGTTCGTGGCGCCGCGCCTGTGGGAGGATCCGCGCACGGTGGACGGCGGCTATACGTCCAATGATCCGAAGTGCCGGCGCTATGCGATCCAGCGAAGCCTGCTGGCGGTGGATATTGCCAACGCGCTCGATACGAAGCTGATTGTGCTCTGGCTGGCGCGCGAAGGCACGTACATCCGCGAAGCCAAGGATTCCGCCACGGCCACGGGTCGCATTCTGGAGGCCGTCAACGCGATGCTGGCACACGATAAATCCATCCGCATCGCCATCGAGCCCAAGCCCAACGAGCCGATGGACCACACGTACATTCCCACCACCGGCCACGCGCTGGCGCTCGGCGCCGCAAGCCTGGACCCGAAGCGCGTGGGTGTGAACATCGAGAGTGCTCACGCCATCCTGGCCGGACTGGATCCGTCCGACGAAATGGGCTTCGCACTGCACTTCGAAAAACTCTTCAGCGTGCACCTGAACGATCAGAATGGCCTGAAGTTTGATGAGGACAAGTCGTTCGGCGCCGTCGACCTGCGCCGCGCCTTTAACCAGGTCCGCATTCTCGACGCGCATGACTACGGGCGCCAGGGCGAGTGGGTGGGGTTGGATGTAAAGGCCATGCGGACGCAGAAGGACCGCGTCGCCACGAAGCACTTGTCCAACAGCCGCGAGTTTTTCATGAGCCTGCTGAAGGTCTCCCGCGGCTTGAATCCGAAGACTGTGGCGGCGTTGGTGGCGGCCCGCGACTACGAGGAGTTGGACCGTCTGATCGTCAACGCCATCATGGGGCGCTAGGAGACTGTCGGACTTAGGCCTTGGAACAATCTGGTGCTAAGATGCAACCAATTGACAAATAAAATGCTAGCATTGGAGGATGAAGAGGAAATGAGCAAGACGCGCACGATGGAGAAGCTGGGTTTGCAAGGCGGCATGAAGGCTGTCAGCCGGATTGAGGGCCGGGGCGAACCCAAGATTGGCATCGAAGAGTTCTTGTCTGTGGCGGAGCGCTTCGGCATTTCCTCCAAGGCCCGCGGGCGCATCCGGACCCTCCTGAAGCAGGAGGACTGGGGCGCGGGGCCGTTCCTGGCCAATTACTATTCCGGGCTCAAGGAAACCAAGGTGGAGGCCTATGAGGCCATGGCCCGGCGTGTGTTCGGCGTGTCGCAAGCCGTCGCGACGAGCAGCGGCACCGGTGCCTTGCATGCGGCCTTTGTGGCAGCCGGGGTCGGGCCGGGAACGGAAGTGATCTGTTCTGCAGTCGGGTTTATCGCCACCGCGCAGGCTGTTGTACTGGCCCGCGGTGTTCCCGTGTTCTGCGATGTGGATGCTTCGCTGGCCATGGATCCGAAGAAGATTGAGCCGTTGATCACTCCGCGTACAGTTGCCCTGGCTCCGACGCATGTCATGGGCAGCGTCTGCAATATGGGTGCCATCATGCGGATCGCCCGCAAGCACAAGCTACGCGTGGTGGAGGATTGCGCCCAATCCTGCGGCGCCCGCTGGCAGGGGCGGCGCGTGGGGACGTTTGGCGATCTGGGCTGCTTCAGCATTGCCGCGTATAAGATTGTCGGCGGCGGAGAAGGCGGGTTGCTGATCACGAAGGATCGTCGCCTGTGGGAGCGCGCGAGCCAGGTGGTGGAAAGCGGCGGTTTGTGGCGGCCCGAGCGGTTTGCTGCTGCCCGGTACCACGGGGAACTGTTCTGCGGCGCCAACTACCGGTTGTCCGAACTGGAAGCTGCGATCGATGTGGTGCAACTGCGTCGTCTGGACGCGATGGTCAACCGCTTCCGCGCCGTCAAGCAGCGTGTGCTGCAGAAGCTGGGAACGTACCAGGAGATTGTCCCGCAGATGCTCAACGACCTGGACGGTGAGGTCGGCTATGTGCTGCGCTTCTTCCCGGAAAGCGTCGAACTCGCCGAACAATTAACCGCGGCGCTCAAGGCCGAGGGAATTTCCTGTGCCACACGCGGTCGCAAGGCCGGCCCGGACTGGCACCTCGCCCGCGACATGTTCCCGGTGCTGACCCGGAACGTGGCGGACGGCGATAACTGCCCGCTCACATGCCCCATCTATCGTAAGCGCGGCGGGAATATCAGGAGCGCGAGTGTGAACTGCCCGGTGGCCGACGATTTGTTCGAGCGCATGGTCTCGGTGAATCTCAACCAGTGGTACTCTGCGCGTGATTGCGCGAATGTTGCCGCTGGCATCAACAAGGTGTTCTCAGCCTATTGCACTGCGGGCGGCAAAAACGCATGGCTCTGAGCATTCGCACGGCCGACGCCGGAGCGGTCATCCGTAAGCAATCAATCTGGAGATGGTAGCATGAGACTGGCGACATTATCTGTTTTGTCCAAACCGGAGATCCGCAAGATCCATAAGGCCAGCGTCGACATTCTGGCCAAAAAAGGTGTCAAGGTGCTGAGCCCGCGCATGCGGGAATTGCTGCAGGCCAAGGGGCTGCCCGTGGATGCGGCCAAGCAGATCGTGCGTTTCCCGAAGGAAATTCTTGAAGCGGCGCTGGCCACGATTCCCTCGCGCATTGAGGTGTGCAACCGCGACGGTCAACCTGCCTTTGTGCTGGGCGACGGCGTGCCGAAGATTGCGGCCGGCCATAATGCCGTCTTCTGGCGCGATTCCGTGACGGGTGAGACGCGCCCTTCGCGCATTGCCGACGTGGCGCGGTTTGCACAGTTATGCGATCGGCTGCCGCAGATCGACATGCTGGGTATTCCGGTGATGCCGCAGGACGGGCCGAACCCGGCAGACTCGCTGCTCTATGCGGTGAAAGCCTGCAGCGAGAACTGCCGTAAGCCGATCTACTTTTCGACTGACAGCCTGCGGATCAACCGCGGCTGCATCGAGCAGTTGCGCAAGGTCTTTGGTGGTAACTTCGACACGCAGGTGTATGGCATCAGCCAGCTCTCCCCCACCAGTCCGTTGTTTTGGGAAGAGAGTGTCTGCGAGGCCATCATCGACACCCTCCAGACCCACGTGCCGCTGGCCATTCTGCCGGAACCGAATGCGGGCGTGTCCGCGCCCTATACGCTGGCCGGACTGTTGACCATGAACAACGCCGAGTGTCTCTCCGGCCTGGCCATGATCCAGTTGCTCAAGCCCGGGCACCCGGTCCTGTACGCCAACTCCTGGACCACGACCGACATGCGCACCGGCGCCGCCCTGGTTGGCTCAATTGAAACAACAATCTGCCGCATTGCGGCCGCCGAGTTGGCGCGCTTCTATCACGTGCCTTCGCACACCACGGCGCCGAACTCGGACAACCACGCGCACGACGAACAGAACGCATGGGAGAAGACCTTCAGCCTGATGGCTGCAGTTGGCGCCGGCCATGACTTGATCGTCAACTGCGGCATGTTTGCCACAGGGATGACGTGCAGCGACGAACAGCTTCTCATGGATGCCGAAATCGCCGGCATGAGCCGTCGTCTGGCTGCGGGCGTCGAGGTGACCCAAGAAACCATTGCCGCCAAGCTGATCCAGAAGATTGGCCCGCAGGGCGAATCCTACCTGATGCAGGAGCACACGATGGAACGCCTGCGCTCAGAGGAGTATTTCGTCCCCGACCTGGCTGTGCGCGGTCCGCTGGCCATCTGGAAAGCGGCCGGCTCCAAGGATACGGCCGCGTTGGCCAAAGAGATGGCGGCGAAATTGGAAGCGCAAGACTAGGCTAGGCTAGACTAGGCCATCGAGCGCTCCGAGGAGAAGCGAGACCACAGAGAATGCCAAGGCGTGAGTCACGCGTTGGCGGCCCAGGTGGCCCGGGCGCTCCGCGCACGGGCATGCGCGAGCCACGCATTTGGATTGCTTCTTGCCCGTGCGCGGAGCGCCCGGGCCACCTGGACTTGGGCACATGAATAATCAAAGACACACGGGGAAATGTGTCGATGAGTCGGAAAGGGGCCAAGCATGATCAACGTCGGCATTATCGGATTGGGGCGTAGCGGCTGGGAGTTGCATGCGGAACCGCTGCGGAAGATGAAAGAGTACCGGCTGGTGGCGGTATGTGACCAGAGCGCGGCGCGGCTGGAAAAGGCGGCCCAGGCCTTTGGCGTGCGGACGACGCAGGACCCGCTTGTGATTATCCAGGACCCCCAGGTTGACCTGGTCGTGATTGCCGCGCCGAGTAATCTGCACGCCTCACTCGCCATTGCCGCGCTGGAAGCGGGCAAGCATGCCCTGGTGGAGAAACCGATGGCCATGACGCTGGCCGAGGCCGATGCCATGGTGGCGGCGGCCGGTCGAGCCAAGCGCCTACTCACGGTCTTTCACAACCGCCGCTGGGACCGTGACTATCAGATGGTGAAGGCCATCGTGCAGAAGAAGCTGCTGGGCGAGTTGCTGACCCTGGATTCGCGCGTCATGACTTTCGGGCCGGAGTGGACCACCTATGGCGTGGCGGAGTTCAACCCGCAATGGCGCATCCAGAAAGCCCATGGCGGCGGTTTTCTGGCGGACTGGGGCCCGCACCTGGTGGAGCAGATGCTCGACTTGACCGGTCAGTGGCCGGACAGCGTCACCTGCCAGCTCCGTGCCCAGATCTGGGCCAAGGAAGTCGAGGACTATTTCCATCTGCGGCTCGCCTTCCCGTCCGGTCTGCTGGTTACACTCGAGGGGAGCAATAACGCTCGTACTCCGCTGCCGCGCTGGTTCGTGGCCGGGCGCGAGGGGACTCTCGTGGCAGACGGCGCCTGGGGCAAGTGGACCGATATGCGCGTCCGCGGGTCCGTCGCTGACATTCCTGTGGATATTCTGCCGCGCGACGTCGGACCGAGCAGCGGCGGACGCTCCTATGATGTGGGCGATGAACTAAGCGCCCAGTTTTATGGCGACCTGGCTGAGGCACTGGCCGCTGGCCGGCCATCCGCCATTACGGCCCAACGCGCCCGCGATGTCATGGCCATCCTCGATGCCGCGCGCCAGTCGCATGCCGAGAACCGCACGGTTGCCATCGCCGCGTCGCTGTTGTAACGGCGGTCTTCGCCGCCCGCCGGGTCGCTGCTTTAACGGCATGCTCCGTCCGCCAGATTCTATAGCGGCGGTCCCCGACCGCGGATGCTCGCACCAACAGTTTTGCGCTGTCGCGTAGCCCCAGCCCGCCCCGGGCTGAGGGCGTAAACGTCCTGCAACCTTTGCGGAGAATGCCTGGCTTGTCCGGATTGCAGGTGGTTGGTTTTCATTTCCACACGTTTAAACGTGTGGAAATTTATCAGCCGGTGAGCACGGTGAATCGTGTTCTCGAGACAGATCTGTTCTTGTCGTAGCGCGTCAGATAAGAGATCATCCATGCAACAAATCTTGGAACCGACTCGTTGGAGCTTCAGCGACAACTGGACGTCCTTGTTATTGAAGCCGAGCACGATATCGCAGCCATGGAATCGAACGAACGAGAGGTTTGAAACCGTATAACGCGGGAAGCGCCTGACGGCGCCACTACAAACCGCGCTTCGTGAGTAACGCCTCGTATGGGTGTTTGGCGACGCAACGAATCGCGGTTGCTCATCCGAAGAAAGGAATCACACATGCGCACCTTTGATCTGAACGACACCTGGCAATTACTTGAAACCCCGTTATGCTCCGGCGCTTCTGCGGCGGCTTGTCTGCCTGCGGCCGCCTGGGATGCGGCAATCGATGCCGTGGTGCCCGGTGAAGTGCATCTGGACCTGCTGCGCCATGGGCGCATTGCCGAGCCGCTGTATGACCGCAACGCGGCCGCATGTGCCTGGGTTGAGGAGCGGGCCTGGTGGTACCGGCGCACGTTCGTGCATGACGGCGTGGCGGGTGTGCGGGCGGAGCTGGTTTGCGATGGGCTGGACCTGAATGCGGCGCTGTGGCTTAACGGGATCGAGATCGGTCGCTCGGCCAATGCGTATATTGCGCATCGCTTTGATGTGACTGGCGTGCTGCGCACCGGCGCGAACGAGCTGGTCATCCGCCTCGACACGGGTGTGGCGGAGGCCAAACGCAAGCCGCTGGCCAAGTACGGCATCAACGCCGATGGCGCGCCGGAAAGCAAGTGGCTGCGCAAGCCCGCGTTTACCTTTGGCTGGGACTGGGCGCCGCGTCTGGTCAACTGCGGCATCTGGCGCCCGGTCCGACTGGAGTTTCTCGACGCCGTGACGCTGCGGGATGTCTGGGTGCGCACCCGGCTCGCCGAAAAGGGCAGGGCAGTTGTGACGGTCGTGGCGGAAGTCGAGAATGTTGGCTCCGCGCCTGCGGACGCGACGCTGCGGCTGGCCATCCCCGGCATCGGCGAACAGACGCTGGAACTGCCTGGCCTGGCGCCGGGTAAAAAGCGCGTGGAGGCCGTGTTCGAGGTGGCGCGTCCGCGCCTGTGGTGGCCGCGTCCGCTGGGCAAGCCGCACCGCTATACGCTGGAAACAGAGTTTTCCTGCGGGGGCGCGGCTGGCGTCTCCCGCCGCACCTGCTTCGGCATCCGCGAAATCAAGCTGGTGCAGGAGCCGCTCCGGGATGTGCCGGAGGGGAAAAGCTTCACGTTTGTAGTTAACGGCGAAAAGGTCTTTGTCAATGGCGCCAACTGGGCCCCGTCCGATGGCATCCTGGCGCGTATTACGCCGCAACGGCGCGAGAAGCTGCTGACGCTGATACGCGATGCCAACATCAACATGCTGCGCGTCTGGGGTGGCGGTATTTTTGAGGAGGATGACTTTTACGACTATTGCGATGCGCATGGCATTCTGATCTGGCATGACTTCATGATGGCCTGCTTCATCTATCCCGGCGACGACGCCGGATTCCGGCAGCAGATTGCCGACGAGACCCGGGCTGCCGTAACCCGCCTGCGCAACCACCCGTCGATCGCCGTGTGGTGCGGCAGCAATGAGTCGGACTGGGCTTTCGATAACAACTGGTATCCCGGCTGCGAGGCGAATACCAGCCTGGTGCTGGAGCACGAACTGATCCCCGGCCTGATGAAGGAGCTGGATCCGGACCGCCCCTACCGGCCGACGAGTCCTTTTGGCGGTACGGACGTGAATGACGAGGACCAGGGTGACCAGCACTGGTGGTCCATCAGCATTGCCACGGGCGGCAACGACCAGATTGACTACCGCAATTACCGGCGCGCGCACTGCACGTTTAATTCGGAGTTCGGCTATTTCGGCATGCCGGCGCTGGAGTCCATGCAGGACTATCTCCCGGAGAGCCAGCGGGCCATTGACGCCGAAGGCTTCCGCTTCCACACCAATCGGCATGGCTTCATGGAGAAGGGGCAGAAGGGGCAGCTTAAGGTCTTCGCAGCCATTGATCTCCTGGCCGGCGACTCGTCTGCCATGACGCTGGAACAGCTCGTGGAGGCCTCCCAACTCTTGCAGGCAGATGCGCTCAAGACCGCCACGGAGCAGGCGCGCCGGCGCAAGTTTGATTGCGGCGGTAGCATGTTCTGGATGTTCCCGGATTCCTGGGGTGAGATCGGCTGGTCCGTGGTGGATTACTACCTGCGCAAAAAGGCGGCATACGACTATGTGCGTCAGGCCTGCGCGCCCGTGCTGGTCTCCATCAAGGAGGAAGAATGCGGGGTCTCGACCTGGATTGTCAACGACACGCGCCAGCGCATCCGGGGGACACTGGAGTGCTCACTGGTTTCGTTCGAGGGGAAGGTGCATTCGTGCAGGACGCAGGCCGTGGACATCCGGCGCAATGCCTCGGTGCGGTGTGTGCTGGACCGGATGAACCTGATGCGCAGCGGCGACTTTTATCACGCGCGGTTGACCGGACCAGATGGCGTGATTGCGGAAAATGTCTTCTTTTTCCTGAACTTCAAGTCCGTGAAGATGGCGCCGGCCAAGATGAGCACAACGGTGCTGGAGCGCAGTCCGGGTCGCGCGGTGCTGCGGCTCACGACCGACATGTTTGCGCATTTTGTCCGTGTGGACCTGCCGGCCGGGCTTGATACCAGCGACCGCTGTTTCGACCTGCTGCCCGGAAGTTCACGCGACATTGTCCTGCAAGGCGACGCCTCGCTCGTGGACGCCGTGCGCGTGCGCTGGCGCAACGTGTCCTAGTGACCAGATAACGCGACTGAAAATATAGTGAAAGAGGGTAAAGCTTTGAACGTGGTGACACGCGTTTCGAGGGGTGAGCCCGTTTCGAGGGGTCAGCCCTGAAGCGAACAAATTGCGTTTGCGGGTGGGCGGGAATGTGATATAGGGATTGCATGGCACGACAATTGCAATTGGAATTCAAGGGGCGATCTGGCACATGACGGTGCTGAGTAATGGCAAGGAAGATTTGTATGAGGATGATTCGGACCGCGCTTATCTGTTGAGGCTGCTGAGCGAGAGTGCGGTGCAGCACGGGGCGCGGGTGTATTTGTTCTGCCTGATGCGCAACCAGTTTCATCTGGTGGAGGAGGGGTCGATGTTGGCGCAGGTCTGTGGCGTGAATCGGTCGGAACTGCAAGCGCATCGTCGTTCGAGTTGCGGTAAGGGCTTGGCCTGCCGGATGCTTGTGAAGTGCGCGAATCTGATACAACGCGAAGTGGCAGCCCGGCTCGGATTGACCACGGGTTCAGGCGTCAGCTACCAGACCCGGAAATTACACCGACAGATTTAGATCCGCGCGGAAGTCAGCCAACTGGTCTAGAAAATTACAAAGGCCTTTTAGGCCATAAGCGGGACGAGATGAATCGTAGCTATTTGTTGACTTCAGGGCTGACCCCACGAGGCCAATGTTGATCCTGACACCGGCAATCGATTGTTTTTGGATGAAGACGGCCCAAATGAAGGTCAGGGAGGCGTAAGAGTTGGCATTATGTTCTTTGCCGCATACCTAAACATCCGAGATAGAGACTCGGGTTCAGGTCGCAGAAGACAAACCGCTGAACATGCTGTGCTTTTGAACATCGACAATTTTTATGGAAGAGGCGAAACGCAACGTTACGTGAAACCAGGGCTAGATGAATGGGTTACTGCAGGGACCTTGTATGTGCCAGTTCCTTTAGATCCGCTCAGTCGGTGAATCTGTGTCAAGGGAGAATACCGTGAATGTTCGATTGTTTCATTTACTGGTTCTTGCAATTCTGTCGGCAAGAATATTTTTTGCAAAGGGGGAGGAATCGCTTAAGTATCAGTTCGGGAAGGATGAATTGTGCTTTTCAAGCGCTCCACTAACTAACGGATGGAGATCAATAGATAGTGATGGATTACGGAGCGTAATGGGGGGAAAAGGAAAAATTGAAACGGGAAGACTTCCGTTACGCGAAGGAGTAACACTCTATCGTCGCCAACCTAATGGTTTGTTTGTTGAGATTGAGAACAAACGTTGTCGCATATCGTGGCAAAACATTGGCGCATACCTTCATGAGATTCGCGACGCTGACCAAATGCTCTGTTTGCTGAATGTTCTTCACTATGATTTCGAGCATACCAGGATTGGTCTTGCCGGGTTTTCAAACATAGTTCATCTTGCAAGGTCACATACAAACGAATTGCCATTCGTGGTAACATATGGACTAGTTGAAGAAGACACCATTCATCGGGGAGTGTTTGAAAGGGATGGCTTGTGGGCTGCTCATTTTTTATGCAGAGAAGCTGCATCAGTTGTGGAATACAAATATGCCGTATCCAACAATAGTGTAGCGCGGCTCAGGCGCGTGATAGTGGAAGGCCCGGATAACCCCGTAAGTTTTGGTGCGTTAGAAGTTCTTCAAAGGCCAGCCGCGAAAGAGGCGCGCTATCAGTTGTTTCAGCGATGTTATGGATATCTTAGGTCGCAAACGATAAATACTAATCTCGCAAGTAAAGCTGATACAAAAATCAAGATCAAAAGCAAAGAAGCAAGCGCTGGCGAACCGGTGAATGTGCCGCACGAAGAGTAGACTTCGGCATACTGGCTAGCAGTTGAACCATCCAGCCGCAACATGTAGGAAACGTTGGCATTGTCACGACACACGATGTTGCGGCTGGTTGATTCAACTGCACAACCAGTTATGATGTTTGGGTAGGTTGCTTTCTCGATCAGACCTGATTTTACCAATAGGGCTAGCGACGCTTAGTGTTTGCAAAACATGGAACGAATAGTTGCAATTCTTGGGTTCCTGTGTGGCTTGGGCACGCTGTTGTACGTATTCGCGATTCGTTCGCCAACGCCGGTACGGTCTGCATCTGAGCACCCGGGCTTGAATGCTGCTACACCTGTTTCTGCGGTAGCGACCGTTTCGTCTAATGCGGCCACGAATTCTGTTTCACGGTTAGCACTTGCGCAACGGCTTCGCGATGATTTGCGGCTGAACGCCGAGCAAGCCGCAGAACTTGCGCGTATACTGGTTGCCTGCGAGGAGAGTGTGAAAGCCGCCCAGCAACACCCTGACGCGCTCTGGCGCGACCGGCTGGTGAAGCGCGCGCATCGGGATGCGTATGATCTCGTGATGCCCATGCTCACGCAAGTGCAGCGGGATGATTTTGCGGTCTGGCTGGAGGCGCCGTCGAATCAGGAGATGGCGGGCTTGTTCCAGCGCGGGGCGGGGTGCATGGGGTGTGGCGGTGCTAGTAACAAGACTGTGGCAAGCGGCGGGTCCGGCGGCCCCGCCCTACCTGGCGCGTCGAATGAAAGGTAGCATTCATGCCCTGAGCTTGCCGACGGGGGCGCGGCCGCGGGACGCGCCGCGATCATTAC
>SESD01001239.1_pt1 | contig 14376 bp, 10 predicted proteins | sample 3171411 | NCBI WGS metagenome assembly SESD01 (sample SAMN06051880, study PRJNA518727) | freshwater metagenome | biome: subpolar coniferous forest; feature: holomictic lake; material: water; isolation source: holomictic Lake 442, 16.5 m depth | place: Canada: near Kenora, Ontario | collected...
TTGGATATTTTAGTGACTATCAGCCCAGAGACGGTGTGGATAAAACATATCCCAGAGCATAGCATGTCTTTGACACATTTGATTATGGCTACTTTAGAGTCGGGCAATTATACAATGCCGTATAGCATACCTATTTCAGTGTTTAAGCAGAGGACAATATAGGTATGAAGTAATAATAAGGAGTCATCATTGCCCGTACTTCATGGATGATCGACAGTATAGTAGGTATAAACCCCAGTAAAGCATCCATCATCTACCGCATTTTAATATTGAAAGATTCTCCAATATTATTCCCCAAGAGTGCTGTAAAAAATTTCAAGAGCATTGAAAAAAAGACTTAGGACATTGTTTGGCTAAAGTGCTTTAGTGTAACCCTGCTAGAACGTGTTTTTGTCTAATTTTCCTTAATTGGATTTTCTTTATATTTTGGCGGTCGTTAGAATCAAAAAATAATTTAAGATCTATTTCATAAATGAGTGATTTATTATATTTGCTCGGTCAAGATTTGTTCTTCAATAACTTTTAGTGTGCGTACTTTAGAATCTTGCCAACTTTGTGGTCCACTTCTACTGGTGCCCGCAACTGTCGCTGCGGCATATGAAGAAGAGCTAAAAAGCGTGTCTTTTAATAGCTTATAATTTTCACCTTCCATCTTCAGAATACCTTCTTCAATTAAAGCATCTCTAGTTTTCTTGGTATTACCTGGCATACTTGGATTTGTAGTTGCAGCAACATCTGAGCCAGCTAAAAGCAAAAAACCATCGTCTGTCATTGGGCCATGCGCTTTCAGGTTTTTTATAGAAAAACTTAAAGGAATGCCAATAGTTGTTTTTGTGTTTTTTATCGTTTCAGTTGTTACACTTGAATTAATAGGGTCTAAGAGTTTATGCCCAAGGGTGCCAACTATAATTTTTAAATTATGAATAAACTCTTCCATTGCATCTTTGTCAGCACGTGGAAGATTTGATTCCGTTGGTGTATTTGCATTCTCAAGCTTATATCTTTGAAATTCTATACCTATTGCAACAAGCCGTGATTCCAAGTATTTTATATGTGACTTGGTAAGGTTTTCGTCTTTGCTGGTAAAAATTACAACTTCATTCCAGAAGTCTTTGTTTCTTTCATGGTCAATTAAGTCGCTTGATGACATTTTCTGATTCGCCTATATAGGCCTTATTACCTATGTCAGAAGACTGCCTCTCAAATAGAAAATAGATGCCCGGCCTTTTCGCCTCTTCCCATTTTGTTAATTCTGCAAATCTTCCTCTCGGGCAGGCAATTGCTTGTCCAGACCAATTAGCAATTTCAACATGTCTAACTCCTGAAGGTGTTCCATCGGCAAGGTAAATTCTTATTGATCTCCCAAATGATGACATGTTTTACCTCATGTAAAAGTAATCAAAAATATATAACATAAATAAACCAATGTTTCTGTCAGTGTTTATGTTTCTAAAAATAGTAGGCTATTATTTTTTTAAGAATTTATTGGATATTTTACGCCTAATTGATGGTAATAATTTTATCATCAATCCTATTTAGGAGCTTGGCGCATCGGAAATTGAATATCCATGTAGAGGGCTATTTACGTTCTAAAAGCTATAGAAATCTTAAAATGTTTCGGTCGGGGTTATAAATTCCGACCAGCATCGGAGCATGGAAAGCTCTTATAATACCCTCATCAATTTTCGTGTCTTTCGTGCTTTTCGTGGACAATCTATCAAATTAAGTGATTGTTCATTTCATGTCGATAATGAGTTGGGCAAATAATTCAACTTGATGCCAATCCGTATATTCAATGATGGTTAAGGGATTAGTCGGTCCCTTGGTTATCCACATAATCAGTCGAATGATTGAACGGTCAAAAAAACTGTAACTGGGGTAATCGATATTACCTGCAAAAACACGCAGTTCTTTGGGCTTCCAGTTTATTCGTTTAATAAATTTTTTAAGATAAGGATTGTTTTCTGGCGTACTTTTTTCCGGTTTACGCGCAACTAAGCTCACCGAAAAAAAAGCATTCGGCTTGCTGTCCAATAGCGTTTTATTTTTCTCAATAAAGGCAATAACTAGCGGACTGTGATGTCCATAACGGATACTGGCTCCAATTACAATTTTATGAAAGTCGGTCAAATCTAACTCTGATACCTTATCAATGGAAACTAAAGCGACATGCTGCTCTTGTTGGAGTTCAACGTGGATTTGTAGTCGCTGGCAAATTTTATGGGTTTGTCCGTCAGTACTTGCATAGATGATAAGGATGTTGGTCATATTTGTAATCGTTAAATAATTTCTTAAGCGTAATTGGGATTGCAAACCCATTATTCGGAATAAAAAAATGCGCTCGGCAGTACCTCTAAAGTTATTTCTGCATTTCTTTTTTAAAGAGTGTGTCCAGGCTTTTATTGGTTTGTTGATTGTACTGAGTTGAGCGATCAACAGCGACAGTCTTTGGAACTACTACGGGTGTTGGGACGACTTGTGTAACTGGTTTTTCAACAAGCGGTTGTTCTATCTTTTGAGATTTGTTCAAGCGGTAGACATCGCCATAGGTTGTGTCGACATCAAAATCATCCCAAACATATAAAGGATAGGCAACGGGTTGGGTGGGTAGGGGGAAGGTTAATAAGTCGGCAATGCCGCAACCGGTTCGACCCAGCGTGTTAACCAGTCCTTTAAGAAAGCCGCCAAATACACCATAGAAAAAGTTACTTTGATTCATGGTGTTAATGATGTTTTTGGGGAGCTCTAATGGACTTGTGGTGATATTGGCAAAGGCAATTAAGGCCTTATTACCAATTTTTGTACCATAGCTTGAGTTATCAACAACACTATTATCATAATTCTGTTGTTGCATGTCCGCTTGCGTTATCGGAGTATAGCTTATAAAAAAACAGGCAAATAGAAGGGCAACATAAAAACGATTAACTGGGGTCATATCAAATCCTGTGCTTGTATTTATGTGAGGGCAATGAATTATTTTCTCAGTGCTTTTGCAAAGGCGTTAGCCATTAAGTTCTGAGCGGGGGCTTGTTCTTTAGGTTTATTAACTGTTTTTGGATTAGTTCGTTCCTGCTTGGTTTCAGGAGCAACGGTATCGGATTTCATGGATAAGGAAATGCGTTTACGCGCTACATCCACTTCCAGTACTTTAACCTTTACCATGTCGCCTGTTTTTACAGCATCTCTTGGGTCTTTTATGAAAGTATCTGATAAGTGAGAAATATGAATCAAGCCGTCTTGATGCACACCGATATCAACAAACGCCCCAAAGTTGGCCACATTGGTGACGACACCATCCAGTCTCATGCCTGGCTTTAGATCGGATATTTTCTCGATGCCCGCTTTAAATTCTACGCTTTTAAATTCGGGTCTGGGATCGCGTCCTGGCTTTTCCAGTTCCAGTAATATATCAGTCACCGTTGGCAGACCAAAATGTTCGTTAGTATAGTTAGCCGGATTAAGTGTGCGAATAAATCCGCTTTGACCGATAAGATCACGAATGGATTTGCCGGTGCTGGTGATGATGGCTTCAACAACAGGATACGCTTCAGGATGAACTGCCGAGGCATCCAGTGGGTTGTCACCATTCATGACACGAAGAAATCCAGCCGCTTGTTCATAAGCTTTATCGCCCAGTCGCGGTACTTTTTTTAGTTGCTTGCGATTGAGAAAGGGACCGTTTTCATCACGAAAAGCGACGATATTTTCACTGACGCTGGCTGACAGCCCGGAGACTTGTTTTAATAAAGACACGGAGGCAGTATTAACATCCACACCCACCGCATTTACGCAATCTTCGACGACAACATCCAGCCCTTTGGCTAATTGAAACTGATTGACATCATGTTGATATTGACCGACCCCTATGGACTTTGGATCAATTTTAACCAATTCTGCCAGCGGATCTTGCAGACGTCTGGCAATAGAAACCGCACCGCGCAGAGAAACATCCAAATCAGGAAACTCTTTAGCCGCAAGTTCAGACGCTGAATAAACCGATGCGCCGGCTTCTGAGACAGTTATTTTAGTAAACTTAAGGTCACTGTATTGTTTGATAATATCGGCAACCAGTTGATCAGTTTCTCGTGAAGCAGTGCCATTACCTATACTAACCAGCGCAACATTGTGCTTTTGTATCAGCTTTGCCAGGGTCAACATGGATTCATCCCATTGTTTGCGAGGCGGATGCGGGTAAATAGTGTCCGTGGCCAATACTTTTCCGGTAGGATCAACAATGGCAACTTTTACACCGGTACGTATGCCGGGATCAAGTCCCATAGTTGCTTTAGGGCCTGCGGGCGCGGCCAGTAGCAAGTCTTTTAAATTACTGCCAAAAACACGGATGGCTTCCAGTTCAGCGGCTTCTCGTAGTCTGAGTTTTAAGTCCAGATCTATGCGGGTGAACAGTTTAATTTTCCAGGCAAAGCGGGCGGTTTCTGCCAACCAAGCATCGGCTGGTTTAGCGGTATCTTTAATATCAAGATGTTTGGCGACAAACTGGGCGCAAAGCGCGTGCTCGTCTTTTTCTTCCGCGCCGGGTTTAAGTGTTAAGGATAATAAATCCTCATTACGTCCCCGAAATAAAGCTAAAGCACGATGAGAAGGGATTTTATTGATGGCTTCCTGATAATCAAAGTAATCCTTAAACTTCTCGGCCGTCTGTTCTTTTCCTGTGATGACGGTGGCATGAATAAAGCCTTTTTGCCAAACTCGTTCACGCAGTTCAGCCAGTAATTCTGCATTTTCAGAAATACGCTCCATAATGATTTGCTTCGCACCATCCAGTGCGGCAGCAATATCAGGTACGCCTTTTTCTTCATCAATATAAGTAGTAGCGATTTCATCCGGTATTAAACTGCGATCATTTAAAAGTGCATCTGCCAAGGGTTCAAGCCCCGCTTCACGGGCAATCTGGGCTTTGGTGCGTCGTTTGGGTTTGTAGGGTAAGTACAAATCTTCCAGCAGGGTTTTGGTTTCTGCTTCTTTAATGGCTTTTTCCAGTTCAGGCGTTAGCTTGTCTTGTGAGCTAATGCTATCCAGAATGGTTTTTCGTCGCTCGTTAAGTTCACGTAAATAACCCAAACGTTCTTCCAATTGCCTTAATTGCGTATCATCCAGACCTCCGGTTACTTCCTTTCGATAGCGCGAAATAAAAGGAACTGTAGCGCCTTCATCCAATAAGGCAACCGCTGCGCTGACTTGTTTACTGTTAACCGATAATTCTTGGGCAATACGTTGGATTACGTCCATTTCTTAATTCTTGTGCGGGTTGGAATGGGCGTATTGTACCAGTTAGCTGTCAGCTTCTTAATAATTCTTGAGGTTATAGGATATTAAAAGCAAGGGAATAAATGAAGGTATTGACACAGTTGAACCTTTTTAATCTTCATGGTGATTACAGAATAAAAAGGTTCTTGATAGCACTATTATCTTTGCGGTGCAGGGGGTGGAGAGCCTGGTGGAGGTGGCGGAATTTGGTTAGTCGGCGTAACAACTTGTGGGGGCGGTGTCGTTGCTGAAAACTGACCTGATACTGGAACTTGATGACCTTTGGCATACATACATTGAATGTATGCAATGTCGAATCGCTGTTGTACTTCATCCATAGAGCTGCCGGCGATTCCTGTGCCCACCAAGCTACCAGCTACCAAACCGCTACCGGCACCAATAGCTGCACCGCTTCCACCGCCAATAGCTGCTCCCGCTGCCGCACCTAGTGCAGTACCAACTACAGCACTGGTGGCGCCACTTTTCATTGCGGCCTGATTGGGGGTAGTGCCGCCAACCTGGAAAGAAGCATATTGCTGACAGATAATATCATCGTTACGAAATTGATTAAATGGTACGCCGGTTCCTGGCAAGACCATGACACTGGGACCGTTAGGTACGCTGGCACAACCGGTTATGAGCAACACAACTGTGGTCGAAAAAGTTTTTGATAAACAAGACATGCTTGAACTCCTTAACGAGGTACTGGTGGTATTGGATTAACTTGTTGCCACCCACTTGGACATGCTTTTACATAAGGGTAATAGCCTTCGGGGTTTGTGCAGTAATACCAATAACCTGCAGGATATTGTTGTGTAGCTGGTTGCGGTTGTTGGATATATACGGGCGGTGTTATGGGTATCGGTACGGTAATGATAGAGGGCGGATAGTAGTAAGGATACGGATTAGAAAAATAAGGATAAATAGGCGCACCGAAATAAAAGTCGAAGTTTGAACGACCATAATATTGACCGCCTCGACCATAGCCCCAACCGCCAGCATAATGATTGCCGCCGCCATAGTGAATATTCCCACCACCATAATGTCCTCCGCCCTGGTGAATGTTTCCACCGCCATTATGCCTACCACCAGTGTGAGCAGCACCGCCAGCACCATGACCTCTACCCCCTTCTGCCCATAAAGAGTTGCTGATGAGTAACCCAAGCAGGCTAATAACCAAGTAGGCGATTTTGTTTTTCTTCATAAAACTCTCCATCCCTATAGAGTGGGATTATTAAAAATTTATCTAAACGATTATGCAGAAACTTTAGAGTTTATTATCCATTAATCACGAACCTTGAGTATTTGGAGAGTAAGAGGAAATTCGTCATGATAAAGTTCATTAAATAAAATGGAAATTAATTATTTATAAGCAGTTCTGTTCTGCTATTAATTGTAGTATTGCATCTTCACAGCTACCACAACCTGAACAAGCGCCAGTTTTTTTAGATAGTGTGTCCAGATCATTACTGCCGCAGACAAGTAATTCTTTGATTTTTATTTCTGTTGTTCCACTACAGTGACAAATAATGTCGTTATTTTGATTGGCTTGTCTATCGTTCATGTAAGTTTCAGGAGTTCTCTCGGGGCTTAATTCTTTTTGTGATTATCGCTACTAAAATCATCATCTGTCCAGCCTTTATCGCTTAGCTAATCAAGTAACGATATAATCCGGTCAGGTAATTAAAGAATAAGTAATGTGTAATTAATGTGGCAAATTTTTAGAGCAGTGAAAACAGCTATTATGGCAATAATAATATGTTTGATTGCGCCTGTTGTTTTTGCTGAGGTTAATATTTCTGGGTTGGAGGGAAAGGTTAAAGATAATGTTCGACTGATGCTGGCCTTGGAAAAAGAAAAATGTACCACACCAGAATGGAAAGTACGCGGCTTGTATGAAAAAGCGGATCAAGAAATTGATCAGGGCTTGCGTGCGCTAGGTTATTATCATGGCCTTGTAAAAAAATCGTTGTCTTTTACCAAGGTTTGTTGGCGAGCAGATTTTGATATTAATCCAGGTGCTAGGGTTTATGTCAAAGACGTTGATATTGCTATTAAGGGTGAGGCGCATGATGATCCCGAATTTGAAAAGTTGCAGAATAAACTGCGTAAAGAGATTGGTAAGCCGCTTAATCAAGGGCAATACGAAAAGATGAAAAGCCGGATTGAATCACTGGCATTGGAAAGAGGTTATTTGAAAGGTCGCTTTTCTGAAAAAAAACTATTGATTAACAAGGCGCTTAATCAGGCTTCCATTCAGTTGGTTTTTGCGTCTGGAAAGCGTATGGTTTTTGGTCAGGTTATCGTTGAGCAGGATATTTTGGATCCTGACTTTGTTGAGAAATATATTTCGATAAGATCGGGAGAATTTTATAGCGGGGAGCAACTGGCTAAAACCCATAATGATCTTTCAAAAACCGGTTATTTTGAGATGATAGATATAGCAACAGATGCAGAAGATGTTGAGCAAGAGGTACCCGTCACAATTAAACTACAGCCTAGAAAAAAGCAACATTTCACTTTTGGCGTGGGCTTTGATACCGATATAGGGCCATTGCTTAGTGCAACTTATGAAAACAGAAGGTTAAACCGTCTGGGGCATTTCCTTACCTCGGAAATTGATATTTCACCGGTATTATCAACTGCCGGGGTAGAGTATAACGTGCCATTCAATAATCCGATCAGCGATTTTTATAGTGTCGGTGTCGGTGTGAAACGTGAAGATACCGACAGTTTTAAGACGACGTCGGCCACCCTTTCCGGACGGCTAAAACATGCACTCGATAGTGGTTGGAAACAGACGCTTTCTATTGATCTTGATTATGAAGATTTTTTGATAGGCTCAAAGCGGACTAAAACGCTAATGCTGGTGCCGGGGGGTAGTTGGTTTAAATCCATTTCCAATAATGCATTACGCCCAACCGAAGGTTATCGGGCAAAGTTTGATGTGAGTGGCACTTATCAAAATCCGCTGTCTAATGTCAGTTTTCTTCAAGGGGCTTTGTCGGGTGTTTGGATGCATCCGTTACCTTGGAAGAGTAAGTTTATTGGCCGAACAGAGTTGGGTGCAATGGCGGTTGATCAATTTGACAAACTGCCAACGACTTACCGATTTTATGCAGGTGGTATTAACAGTATTAGGGGATATGCCTATAAAGAATTGGGGCCAAAAGATAATCAGGGTAATGTTATCGGCGGTCAGTTTTTAACGGTGCTTAGTCTGGAATATGAAAAGTCAATTTTTAATGACTGGGGCGTATCTGCATTTATAGACAGTGGTGATGCGTATAATTTGGGTAATATCGTTTTAAAAACAGGTGTAGGTTTGGGCGTGCGTTGGTATTCGCCTTTTGGCCCGCTTCGCATTGATTTTGCTGTTCCGCTAAATCAAGCAGATTCTTCCTTTCAGATTCATTTTGCTGCGGGTGCAAGGCTATGACTAAGCGCTTGGCTCTTCTGGTTATCACGTTCATAGTAGTCAGTATTCCTCTTGGTATTTTTAGTTTGATCCGCACAGACTCGGGGAGTGAGTGGTTGTTGCGCAAGATATTTTTGGTTTTGCCGGCTCAGGTTTCTGTTGCAACTATAGATGGCCGCTTGCTTGATCGTGTTTCCATTATAGGGTTTCATTATCAAAGTGACGCTGAAATTATAGCTATTGATAAGTTGGCACTTGCTTGGCAACCTTATCAGCTTTTATTGGGTACCTTAAAAATTGCTGACGTGGGCGTTGATGGTTTACGTCTCAGCCTTCTTGATGTTAAACAACCGCAAGCAGAGAGCAGTTTTGATCTAAATGCAGAATGGTTTTTACCGGTAAAAGTGGTTATCGACAAAATTTTGCTGACAGATATACAGTACCAGCAAGCGGATTTTGTGCAAAAAATTAAGGCAGTTCAGTTATCGCTTACCACAGAACAAGATCAAATCAAGATTATGTCTTTGGTGGTTAATGCTCAGCCCATTGTTATAAAACTAAAGGGTGATATGACTTTAGGTAAAGGATTTCCCTTTACTTTAACTTCAGATTGGCAGTTTACTGAGGAGCAAACGGGTTTAGTGCAGGGATCTACAACGATTTCCGGGGATATCGATAAGCTGGTATTTGATAACCATTTAATATTTCCTTTTAAGGCGAATGTAAAAGGTCATCTGGATGATTTACAAACGACACCTCGGGTCAATGCACAGGCCGATTGGCATGATTTTGTATGGCCTTTTAACGGCTCTATACCCCAGTTAAAGAGTGAGCAGGGCTCTATTGAATTAGCTGGGTTGCTAGACGATTATCAGCTTACTTTGAATGGACAACTAACTCAGCAGTATTTATCAGAAGCCAGTTTATCTTTAAAAGGCAAAGGTAGTCTGACTGATCTGTCCATAGAAAAGGCAGCCTTGATTTCCAAAACAGGTTTGTTTCAAATTGTTGGCGATGTGTCTTGGTTACAGTCACCGACGTTTGATTTGACAGCAACAGGGCAAAACTTTAATCCGGCAATTCTGTTGCCAGAAATACCCGGAAAACTGAACTTTAGTGGTCATGTAAAAGGTAAGCTGGATGCAAAAGCTTTACAACTTGACGCAAAAGCTTTACAACTTGACGCAGAAATTAACAAGCTGTCGGGTACTTTGCGTGATAAGCCAGTTAGCGTTAATGGCAAATTAGCTTTAAATGATGATCAACTTAAAATTGACGCACTGCAAATATCATCGGGTGTTAATAGTATTTTTGTTAACGGTGCTTTGGGACAAGAACAGGCAGCTCTTAAAGTGTTTATCGATACGCCAACATTAGATGTCTTTTGGCCAACTTTGGGTGGAAGTCTTAAGGGTGACGGGTTTGTTCAGGGTACATGGAAAAATCCGATAGTTAAGTTTCAGCTTCAGGGTAAGCGTTTACGCTTTGCTGACTACAGCGCCAAGCAACTCGCTTTAGATATTGATTATTCCCCAGAGCCCAATAAGCAATCTAAACTGCTTTTGTCAGCGAGTTCAGTTAAAAGTATGACCATGCAGATCGATTCTCTGCGGCTTGATGGACTGGGAACACTCTTGAAACATAACTTTAAAGCGGATGTTGATTTTGCTGATGGCGACTTGTCACTAGCATTAACGGGCAAGCTTAAAGCGGGAAATTGGACAGCTGATTTATCAAAAATTGATATTAATGCCCGGAAACTAGGCGTATGGCAGCTTAAGAAAAATTGGAGTGTTAATATAATTGACCTTGCTTCCGGGATTGATGCAACTTTATCTGAAGCTTGTCTCGTTCAAAAAAATGCTTCAATTTGTACGCACGGGCATTATCTTGCCAATGGTGATTTTAATGTAGCTTTAAAGTCGAATAACTTGCCTGCAAGAGTGATCAATTCCTATTTACCTGAACAGACTCAATTAGATGGAATTATCAATGCTGATGCGGAATTACAAAAACAAAGAGGCTTGTTGGCAGGAGGCTATAAACTTGAATTGTTACCTTCATCATTTTTAGTTAAGGGTAAAGATGTTTTACTGGAGGCTTCGTCGCTGTCAGGTAAGTTAAAGGGCGAAATAGTCACGGCAGATATTAATGTTGCTTTAGCCAGTCAAAATTATTTACGTAGCCAGATGCAAATAGATACCGGCAAGAGTCAGACTATTAACGGGCAGATAACAGCATCATTAAACGATCTAATGTTATTGGAAGCATTTGTTCCGCAGTTATCAAGCATCAAAGGTCTGCTAACCGCAGATTTGGCCGTTAAAGGGTCGGTAAGCACACCGACAGTCATTGGAGAAATAGATCTTACCAAAGCGGCTGTTGATATTGGTGAAGCAGGTTTTGGTCTTCGCGATATTAATCTTCATGCAGTTGCCTCGGGCGGGCAAGCCAATCCTATTCACGTTAGTGGAACTCTATTACCTGTGTTGCTTAACTCACCAAACGCAACTCAACAATTACAATTAAATGGCTTGGTTACTATCAAGGGAAATCTACAGAAACTAGAAGGCTTGCTGGATGGGGATTATCGAATTGATAGTCCGCCCTTAACGTTATTATTCCAACACACCGATATAGCAGCAAAAATTCCTTTAGCTGCTTCGTCTCTTTCGGGCAGTATAAAGGGTGATAATATTTCTTCAAATCTTGATTTGGGATTGGTCGGGCAGGATTTTTTACGCGCACAACTAGAAATGAATCTTGGCAAAATGGCAGCTTTGTCGGGTCACCTTAATACATCAATTGTTGAGTTTGCCACATTGAATCCCTTACTGCCTGAGTTATCAAATATTAAAGGCCGGCTAAATGCAGAACTGGCTCTGCAAGGGTCTTTTGAAAAACCTATTGTTAATGGCGACATTCATCTTACTGGTGGCACTGTTGATGTTACCCAGTTGGGTCTTGCGCTTCGGGAAATAAAGTTTCAGGCAATGGCGTTAAATAGTGACCGTCTTCAGATTACAGGCTCAGCAAAATCAGGAGCAGGGCGTTTAAATCTTGATGGTTTTGTCGGCTTGCACGCTGAAGCGGGATGGCCTGTTGAGTTAACGATGAAAGGAGAAAATTTTGAAGTCGCCAAGCTGCCGGAAGCGCAGATAGCACTTACGCCGGATTTGAAATTTCTTTCTGCTGACGGGAAAGGAAAAATAACAGGCATAATAAAAGTACCAAAAGCACTCATGATGTTAGCCGAAATTCCAGAGAATGCAGTAAAGGTTAGTCGGGATGAAGTTGTTTTAGGTCAAAAAGAACTGGAGAATAATGCTCCTAAAGTTCCCGATATAGATGCGACTATAGAGGTAGAGTTGGGCAAGGAGGTTAAGTTTTCAGGGCAAGGATTGACAACAGATCTTATAGGTAAATTAAAGATCAATAAATCTGCTGATAAAATCACCATGCACGGCAATATTGACATGATTAAGGCGCGTTACAAAAGTTATGGCCAAGATTTGACGGTACGTAAAGGGCGTTTTGTTTTTAACGGGCCTATTGAGAACCCTTGGCTTGATGTAGAGGCCATTCGTGTTTCAAAAAATAAAAAAGTAACTGCAATTCTTGCGTTAACAGGCTCACTGGAAAAACCACAAACCCACATATCTTCAGAACCGGCACTCCCTGAATCGGAAGCACTGGCCTATCTGATTGCTGGAAGGCCATTAAGTCAGGTTAGCCAGTCAGAAGGTAATATGCTGGCGTCTGCAGCGATATCTTATGGAGCCGGACAGGCATCTTGGATTACCAATAAATTGGGTGTCGATGTGTTTGAGGTTCAAGAGGGAGAAACGCTCAAAGACACATTGCTTGCAATGGGACAATACCTGACACCTAATTTTTATGTCGGTGCCAAGGTAGGGATGTTTAATAAACAGGCATCAATGGTTTTAAAACATAAAATTACTGAGTCGATAAATGTTGAAACTCAGACTGGCACCTCTCAGCGAGTAAAAATAAATTATGAGATTGATAGGGATTAGGCGTGAACCAATTAAAAAGTCCTTTTTAATACCTTTTCTCGCTTTATAGGTCAAAAGGATTATTAGGATCAACACCTTCCATAAAAGGCAAGCGTCGATTTTTATTGGTAAGCTGATATATCTTGCCTAGCCAATTGTTAAAAACCGCTTTTGCTGTGTCTTTCCAGGTGTTATCAATATGTTCCAGAATTTGGGATTCGGGAAATTGATTAAGTGCCTCATTAGCGTTTTTTGCCGATCTGACATGTTGCTCATAATCAGTAAAAATCTGTTGTACAAAGTCATTAAAATAGTGATCTGGAAATGGCGGATAGTCAGTTATTTCGTCGTTATAAAAACGCTTCACTTCACGTTTGTATTCTTTCAACAAGCTGATGTCATCGTATTCAGGATGACCTTGAAAAAAAACAATACGAAAGCCATCGGGACTAACTGCAAGATGGACGCCAGCCTCTTTACTTGCTGCGAGTACTTTTAGACCACAATGCTCCATATCACTTTGGAAGATTTCATTAAAACGTGAGTGAGGTACGTCAAACCGTGTGTTAATTTCGGCTACTAAAGGATGGGTTTTATCAATCAGTTTGTGAGAAAACACGCCCCAGCGCTTCGCCGGTAAACGGGTACGCTCAATGCCATAACAGTACTGAATAACTGCATGCGTAGCAAGACATGAACAAAGAACTGAAGCAACGTTTTCTTTGGCCCAAGAAAAAACTTCCATGAGAGGTAACCAAAAGTCTTCTTCCGGTAGGCTAGGATGGGTGACATTAGCACCGCTTATGATTAGGGCATCTAAACCATCAAGTTTAATCTGTTCAAAAGATTCGTAGTATTTATCAATGTGTGCCTGTGCTTCAGGACTTCTTTCCAAGCCTGCTACAGTAAAAGGATGAACATGAAATTGAACGATTTGATTACAAGCACCTACCAAGCGAAAAAACTGTCGCTCTGTTGCTTCTAATGCGGCATCGGGCATCATATTGAGTAGCCCTATATGCAGTTCTCTAATATCCTGCTGACTGGCTCGATCAGGGGATAATATTTCTTCGCCTTCTTCATGGAGGCGTTGAAAAGTGGGTAAATTAATGTGAGCGACTAAAGGCATAATGATTTATCACAAGTAATCATAACTATTTAGCTAGTGCATCAGTAATCAATCGAATAAAATCAGCTTCGTTTTTAACGTTAGCGACATCATTTGCATCAACTGTATAGCCATATTGATCTGCAATACTTTGATAACGAGGTAACCTTGATTTAAATAGCTCTGGGAAAACCCAGGAAACAAATTCATCCGGCGGCATAATGTCGGTAGAGGCATAGTTTTTCAGTTGCATGAATTGGGTTAGTTTCTCATCAAGAAAGGCTTCCCGGTAATACAATGGCTTAGGGTCGGTTTTGGCGCGCCCTATAATAGTTTGTTCAAGGGTAGGCGGTATTTTGATGTAAATTATTAAAGTGTTTTGTGCCAGGGTTTTCAATACCTTCGGATTATCCAATTCACAAACACTTCCACCGGCATCATTAATAAAATGATGATAACCGTAGATATCTTCGGCTTTGTGAATAAATTCGGGCACATCATTCATGGCAGCAACTTCTGCTTGATGATGCAGAAATTGTCGGCGCTTGAATTCTTGTAACGAAAGT
>SESD01001241.1_pt1 | contig 14355 bp, 13 predicted proteins | sample 3171411 | NCBI WGS metagenome assembly SESD01 (sample SAMN06051880, study PRJNA518727) | freshwater metagenome | biome: subpolar coniferous forest; feature: holomictic lake; material: water; isolation source: holomictic Lake 442, 16.5 m depth | place: Canada: near Kenora, Ontario | collected...
TCAAATGCTGCAGGGCGTCGTAGTTGTTGCCCATGTCACGCACGTTGGTGATGCCGAATGCGAGGTACTCCGGAAGAAATTCCGCCGTGACGTGATTGTGCATGTCCCACATGGACGGCATCAGCGTCTTGCCGTGGCCGTCGATGACCGTGGCGTCTTTCGGTATGTCGGTGCCACCGAAATAAATCGCGGATATCGAACCGTTCCAAACGAAAACCGTCGCAGGTTCGGTCAAACGCCCCGCAATACTGTCAAAGATCCGCGCGCCGTCCACGACCGTGAGTCCGGCGAGCTCCTTGGTCGCTGTTGCCGCAAGCTGCTCGTAGAACCGATCCGATGCGCTGCGCTCTGCGTCGTTGAGAGCGGGCCGACTGGCCTCCCAACCGCGACGGACTACGGCAAACGTCCGGTCTGTGAAGCCGAACAGATCCCCGCTTGCGTCGAGCCAGACGTAGACAGGTGCAAGAGCGAGTCCATCGATGCTGAAGAGGCTGATACGTCTCGACTCGCCGTTGGATGCCACCTCGATGGAGGTCACGTCCCGCAGCGTAGCCGTCCCGCTCGGCAGCAACGGGAGGGTCCGACCCGGAGTCTTGAGAAGCGCACGCGCGAGAATCGCGCGGATTTCCGGCGTGTCGTTGAAAGGAAAGTAGAACGCGTCCTCGGCCCCGCGGCGACGTCCCTGTTCAACTGTGGATCGCCAGACTGCGCTGCCATTGGACAGCCGGAAGTGCTCTTCGATCGTCGCGCGCGTGTTGTTACGTCCTGTCGCACTGAACCGCGCAGGCAACCCGTTATCCCTGACCCGCACGACGGACTGGAAGCTCGGTCCGCGACCACGATCCGCGTACTCGAACTGGATGGTGATGGTTCCATCCTCGGAATATGCAACTGACTGATGACCCGTGACCCGGTCTTCGGTCATCCACGCGAATTCGAGAGAACGCGCTCCATCAGCCGCGGCAACATCAGCTCCGAAAAGAGCGAGGGCCACGAGGCAAGCGATCACCGCCGATCGGATCATGCTGATCGCGCAATCTGCCGCAGCGCCGCGACAAACTCATCGAGTTCGGCCGTTGTGTTGTAGACCTGCGGAGTGACCCGAATACCACTGAACCCTTGCGGAGTCCTCTTCCTGGTCTGGATCTTGAACTCTTCCCGGAGCCTCTGTGCGAGAGCCTGAACGGCGATTCCGTCGAGGGAGAAGGTCGTAAGCCCACCGAGCTTGGGATGGTCCATCAGGGAGTGGATGCGGAATCCTGGAATCCCGGACGCCTTCCCCACCCAGTACTTGCTCAGCTCCTGCAGCCTCGCGTGCTTGCGCGCCGATCCGATCTTGTTGTGGAAATCAATGGCGTCGGAAATCGCGTAATGGTCCGCATTGTTGTAGGTTCCGGCGTTCGCGAGGCTGAACTTGTCCGCGCCCTTGAGTTCTTCGAACGTGGCATACAGCGGCCATGTCTCGGCTATGCGTTCCGCCTTCACGATGAACATGCCGGTGCCAATCGGCGCAGACAGCCACTTGTGAAAGCTCGTCGCGAGATAATCGCAACCCATTTCGCTGAAACTCAAGGGAATGTGGGCGAAAGACTGGGCAGCATCGACCACCGTCACTATGCGCCGCTCGCTCGCGAACTTGCAGATTCGCTCGACCGGCAGTACGCGGCCCGACCAGTGAATCATGTGCGTGAGTTGCATTGCCTTCGTTCGCGGCGTGACCGCCCGGAGGTAAGCATTGAAAATCGCTTCGTCGCTGTCCATCAACCCGAATGAGGCGAACTTGAGTTCCAGACCCTCGCGAGCCGCGCGCTGCTTCCATGCACTGATCATGCTTGGATAATCCCAGCTGCTCAGCACCACCTCATCGCCCCGGGAAAGTGGCATTCCGAAGATCGCCGTGCACATGCCGACGGTCGTGCATCGATTGAGGGCAATCTCGTCAGGATCGCAGTCGGCAATCGCCGCCAACTTTTTCTTGATGCCGGGAACTGCGCCGTCCAGGACCTCGAACATGTTGTAGCACGGGTTCTGGTTGGCGAATCGGTACGCCTTGATGGCGCTCTCCTGGACGCTGATGGGCGGAGGGCTGATGCAGCCGTTGTCGAGATTCAAGAATGGGGTCTGACGCGGAAAAGACGCGCGTACTTTGGCCCAGTTGAATTCCCCTTGGCTCGCGGCACTGTGGCCGGCTGGCGCGAGGAAAGCTCCTCCTGCAAGAGCCAATGTCTTCAACACGTTGCGACGTTGCAGGCTCGGCTCAGTCATGCAGGCTCCGGAGTTGTGCTGGAATTGCGGGTGATGACTGCCGCGGAAGAGATTGTCGCCGCCCCGCTCGTCGCAAGTATGCATCACCATTTGACAGTGATCAATCGACCGTGCACCATCTTTCCGTATACGGTCAATGCTCCGTATCGCGGCTGGAAGCGGGGCCGGCAGCCAGTGCGGCCGGTGCATCCAGGCAGAATCGGTGACGCAAGCGTGTCCGTTACAAGGAGGTCGTACTCGTGAGCGACAATTCGACGAGCACCGGTCGAGCATTGACCATCGCACTCTGTTTCTCGGTGGCGCTACTCGAGGGTTTCGACATCCAGGCGCTCGGGATCGCAGCACCACGCCTCGCACCGGAACTCGGACTTGATCCCGCACAGATGGGCATGGTGTTTGCAATAACCAACGTCGGTCTGGTGATCGGCGCCGCCTTCGGCGGCTGGATCGCAGATCGTGTCGGGCGCAAGCGGGTTCTCGTAGCCAGCGCGGCGGTTTTCGGCGTTTTCACCCTGTCGACGGTGATTGCTCATTCTTTCGAGGCGCTGTTCGCGGCGCGACTTATGGCGGGACTCGGATTCGGGGCGGCTCTGCCGAACATGATGGCTCTGGCAGCCGACGTCAGTCCCACACAGGGCCGCGCATTCACAGCGTCGGCCATGTTCTGTGGCATGCCGATCGGGGCTGGGGCCTCGGCTCTCGTGGCACAGTTGCTACCGCCGGATTTCAGTTGGCGAGCACTGTTTCTCGTCGGCGGAGCGCTGCCCCTCGTGTTGGTGCCGGCCCTCGCCGTTCTCCTGCGTGAGACACCCCGCCCGCCCGTGGATCGGAACGCTGGCGATTCGCGGAAGGAGTCAGTGCTGCATGTCCTGTTCGGTGACCATCGCGCTGTGCCCACGCTGCTCTTGTGGCTGGCGTTCTTCCCGACACTCCTCATGCTGTACCTGATGCTCAACTGGTTGCCATTCATCGTGGCGGCAGGAGGATTGGAGTCGGCGATCGCCGCCAGTGCCGCGCTCGTATTCAATCTTGGCGCTGCCGCTGGAGCGCTCATCATCGCTGCGCTGGTTGACCGCATCGGCATGCGTTTGCCACTGACCATGGCATACGCAGGCTTGATCGCAAGCCTCTTCGCTCTCAGCGCCGCCGAAACGGCAACGTCGATTCTGTTGCTGAGCGGCCTTACCGGCTTCCTCATACTCGGTGCCAACTATGCGCTGTACGGAATCGCAACGTGTTTTTATCCGGCGTCGATGCGCGGAACAGGTGCTGGTGCGAGCATTGCCGTCGGGCGCATCGGTTCCGTCGTCGGCCCTCTGCTGGCCGGCATGTGGCTCGCGCACGGAGCGACGGGCGGGCAGGTGATCGTCTATCTCGTGCCGACGGTTGTCGTAGCGGGGCTTGCGGTGTTCATCCTGAGCTATGCGAAACGAGCCGACTGATCGCACCTCCGCGGGCAGAGCAGAAGCACTTGATGGGCCATCAGTTGGCCTTATACTGCTCGACAGAGCTTCGCCCCTGTTGCAGGCGGACCTCTAATCTGGCGACGATCGCGCCCCGACAAGTGAATCCGGAGTCTTCGCGCAGTGGACGACTTATACAACATGCCGGGGCACCTGATCCGCAGGGCCCAACAGATCGGCGTGGCCATATTCATGGAGGAGTGCTCCGAATACGACATCACACCGGTTCAGTATGCTTGCCTCCGAGCGCTGAAAGATCATCCGAACGTTGATGCCACGCGACTGTCGGCGATTGTTGCGTTCGATCGTTCCACGATCGGCAGCGTCCTCGAGCGCCTCGAGATCAAGAAGCTCATCCAGCGGTGTCCGAGTCCAGATGACAAGCGCATCAAGCTGCTGAGGCTCGACGCTAGCGGGGCGCGACTTCTCGCAGCTTTGGAGCCAGCCCTGAAGAGGGTGCAAAAGAGAATACTTGAACCGCTGGACGCGCGATCCAGGAGGACTTTCATCGATCTGCTGACGCGCCTCGTTCACCTGAACAACGAGGCTTCACGCGCGCCGCTGCGCCTCGGAGGGCGCGGCCATCACCAGGATCCTGGCGTCGAGTGACGCGGCTGCATTCAAGGCGTGCGGTGGGGCTTGCGCTGGCAGCGAGCGTACTGGCGCCACAAGCGCTCGCTCGATCACCCGTCGCTGCGCACGGGCGCCGCTCTCCAGAGAAACGCTTGATCGAACTCGGCTACGAACTTCCGCAGCCGCCGGAAGCCCGCGCCAACTACGTGCCGTATCGTCGCTCGGGGCGCACGCTCTACCTGGCGGGCTTGGGACCGGCCAACATGGGGTCACCCGGCGCACAAGGCCGATTGGGGGAGCAGTTGAGCGTCGAGCAAGGCTATGCACTGGCCCGATCGGCAGGCCTGAGCGTCCTGGCTTTGCTGCGCAGCGCGTGCGGCGGGACTCTGGATCGTGTCGCGGGTTGCCTTCGCGTCGGCGTCTTCGTCGCCAGTGCCGATGATTTCCATGAGCAATCGCGGGTCGCCAACGGCGCTTCGGATCTGTTCGTCGAGATTTTCGGCGAGGCCGGATTGCACACCCGCTTCGCTGTCGGGGTCAACACTCTGCCGTTCGACATTCCCGTCGAGGTCGAGTCGATCTGGGAACTCAAGTAATGGCTAGAGACGAGGCCGGATCGACAAGCTCATCGATTGCCGATCACGACTCCCGACCATAGCCATAAAGCCACTCGAGACCACGGTAGAAGTCATCCGGCGACTTTGAACCAAGCATCTCGTTGCGCACGAGGCGCTCGACGCCTTCTGCGTGATACCAGTACTTCGCAAGCGCGCGGGACGACAGCACGATCCGCGCAGTTCGCGTGATGCGTTGGTCCTGGTAACGCTGGAATGCAGCGCAGAAATCGCCCGGGGTCCGCTTCACCTCATGCATCAGGCATACCGCGTCTTCGAGTGCCATGCAGGCGCCTTGGGCGAAGTACTGGTGGGTTGGATGCGCAGAATCTCCGAGCAAGGTCACATTTCCCCGTGACCAGTTCGACACCGGATCGCGATCTCCAAGCACCCAGCGCTGCCATCCACCGGATCTCTCGAGCACCGATCTGGGAATCGGCGGCAGGTGCCCGAAATGAGCCAACAGCTCATTGCGATCGCCCGGCTCGTCGTGTCGCTCGGCGCAGCGGCTATCGCTGTGAAAGGTCGCGACGATGTTGAACAGCTTTCCGCCTCGAAGGGGATAATGAATGAAGTGCGTCCGCGGACCAGCCCACAGAACCGCCGCGTTGAGACGAAGCGCGTTCGGCATTTCCTCCGTGGGCAGCACAGCCCGATAGCAGACGTGGCCCGATATCTTCGGGCCGCCATCGCCTACGATGGGTTCACGGATGCGCGATCGAATGCCATCTGCACCGATCAACGCGACGCCTCTGTAGGAGCGACCGTCCGTAGCCCGAACAGAGACACCCTCGCCGGGCTGCGAAAAGTCTGAGACCTCCACGCCGCTGAGCAATTGGATCCCGGTGTCCCCCTGGCAACGCTCGAGCAACGCGCTGTGCAGGTCCGCCCGATGAATGACCACGTAGGGATTCTTGAACCGCTGTCGAAACGGCGCGTCCAACGGTATTGCGGCCACCTGTTCCCCGGACACCCCGTCCATCATGACCAGGCGATCGATGTAGACGGCGTTTTCGAGTGCCCGCTCGACGACCCCCAGTGCCTTGAGTGCATGAAACGCGTTCGGCGCGAGCTGGATGCCAGCGCCGATCTCGCCGAACTGCGACGCCCGCTCGAGCACGACGACAGCATGCCCTGCGGCGCGCAGCCCGATGGCGGCAGCCAGCCCTCCGATGCCGCCGCCCGCCACGATGACCGGGGCGTCGATTTGCAGCCGATTCTCGATGGTCACTGCGGTCGCGCAGGCGCTACGACAGTCTTCGGCTACTTCACTCCGAACCTGCCCCGGATCGTAATCCCGACAGCTCGACCCGTCGGATCGACGAAGCGCAGGTCGCACCCGGAGCAGTTACTGACGTTGTTGTTGCTGAATGGAGGATCCTGGTCGAAGACGTTGTTGAGGTGCGCCATGACGGTCCAGGCGTCGCTGATTTTGTAAGCGGCAGTCAGGTTCCACAGGGAGTAGGCCTCGACGTCGTTGAAGAGCGAAGACGTAACGCCGCAGTTCGCATTGCAGTCCCCATACCCGCCGGTATGGCGGTTCTGCAGGTTCAGCGCCCAAGCCCCCTTCTGCCAACCGAGCGAAAGGTTATGGCCGTACTTGATCGCAGGGAATCCATCAACGACGACCCCGGCGCGGCTCAGGAACGGCGTACCGGGCAAGCGCTGGAAGTCATATTTCGTTACGTACGTACCACGGTAGTCGATGGCGAACGTGCCGTACTGCGTCTCTTTCGACCAGGCGGCGGTGACATCGATGCCGGCCGTCTTCACGGCCCCGACGTTCGCATTGTTGGTCAGCGTGTAGGCGATGGGGTCGCCCGTCCCGCCCGGGAACGTGCATGCGATGGTGCTTGCGACGAACGCCCTGTCGGCGGCGCTGCAACGGACGATGTAGCTGGCGAAGGTGGTCGTGTCCGCGAAGATGGCGTTGGGTGATAGCGTACCGATCACATCGGTCAGCTTGTAGTTCCAATAGTCGGCCCCAATCGCCAGCGCCCCGACACGATCGGAGTCGCCCATGCGCAGGTCAAAACCCACTGCGTACGCGGTCGAGTCTTGCGGGTGCAGGTTCTGATTGCCACCGGTCAGGGTGTTGTAGATCACGCCGCAGTCTCGCGCTGCGATACCGCCCGCGGCAGTACTGACCACGCCCCCCGGGCAGAGTCGAGGATCGTTCTGGAAGCCAGGAGCGGTCCTGAGCGCCTGCGGCGCGAACAACTTGGGCAGAGGGGGCGCGCGGAATCCCTTGTTGTAGGAGGCGTGCAGATTGAACGTGTCGGTGACATCGAAGTTGAGCTGCACCTTCGGATTGAAGGTACCGCCAAAATCACTGTAGTTGTCGTGGCGTCCTGAGATGTTGGCCTCGAGCCGCGCCATGAGCGGCAGGAGCAGTTCGAACGTCGCCGAAGTACGCGAGCGGTCACCAGCCGCCGCGACGCCATTGCCGAGGTCGTTGCCGGTCAGCAATGAATTGATTCCCGCGACGGTATAGCCCATCTCCTCCTCGGCGTGCTCGACCGCCAACGCGGCGGACGCCGACCCGGCCGGCATGTCGAACAACTTCCCGTTGAACGTGGCACCCGCCATTCTCAATTCTGCATCACCCTGCGCGATGTCGGTGCGAACCTTGATTCTCTCGATGTACGCGGCGCCTGCCGTCGACTGGGCGCCAAACGGATTGATGAACGCGGCGCCGTTCGCGCCGGCGAGGCCGTCCCTGATGCCTTGGAGCAAGAGCGCGCCGTCGGTCGATCTGAGTGCCGCGTTGGACTTCGACCGCATGACCCACAGGTTGTAGCCGATGCGGCCGATGTCTCCGGCAAGCTCCAGCGTCGCGCGATCGGTGACGGTGTGATTTTCGCTGGTCCGGCGGCCGCCCGGCTGGAACCGGGACGTGACGAAGATGGGAAGCGCCGCGTTCAGGCCCGGGATCGCAGGCGTTGCTCCGTTACCAGGATAGTACGGGTTCGTATTGGGCATCGACAGACCCAGGATGCGCGCACCCGACTGTGCATTCGATATTGTTGACTCCGCCCAGATGTATTCGGCGGACAGTCGGTGCTCGCCCAGCTGCATCTGGTACATGGAGTAGACCGATACCTGCTCTTCCGGATTCTTCACATCGAACGAGCCAGTCGCATCGCCGTCCAGACCGCAACCACCGGTACTGAGTGGCACCAGTGCTGGTCCCGTGCAGGGATACGGATTTCTCGTTCCGAACCCCGGCGTCGCCGGCTGCGTCACGTTGGCCGGAAACGGCTGACGCAGGATCAGATCCACGCCGCGATCGCGCCGATCAGCAGTCTTGGAGAAATCCCGGTCGGCGGAGCTGATAGGGTCTTGATCGCGCCAGTTGACGCCTGCCATGAAGTTCCAGCCGTCATCGCGCAACGAGCCGACGCCGGCGGCCAGCGACGCGCTACGCTTTTCGCCGCCTTCCGCAGTCGGCATGAGTCTATTGAGGCTGTATTCAAGCCCCCGAAAATCCGTCCGGGTCCTGTAGTTGATGACACCGGCCACCGCGTCAGAACCGTAAATTGACGAGGCACCGTCCGCGAGGACATCGACGGAACCGAGCAATGCGGTCGGGACAGTATTGAGGTCGACGCCATTGTCGAAGATGGGGTTGTTGACCATGCGCCGGCCATTGACCAGCACCAGGGTGTTCTCAGGCCCGACATTCCGGAGATTTGCGAGGTTTGTGAGGCCCCCGGTTCGCGTGCCGTCGCTGGAAGTGGCGGAGGGCTGGTTCTGGGAGAGCGAAGACAATGTCTCGAGCGCGTTGGTGACGCCCCGCGTCGCGAGTTCCTCCGCATCGACCGTCGTGACCAGCTGCGAGCTCTTTTCGCGCTTGATCAGTGACCCGGTGATGACCACCTCTTCCAGCGCCGATGGGTTTCCGGCCTCCTGCGCTGCTGCCGACCCGGAAACGACGATGGATACGGCAATCAATGTACCGAACTGTCCCCGATTCATGACGTCCTCCCGAGTTCTTTATTCTTTGCGACCCGCCAACGGAAGTGTTGACGGACATTTCAACCGTATTTACAACGTACACTGTCTTTCCGTATGCTGTCAACTTTGGCTTGTCAACCGGCTGTCGGCGGCTACACTCCCGTCTGCTGGGACCGACGCCAAATGAGTCGCTGAGGCGGAACCCGACGGATCGCCCGATGAGATTCCCAGGCTCCGAAGCATCAGGAGAGAATTTCGTGCCAATCCCTGCTCACAGCCCCGAAGTCGAAGCGCTGGAGCGCGAACTGCGCACCAAGCCCCGCGTGTCCCTGACGCAATTGCCGACTCCGTTGCATCGACTGGAGAATTTCGAACGGCACCTGAATGGACTCGAGCTTTGGATAAAGCGCGACGACCTGACTGGACTCGAAGGCGGCGGCAACAAGACGCGCAAGCTCGAATTCCTCGTTGGCGATGCGATCCGTTGCGGCTCCGACATGTTGGTGACCGTCGGCGCAATCCAGTCCAATCACACCCGGCAAACGGCGGCTGCGGCAGCGAAGTGCTCGTTGAAGTGCGCGCTGTTGCATTTCGGCTGGACACAGGACGCCGGCCCCCACTATCGGCAGGTCGGCAACATTCTGCTCAGCAGCCTCATGGGGGCGCACCTGTTCGTCGACGACTCACCACGTCCGATCGAGGACGAGAGTCCGCTGGCCGAGTTCGGCCATCACCTCGAGAAGCTGGGTCACCGCCCATACCTGATTCCCGGCGGAGCGTCCGAGCATCGCCTCGGTAGCCTCGGCTACATGGCGTGCGCCGCCGAAATAGCCCGGCAATGCGCCGAGAAGAACGTCGATTTCGACTACATCGTCCATTGCACCGGCAGCAGCAGTACCCAGGCCGGGCTCATCGCGGGATTCAAAGCCATCGGCAAGGCGATTACGGTTGTCGGCATTCCGGATGATGACGAAACCAGCATCAAGAGCGGGCGAGTATTGAGCCTCGCGAATCAGGGTCTGGCAGAGTGCGGGTTTCCGGAACGGGTCAGCGCGTCAGACGTCAACATCATCGCGGTGGACACGAGCCCTTACGGCAAGGCCGACAGCCAAACGCTCGAAGCAATTCGTTTGCTGGCGCGAACCGAAGGCCTCATGGCCGACCCAGTCTACGAGGGTAAGGCGTTGCTGGGCCTGCTGAAATTGAACTCGGAAGGATTCTTCCGCAAGGGCGCCCGCGTGCTGCTGATGCACCTCGGGGGAACGCCGGCGATTCACGGCTACGCCGCACAGCTGGGTCTGCCGCAGTTGACGCCCTTCACAGCTGGGACCTGACCGAATCGCGGCGGAGCTGGCGGAAGGAACCGATGATCGCGCTCGCGGGATTTCGCGTCGCGCGCTGTCGACTCAAGCCCGCGTTTCGCCCCGCAGTGAAATCCGGTCATGGACGGCCGCCGCCAAGGCAATGTCCTCGCAGCCCAGGCCAATGGATCGAAAGAACGCTGTTCGGGTCGGAAGCTTGGCAGTGCCACTGACGAGCTCCGCAAGATCGCCACATATCGCGGCCGGATCCCATCCCAGATCCTCCCTTGCAATCAGCATCTCCCCGGCTGCGAGAGGGGCATTGGCGCGCGCGTCACAATAGACGTCGAGCCTCGACAGGCTCTGCGGCGGAATCTCGTGAGCCCGATAGGCATTGGTGCTGATCGACGTCACTAGCTTGCATTGGGGCATTTTCGCCGGGTCGATGATGGCCGATGCAGCAGAGGTGCACAGCAAAATGACCTCGGCGCCTTCGGTCGCATCGTGCAACGTTCGCTCGATGCTCGCCGTCGGCGCAACACTGCGGATGAGTTCGGTGCGCGAAGCCGCGTTGGGCGACCACACCCGAACATTCCTCCAGGCGCGCAAAGGCAAGACATGCCTGAGATGCGCACGTCCAATCGACCCGGTGCCAATCACCGTCAGCCTCGTGGCATCAGCCGGCGCCAGCAAATCCACGGCCAGCGCTGTGGTTGCCGCCGTGCGCTCCCGGGTAAGCGCCATGGCATCGCACAGCATCAACGGGGTGCCGGTCTCACTGCTCATCAGCAATGTCCAGGCGGTTACGATCGATCCCGTTGCCGAGGGAAGATAAGGCGATACCTTGACCCCGAACACCGGCGGATCCGCGATGGCAGCAAGATATGCGATGAAATCCCCGCCTCCAGCTCGCCCGGGTAGCAGTGCCAGCGTTTGGGGGGGTTGAGCCACTCTATTGTTCCCGAAACCCGCGAAGAGCTTTCGCATCGCGCTCACCGCATCGAGTCGGGGAATTACGTCGTCGATCGCCGCCGCATCCAGAACAACAGGTCTCACCAGAATCTCCGGTCGGGCTTTTTGACAGCATACTCACTTTCTGCTCTATTGCCCATTGCTGCAGGCAAACGATACCGGGCGATACACTCCGCATCGGCGAGACTCCGGGCGGCGTTCCGTCCGCTCGCGCCTCGGGCGTCTGCGCGAAACAATACCGACCGAGGGGTGAATCGATGCAAGGCTTGATCGGGCGTGAACACTCCTGCCTGATGGTCATCGACGTGCAGCAGTATTTTCTCGACAAGCTGCCGTTGCACGATCGCGGCCCGCTCGTCCAGCGCATCGCCTGGCTCATGCGCGTCGCGCACGCGCTAAGTGTCCCGCTGATCGCCACCGCGGAGGATGTCGAGCGCAACGGTCCGCTTGTACCGGAACTCGCGACCCTGCTGCCAGCCGGCACGGCCGCGTTCAACAAGATGATCTTCGGCCTGATGGCGCAAGACGACCTCCGCGCCGCCGTCGACGCCAGCGCGCGCGACTGCTTCGTGCTCGTCGGCCTGGAGACTGACGTCTGCATCGCGCAGTCCGCCCTCGGCCTGGCCGCCTCCGGCCGCCGCGCCGTCGTCGTCGGCGATGCCTGCGGCTCACCACCGCCCCACCATGCACACGGGCTGCGCCGCCTGCGCGACGCCCAGATCACCGTGACATCGGTGAAGGGCATCTTCTACGAGTGGGTCCGCGATCTCGAGACCCTTCGGCGCCTGCAGCCCCAACTCGTCTCCGCGCTGCCCGCGGACCTGACGCTGTAGTCGTCGCGCCGTTGCGCGGCAGATGATCAGAGATGTCGGGAACGGCTCGCACGCGTGCATGCTCGCGCGCGCGTCCGCCTGGCTGCCGGCGGGTCGAGGATCAGCCTGCAGCGTAGACGGGGAAGCCTGCGACTCCGGTTCTACACCGCAACGCGCCCCTCACTCCCACTCAATAGTCGCCGAGACCCCTAAGCTCTTGTTTCGGCTAATGGGACATCTTTTGTCCGCCACAACTTACCGTCAGATATGCCGACAAGCAATTTCGCTTGGAGGCGATTGGAGCCGATAGACCATGAAAACAATCAGCCGATGGTCCGCCACCTTTCTCGGCATCGCTCACGGCTCCGATTCTCGCAATAGCTGCAGAAATTTCGCTGGTGTGATGATGGGAATACCTTCATGGGTAACCAGCTCCAGCAGATCACCGTCACCACTGATGATCGCATCGGCCTGTCCAGTCACAGCCAACGCAAGAAACTTGTCGTCATCCACATCGCGGGAGATGCCGGCCGCGGTTCCGGCATCCTCCTGCCAGAGCGCCAGTTCAACCAGTTCGGACAGGAACAGATTCCAGGCCTCCGGCTCCCGGTACTTTTCGAACTTGGGTCGATCCAGGCGTGACGCCAGTTCACCGAACGTCGATTCCGACATCAGTACGCCGATGTCGCGCTCCAGAACAGCCTCCACCAGTTGCCGTGCTGTGCCGGTGGGCGAGATCAGCGCAGCAATCCAGACATTGCTATCAATGACCAGCCGTTCAACTTTCATCCGCGAGCAGCGTGTTCAGTGCGTCCTCGTTCATGCCATGGGCGGCCGCGTATTCGCCGGCGCGCTGCATGGCCTGACGCAGGCGCTCGCGCGCGATCCGCTGCCGGCGGGCGTAGCTCTCAGCAGAAATCATCACCACCGAGGGGCGGCCATTTCGAGTGATGCTGACGGGCTGGCGCTGCGCGGCTTCCATCACCTCGCCAAACCGGGTCTTGGCTTCCAGAGCGGTTATGCTTTTCATGGAAGTCATAATAGCTATTATGGACAGAACAGGCAACGTTGGGTAGTCATATGTTAAATATTGACCGCCCCGCCCCCACTTCGAACCGCAGGTATTTCTTCAGCAGTTGGGGATGATTGGCAGGCCCAGTAAAGGTCGACCAGAGACTGTGAACCGGCGTATACGACTGACTAGGACAGTTCCTGGTCGTGCAAGTTGAATCAACACGTTGCGGTGCCGGTCGGCGTCCAATGCGGATGCCGGTCTACAGGTCGAGGTCTTCTACTGTCGCAATGACGACGCGCCGCCGGTGCCGGAAATCCCCCCGTGGGGCTCCCGGCCAGAGCGTCCGTACACTTGATTTTGATAGCATATACGCTATCATGTAGTACATGCCAACGGTCGTGCTGGATACGAACGTGCTGGTCGCAGCAATGCTGCGCAAGGGCGGCCCTGCCCGCGCCACCCTTCGTGCGTGCCTGCTGCGAGAGTACCGCCCCGTCGTCGGCGCCGCGTTGCTCGCTGAATATGAAGACGTCTTGAGCCGGGATGAGTTGCTCTCGGCGTCCACGCTCACGCAATCGGAACGCGGCGACTTGCTGGATGCGTTCCTGAGTTGCTGCCGGTGGGTGGAAGTCTTCTATGCCTGGCGACCCAACTTGCCGGATGAAGCCGACAACCACCTCATCGAACTGGCAGTCGCAGCACAAGCTGACGTGATCGTGACCAAGAATCTGCGGGATCTGATGGGCGGAGAATTGAAATTCCCTTCGCTCCGAATTCTCAGTCCCGAAAAATGCCTGGAGGCCTTTCCGTGTCAACGCTAACAATTCGCCTGCCGGACGATAAGCACGAGCGCCTGAAGGTCCTGGCAAAGTCCAATTCCATCAGCGTGAACAAACTGATGGACGAGTTGGCAACGGTGGCGCTCGCCAATTACGATGCGCGCGTTCGCTACGAGGTTCGAGCCTCGCGCGGCAACGCCCAGCGCGGCTTGGAATTGCTCGATCGTTTGGATCGCGCTGGGTAACCGCGATCGGGCTACGGCTCTCGAAGCTCAGCTGACGTCGTCCGCGCTATTCCCACTTAATTGTCCCACGGCATCGCAACACTTTGCCGCTGCTGAAATTCCTGAAATCGCTGGCTGATTTTGCCGTCAGCCTGACCGTCATGACGTCCCGCTTGATGACGCTGCATTCCGATAGAGCGCGAAAGACGAATCATCACCCGACGCTCTCGAACCCGGCAACCAGAGCATCGACCTGCTCCGCAAACTTCCTGGCATTGGCCTTCTGCAATTGCAGCAGGTTCTGCAGCTTCCAGCGTAAGCCGGGAAGATGCTCAAGGTGCGGGATGCCGAGCGCCGACCATTCCGGCTCCGCGCGAACA
>SESD01001243.1_pt1 | contig 14345 bp, 13 predicted proteins | sample 3171411 | NCBI WGS metagenome assembly SESD01 (sample SAMN06051880, study PRJNA518727) | freshwater metagenome | biome: subpolar coniferous forest; feature: holomictic lake; material: water; isolation source: holomictic Lake 442, 16.5 m depth | place: Canada: near Kenora, Ontario | collected...
CCAACCTTAGATGGTGTATAAAAAAACTTGACCATTACATATCGATTTGGGTGATGTTTGTCATAACAAATAGTTAGTTTGAGAATAGATTTAAAATCAGCCAATTGATTCACGATAAAAATTAGCATCATAAATAAAACAATAAAATTTAGGTGATTGCGTTTGGTTTAATAGTAGCATTCTGCGTGAGTTTTTCACATAAACGCCAACAATTTTATAAACAGTTATCGTTACCTCATTATGGTGATTCACAGTATAATTTTTAAAAATACGTTTTGCTGCCGATTAACTGACAAATCTACGCCACATTTCCACATTTAATGTGATTAGATAAAACGTTACGCAATGCTTGACGATGACTGCTATATCAGAAGTTATAGCGCGTAGTAATTTAATTACACCAGCACTCGAGAAAAAAATGTTAGTTATTATTGGATATGTATTAGTTTTTAGCGCGTTGATTGGTGGCTACATGATGGGAGGGGGACATCCTGTCCTTTTGCTTCAGTACAATGAGTTTGTCATTATTGGCGGCGGGGCAATCGGGGCGATGCTTGTCGGCAATCCGTTGAAACTGGTAAAAAAGGCGGTTTTCACTGCCACATCAATGCTTAAGCCCGAACCTTACACCAAAGATTTTTATTTAGAATTATTGATGTGTTTTTATATGCTGACCAATAAAACCCGTAAAGAAGGTTTGTTGTCACTAGAAGATTTAATTGAAAATCCCGAAAGTAATCCCGCGATATTTACCGATAGAATCAGAGCGGATCATCATTTACTGGAATTCATTTGTGACAATTTACGTTTAATTGTGACGGGTGTGGAAGTGCATCAATTGGAAGAGTTGATGGATCAAGTCTTAGAAACCCACCATGTAGATGAACACGCACCAGTTCAAGTTATTCAAACTATGGCAGACGGCTTACCAGCATTTGGTATTATTGCTGCGGTAATGGGTGTGGTTCATACGATGGGATTAGTGGGTTCGCCGCCCGCCGTAATGGGAAAAGCGATTGCAGCGGCGTTAGTCGGTACGTTTATCGGTATTTTGTTAGGGTATGGTTTTATTGGCCCCGTCGGTTCATTAATGTCAGTTCGAGCTGAAATGTCAGGAAATATTTTCAGATGCGCTCAAAAAGGGTTGTTATGTTGCGCGAAAGGCGTTTCGCCTGCGATGACAGCCGAATATATGCGGGCGATGATTTCTTCTGATAAACGTCCCGGTTTCCAAGAACTTGATGATTTATTACGCAGCAACAAAGGGTAATCGCAGTCATGGCGGAACAACTACAGCCCATTATTATTAAAAAAATTAAAAAAGGCGGTCACGTTCGTCACGGTGGCGCGTGGAAATTGGCTTATGCGGATTTTGTGACGGCGATGATGGCGTTCTTTTTGTTGATGTGGTTGCTCGCGTCCACATCAGAAACCTCGCGCAAAGGAATCGCCGATTTTTTTAACAACCCGTACAAAATTTCGATGGAAGGCGGCAAAGAAGTCGGTGAGCGCACGTCAATGATTCAAGGTGGCGGTTCAGATGTGGTTTCCCACGAGGAAGGACAGGTAAAAAATGGCGAAACCATAGACGTAGAACAATCGTCGACTGAAGAGATTGAGAAAAAAGCGGAAGAAATCGAAAAAACCAAGCTGGTCTCGTTAAAAGAAAAAATTCAGGGTAACATTAACAAAATGCCCGAATTGAACGAGTTTAAAGAACAAGTTAAACTTGAAATTACAGCGGAAGGTTTACGAATTTTAATTGTCGATGATCAAAAACGTCCAATGTATAAACTCGCCAGTGCACAAACGGAACCGCACATCAAGCAGATTTTACATGCTCTAGCTCCCGCTATTAACGAGTTGCCAAATCGGGTGAGTTTGAATGGACATACTGATGCGTTGCCGTTTCCGGCAAACCAAAAAGGCTACACAAATTGGGAATTGTCGAGTGATCGAGCCAATGCAGCGCGTTATGAATTAACGGAGGGCGGGCTGGAAGATAATAAAATTTTGCGAGTAGTCGGTTTATCGTCGAGTATTCCGTATAGCCCAACGACTGATCCCTTGAATCCAATTAACCGTCGTATTTCGATTATCGTAATGAATAAGAAAACGGAACAGCAGATTTTACAAGGCAGTAGCGTCGAATAGTTTGTTAGCTTGTACTCTGAAAGGAACGCTCGCCCAATCGGTTTTTTAAATCGATTGGGCTTTTTTTGTTTAAAAATTAAATACCGTAACGCGCTTGATACGCTTCAATAGCGGCGAGTTGTTCCGTTTCACCTGTTGTTTTCAGATAGTCAATAATGTTGCTCAAACTAATAATTGCTGTGACCGGTAATGCAAAACGCTCGGTTACTTCTTGAATCGCGGAAATGTCGCCCAAGCCTTTTTCTTGTCGGTCTAACGCAATTAAAACCGCCGCAGGCGTGGCGTTGGCGGCTTTAATAATTTCCACCGATTCACGCACCGAAGTTCCCGCCGTAATCACGTCGTCAATAATTAACACCCGACCGACTAATGTCGCACCAACTAAAAAACCGCCTTCGCCGTGGTCTTTAGCTTCTTTGCGATTGAACGCAAACGGCATATCGTCGCCCGTTATTGCTGCGAAAGCCATTGCCGTCGCGACCGCTAACGGAATGCCTTTGTACGCAGGGCCATAAAAAATATCGACGCGAATTTCCGACGCAATTAAGGCTTGCGCGTAAAATTCACCCAACTTTTGTAATTGTGCACCCGTGTTGAATAAACCGGTGTTGAAAAAATACGGGCTGATTCGTCCTGATTTCAGTTCAAATTCGCCAAATTTCAATACGCCACAATCCAGCGCGTAACGAATAAAATCTTGTTGATAAGTGTGCATTGATAAATTCTCGATTCAAAAAGTTAAAAATTATGCCAAAAATTTTTGCAAAACATCATCCAAAAAATTCCAACCGTGGTCGCTACAATAATAAACAGTTTCACGCTCGACAAGCAAACCCGCTTTGACACAATCAGTTAATGCAGGTTCCAGCGTCGCGGCATTTAAACCGGTGGCGGCGGAATAATGCGCCAACGAAAAACCTTGCTTTAAACGCAATTGATTCATTAAAAATTCCAACGGTAAATCAGCGGCTTCAATCACCGTTTCGATAAAATCGTTTTCTTGTTGATAACGGTCGGGATGTTTATTTTTTTGCGTACGAATCACCCGATTCGGTAAGGCTAAACTCAATTTTCCGTGTGCGCCCGCGCCAATGCCTAAATAATCGCCAAACTGCCAATAATTCACATTATGCCGACATTGTTTGCCGCTCAAACTGTACGCCGACACTTCGTATTGCGCGTAATCGTGGTCAGCTAAAATGCGCTGACAATGTTGTTGCGTGTTAAAAATCAATTCATCCGAAGGTAAAACAGGCGGATAACGGTAAAAATAAGTATTCGGTTCCAGCGTCAATTGATAAAACGATAAATGCGTCGGTTGCAACGCCAACGCGGTGCGAATGTCGCGTTCACTGTGCGCCAACGTGGATTTTGGCAGCCCAAACATTAGGTCTAAATTGAAATTATCGAAGCCGACTTTGTGCGCCATTTCGGCGGCTAAAATCGCTTCATTGCCCGAATGCACGCGCCCCAATTCGGTCAATAACGCATCATCAAAACTTTGCACGCCAATCGATAAACGGTTGATGCCAATCGCGTTAAATTCGGCGAATTTTTCAAATTCAAACGTGCTTGGATTGGCTTCCATCGTGATTTCAATATCGGCGGAAAAAGGCAATTGCGATTCCACGCCACGCAATAATCGGTTAATCGATTCGGGCGAAAATAAACTCGGCGTTCCACCACCGATAAAAATACTATGCAATGGGCGCGTGACTTGGTAGCGTTCAATATCTCGCGCCAAATCCGCCAATAAACAGTCAATATAATGCGTTTCTGGCAGCGAATCTTTCACTGCGTGTGAATTAAAATCGCAATAAGGGCATTTTTTCAAACACCACGGAATGTGAATGTATAAACTCAATGGGAGCAAAGGAAAATCCAATTAACAAAAAATAAACGTGCGTGACACACGCGGAATGGTGGAAATTTAGGCGGCTGTTATTCGTCATTTTCAGAAATAAAAACTACTGAAATCCGTCTTGTCGTTGACGCAACACTTCATAAAGTAAAACGCCCGTTGCGACCGACAAATTCAAACTTTCGACCGTGCCGAGCATCGGCAATTTCACCAGCACGTCGCATTGTTCGCGGGTTAAACGACGCATTCCGCTTTCTTCCGCGCCAATCACTATCGCCATCGGCACTTTAAAATCACTTTGATACAACGTTTGTTCAGCCTCACCCGCTGTGCCGATAATCCACAAACCTTCGGTTTTCAGCCAGCGCAAGGTTCGCGCTAAATTCGTCACCATATAAACGGGGACGGTTTCCGCCGCGCCACTCGCGACTTTACAAACTGTCGGCGTGATGCCAACGGCATTGTCTTTGGTAATAATAATGCCGTGAACGCCCGTCGCATCAGCGGTTCGTAAACACGCGCCCAAATTGTGCGGATCTTGCACATTATCCAAAACCAAAAATAATGCAGGTTCGACTAAATGTTCGACGGCGGTTTTCAATTCATTTTCAGATAATTCTTCGGGCAACGAAACTTCCAAAACGATGCCTTGATGATTCATGCCGTCGGCGAGTTTGTCGAGTTTTTTGCGTTCGACTTTTTCAATCGTTACGCCTAATTCCGTTAACGTTTCAAACAACGTTTCTAAGCGTTTGTCGTGGCGTTCGGTGTTGAGCCACGCGCGGGAAATTTTTTGCGGTGAATAAGTGAGCGCAGATTGTGCGGCGTGTAAACCGACGATTTTAGTAAGTTTCATGTTTAGTCTTTTTTAGAAGGCGGAACTTCAATGGGTAAAAGTGGAATGTGATAGTGCGACAAAATCGCCGCAATGTCAGCTGATTTTTCAGTAATCAATTTGTCGAGTTGTTCTTGTCGAGTTTTGTCGTTTTTACGCACGCCCATGGTCATTTGATAATCGACTTTCAAACCCGTTTCAGATTTCATCGGAATGACGGTGTAATTATTGGGATTTTGCGAAACAACATAACCCGCTAACACGCCCCACAACATCACCATATCGATTTTTTTGGCTTTTAAATCGTGTTCAATTTGCATCGCGACATTGTTTTCACTGTCGCCCGTCATGCTTTGATACGGAATGCCTTGATCGAGCAAATCGTGTTTTTGCAGCCAATCCGTTCCCGCGCCACGGTCAAACATCGCAATTTTCAATTTCGCCTGTTGCGCGAGTGGAAGTTGTGCGAGTTGATCAGCGGTTTGAATGTTGTCCCAGCCGCGTCCTTTCGCAATCAACAAAATGTAAGTCGAATGATAATAAGGCTGCGTCGTCAAAACCATGTCGCTCCCCGCAGGCATTCCCATCACAATGTCGCATTTGAAATCTTTGCTTTCGACGGCATTTTCATCAGTAAACGCATTGAGCGAATTACGAATAAAGCCAATTCGTTGTGGAAACCAAAAGTATTCCAATTCTTGACCCAGCGATTTTGCAAAAAGCGCGGCGATTTTGTTTTCAAAACCGTCTTCTTTATTGCTTGAATACGGCGGATTGAGCGGATCAGCGCAGACTTTGAATTTTTCGGCATTCGCTGCAAAAACCGTCGCGCCTAATACTAAACCCAAAATAACAGAGGATATTTTCATTTTTTAATCTCAATAAAAAAAGCCCCGACCGAATTAAGTCGGTCGGGGCTTTTTGACTAACTAAAAAAGCAAATTTTGAAAATGCTTATTTGTTACTTGGCAATGCAAAAACGGTGAAAACGCCGCCTAATTTAGTGAACGAACTCAAACTTCTGTACGCGCCAACCGCGCCTAAACCTTCAGAGTTTGTGCCTTCTTTACCATCATCTAAGCCAGCTGCGATACCAATACCAGCCCAACCGCCGATACCAGAAAGCACACCAATGTATTGTTTACCTTGGAATTCCCAAGTGTTTACGTTACCGATGATGCCAGATGGTGTTTTGAATTTGTACAATTCTTTACCTGTTTTCGCGTCAACCGCTTTCAAGTAACCTTCCAACGTACCGTAGAAAACTACGCCGCCAGCGGTTGCAACTGAACCCGACCAAACAGAGAATGGTTCTTTGTTAGACCAAGCAATTTTGCCAGTTTTCGCATCAAACGCCGTGAATTGACCCAAGTTGGTTGAGTTATCAGGTTTGCCAGTTAAAACGTCCGCGCCAGCAGGACCCATTGTCAACGTCGCGCCAACGTAAGGTTGACCCGCTGTGTAAGCCACTTCGAATGGTTCATAATCCATGCACAAATGGTTGCCTGAAATATAGAACAAGCCAGTTTGTGGTGAGTAAGAAACAGGCTGTTGGTTTTTAGAACCTAACGCAGCAGGACAAATGCCTGTTGAGTTTACGTCTTCGCCGTTTTGTTCAGTTGAGTATTTAGACACAACCGCAGGACGACCAGATTTCATGTCAATGTGGCTTGCCCAGTTGACAGATTTGTCGAATTTATCAGCAACCAACAATTCGCCAGTTTCACGATCTAACGTGTAGCCAAAACCGTTACGGTCGAAATGCACTAACGTTTTGTGCATTTTGCCTTTTACTTCTTCGTCAACCAAAACAGTTTCGTTGATGCCGTCAAAATCCCATTCATCATGTGGAGTCATTTGGTAAACCCATTTCACTTCACCTGTGTCCGCATCACGCGCCCACAAAGACATTGTCCATTTGTTGTCGCCTGGACGTTGTACTGGGTTCCATGTTGAAGGGTTGCCTGATCCGTAATAAATCAAGTTCAATTTTGGATCGTAAGAATACCAACCCCACGTTGTACCGCCACCAATTTTCCACTGGTCGCCTTTCCAAGTGCTAACACTTGAGTTTTCGCCAACTGGTTGAACACTACCGTCTTTCCATGAAGTGGTTTTTTTCGGGTTGATAATCGTGTCTTTATCAGGACCTACACTGTAACCTTTCCACGCCAATTTTCCAGTGTTGATGTCATAAGCGGCTAAGAAACCACGCACGCCGAATTCACCACCAGAAATACCCGTAATCACTTTATCTTTAACAACGATTGGCGCATTGGTGTTGGTCATACCCAATTTTGGGTCGCCGTTTTGGACGCTCCAAATGCGTTTGCCCGTTTTAGCGTCTAATGCGGTTAAAACAGTATCCGATTGTTGCAAAAAGATTTTGCCATCGCCATAAGCCAAACCACGGTTTACAGTGTCGCAGCACATGACTGGAATGGTTACGTCAGCATCTTGACTTGGCGTGAATTCCCAAATAACGGCTTGAGTTGATTGGTCAATCGCGTAAACGGTATTTGGAAATGGTGTGTGAATAAATAACACGCCATTAACTGCTAAAGGTCCACCTTCGTGACCACGCAACACGCCAGTCGAGAAAGACCAAGCTGGTTGCAACGTTTTAACGTTTTCGGTGTTGATTTGGTTTAATTTACTGAAACGTGTGCCAGCATAATCGCCGCCCCATGTTGCCCAGTTAGCAGGGTTTTGTGTTAATTTTTCTAAATCAGCGTTAGCTGATGCAATAGCGGGAACAGCTAACAACGTAGCAATACCAGCTGAGAGCAGCAAACTTTTAAAAGATTTCTTCATTGAGTTCTCCTGATATTCTGTTACATGACAGAACAATAATTATGTTTGACGACTAACGTTAGTTTTAGGGGGCATTTATTATTGTTGAATACGAATAGTAAGCCACTCCAGAGGCGTAAATTTAACGATTTTGACTAAAAAGTCAACTTTAAAAAAGCGCAATATCAATTTCTCGACTTTCGGCATTGAAATAATGCCTGCGATTTTAGAACCAATCGTCTACGCGCCTAACGTTTATGCGAAAAATAATAACGACATTGAAATAAAAACACCATGATAATGGCAGGCGCAATCTCTCACTTTGAAAATTAAAGGAAAAACGCAATGACTATCTCAAACTTAAAATCACTCGCGTTATTTCTTGCGCTATTGCCCACACTTTCACACGCAGAAACAATTAAAGGCAACGTGATTCGGGTATCAGACGGCGACACGATTACAGTGGTCACAGCGGTAAAAAAAGTCACCATTCGATTAGCACAAGTGGACGCACCAGAAATTGCCCATTTCGGAAATCCCGCACAACCGTTCGGCAAAGAATCTGGCGCGTATTTGAGAAATCTGGTGAACGGTAAATCCGTTCGAGTAGAAGTCGAAAACGTCGATCAATACGGACGCAGTGTCGGCACGATATTTTTAGGAATGATGAATGTGAACGCAAAAATGGTCGAGTCTGGCAATGCGTGGGTTTATCGGCAATATGCACACGATACCAATTTGATTCCACTCGAAAATACAGCCAAATTACAACGTCGTGGATTATGGGCATATTCGAATCCGATTGCCCCGTGGGATTTTAGAAAAGCCAATAAATAGCGGCTGCATTCTACGCTAAAAAATATAGGGTTAATTTAACTTGAACGCGCCCGATTTCTGCCCTAAACTCAAAATCGCCTGTGACAATTTGTCGCACTTTTCAATCAACGCTTCATTCATCGTTCAAGGAAATTTTATGACACTATTTAATCAATCTCGTCGTCGTTTTTTGACGCAATCAGGTTTAGGATTTGCTGGTTTGACTGCCCTGCCCTCGCTTGCCAAAGCAATGGAAGGAATGGGAATGCACAATCAGCACACGGGTGAAATGATGATGCCGAAAATAACGCCCAACAAAGCGTCGCCGAATTTTCACCCTGACGTGGAATTGGAGTTATTTTGTAAACCCGCTGCGATTCAAATTTTAGACGGCAGCAAAACCAACCTGCTGCAATACACGGCTAAGTTAATCAAAGGTGAAAAAAACACCCTCACCGATTTGCCGAATTCGTATTTAGGTTCAATTATTCGTCTGCAAAAAGGGCAAAAAGTGCGAATTCATTTGCACAATGGTTTGTCGCAACCCACCGTCACGCATTGGCACGGATTGCACGTTCCGCAAGTGATGGACGGGCATCCGATGTATTTTATTGATCCAAATGAAACGCTGGTTTATGAATTTGAAGTTGTTAATCGGGCGAGTTTCAATCTTTATCATCCTCATCAACATGGCGCGACGGCAAAACAAGTTTATTTCGGATTGGCGGGCGGGATAATTATCAACGATGAAGAAGAAGCCGCGTTAGAGTTGCCGTCGGGCGAATATGAAATTCCTTTGGTGATTCAAGATAAGCAATTCGACAGCGATAATCAGTTGGTTTATTCGCCGATGATGCACAACAAAATGACGGGTTTTACGGGCGACAAAATTTTGGTGAATGGTCGTCCGAATTTTCATTTGGATGTCGCGAGTCGCGCTTATCGCTTGCGGGTGTTGAATGCGTCAACGTCACGCATTTACAAATTGGCGTGGAATGACGGAATGCCTGTCACGGTGATTGGCGTAGATGGCGGATTATTGGAAAAACCCGAAGTGAAATCGTATGTGATGCTAGCACCAGGCGAACGTTTAGATGTGTGGGCAGATTTCAGCGGACGAAATGAAGGCACGGAATTAACGTTGAAAAGTTTAGCATTCGCAGGCGTGTTGCCAAAAATGGGCATGGGCATGCACAAAGGCGCGATTCCTGTGGGCAGCGAATATCCGATTTGCACGATTCGCGTCACGAAAAAGGTCAGCGATAGCCCAAAATTACCCGCACAATTATCGAAATTCAAACATTACGACATTAGCGACACGGTGAATCCAAATAACCCGTTGCCGATTGGTATTTCTGAAGCTCCAATGTCGATGTTGCTCAATGGTCGCCCGTATGAATTCAATAATCCGTTGCCGTCTGAACGGGTGAAAGTCGGCAGCGTTCAATTGATTGAAATTTTCCACGCGCACGGAGCGGGCGGAATGAAAATGGAGGATGGCGCGAAACACGACGGCGGCGAAATGAAACGAGGGGGAATGGGCATGATGGGTGGCGGCATGATGGATTTGTCGATGGCGCATCCGATTCATTTACACGGTCAACAGTTTCAAATTGTCAGTCGCAGTTTTAGCGGCGATTCAACCGCTTACGACACGGTACGCGACGGTTTTATTGATAGCGGATTGAAAGACGTGGTTCTGGTTATGCCGATGGAACGAGTGAAAATTATCAAGCCATTCCAAGATTTCAAAGGGCTATTTATGTATCATTGCCACAACTTAGAACATGAAGACATGGGCATGATGCGCGAATTTTCGGTCGAATAAAAATACGCCGTTAAACGTTAGCGAAGCGCAGAACTTTACGGTTCTGCGCTTTTTTTTTTCACTTTTTGACATTCGGATTATGACCATTCAAGCCATTCAGCAGTATCACAACGCCATTCACAAGATTTACCAATTTAGCGGACAATCGCACGAGCAAGCAATTAAAGACGAATTCAAACGGCTGTTAAATCATTATTGCGATGCGCGTAATTTATTGGTCGTTAGTGAAATCAACATCAAAAATAAACGCGGCGATTTGATTCGCCCCGATGGAATTATCAAAAATAATCTGCGGCTCGATTACGGTTATTGGGAAAGCAAAGCCAACGTCAATTTAGAAAAAGAAATCGTCGCGAAAATTAACGACGGTTATCCGTTAATCAATACGCTTTTTCAAGACGATAAACAGGCAATTCTTTATCAAAACAACCAACGATTTTTAGAAATACCGCTTGAAAATGAACGCGAACTCGACCAGTTATTAACGCAATTTGTCAGTTACGAAAGCCAAGAAATCAAAGAATTCAACGCGGCGATTGAACAATTCAAACAGGATTTACCGCATATTTTGGAAGCGTTGCGTGGCATGATTGCGGTGCAAGAAAAATCGAATCCGGCGTTTATTTCGGCGCGAGCAAACTTTTTAACCGTTTGCCAACACAGCATCAATCCCGCGATTACGCCTACGGATATTAACGAAATGCTGTTGCAGCACATTTTGACCGAAGAAATTTTCACCAGCATTTTCAGCGATTCGCAATTTCACCGTGAAAATAATATCGCCAAAGAATTGTACAACGTTGAAAACACGTTTTTCAGCGGCACCACGAAACGTAACACACTGGCGGGAACTCAAGGTTATTACGCGGTAATTAAAGCGAATTCTGCTGCGATTGCTGACCATCACGACAAACAGTTTTTTCTAAAATCTATCTACGAAAACTTTTACAAAGCCTACAATCCAAAAGCCGCCGACCGTTTGGGCATCGTTTATACGCCGCGCGAAATTGTGAAGTTTCAAATCGAAACCGTGGATTTATTGCTGGAAAAACACTTTTCAAAATCACTCGCCGATGAAGGCGTGAAAATTTTAGATCCTTGCACGGGAACGGGAACGTATTTGTGTGATTTGATTGATTATTTGCCGCCGCATCGTTTGGCGCACAAATACGCGCACGATATTTATGCCAACGAATTGGGGCTTTTGCCGTATTACATTGCGAATTTGAATATCGAATACACTTATCAACAAAAAATGAATGAATATGTCGAATTCAATCACATTTGCTGGATGGATACGTTGGACAATGCCAGCGCGAATTTCACGGGTTCAAATAACGATTTGTTTGGTTTGAGCATCGAAAATACCGCTCGCATCAAGCACCAAAACGCCGCGAAAATTTCCGTTATTCTCGGCAATCCACCGTATAACGCCAATCAACAAAATGAAAACGATAATAATAAAAATCGTGAGTATTTTAAAGACGTGAAAAAGAAAACAGGCGGTATCGATGGGCGAATTAAAGAAACGTACATCAAACAAAGCACCGCGCAAAAAACAAAACAATACGATATGTATAAACGCTTTATTCGTTGGGCTTCAGACAGAGTAGACGAGAACGGCATCATCAGTTTTATTGTGAATCGTAGTTTTATCGACAAAAAACAAGATGACGGTTTTAGAGCTTGTGTCGAACAAGAATTTGAGTTTTGTTACGTCGTTGATTTGAGCGGTGATATGCGTTCAAATACCGACAGCGGCGATAATGTGTTTGGGATTATGGTCGGCGTGGCGATGTTATTTTTAGTGAAAAAGTCATGACTAATCTAACTGAAGAAGAACAGGAATTATTAAACAGCGTTGAAAATGGCGAATGGCAATCGAAACCAAATCTTGCTCAACAAAAACGAAAATTACAGCAATATGCTCAAGAACATTTAAATGAAAAAGAACACGGAGATTTTTGGATGAGTGACGATTTTGATGATGAGTTACCCGATAGTTTTTGGCTTGGTGAGGAATAAACCATGACTAAAAAAGCAGAAATTTATTACTTTCGTTTTCCAAACTGCAAAGACAAAGCTGAAAAGCTCAGATTGATTGATTCGTCAAACTTCAAAGATTTACCTTTCGACCGCATTTTTCCCGACAAAAATCACAACTGGATTAACCAAACCGATAACGATTTTGAAAGTTTAATGCCCGTTTGCGATAAACAAGTGAAGTTAGGCAAAAGTCAAAATGCGATTTTTAAATTGTTTTCAAATGGTGTTGCAACAAACCGCGACGATTGGGTTTATGATTTTTCGGAGGATAATTTAGAAAAAAAGATGCGGTTCTTTTTTGATGAATATAACAAGGAAGTTGATAGATGGGAAAATTGGAAGACTGAAAATTCTTACAAAGAAATAACAGATGAATCTAATCCTGTTCTTGATAATTTTCTTGCTGAAAAAAGCACCATCAAATGGAGCAAGATGTTAAAAAGAGATAAATTGAGGAAACATAAGAAAGGAGAATTTGAGGGAAGTGATATTAAACCGTGTTTTTACAGACCATTTGTAAAAAGCCACATTTACAACGGCTATATTCCAATCGATGTAAAAGGCGAATTTAGTAAAATCTTGGTCAAAGAAAATAAAATAATAACCACAATGGGAGATTGTTCTGGAAAATCATTTTTTGTACTTTCCATAGACTTGTTACCAGATTTAAATTTTGTAAGTCCAGGAGCTGGTGGAACTCGCTGTTTTCCATTATATGTTTACGATAAACCTGGCAATCGCCACGACAACATCACCAATTGGGCGTGGACAGAATTCAAAACGCATTATGCTTGTGAACTGACGAAAACGGACATTTTTCATTATGTTTATGCGGTGTTGCACCATCCTGTTTATCGTGAAAAATACGAGCAGAATTTGAAACGTGAATTTCCGCGTGTGCCGTTTTATGACGATTTTTTGCAGTGGGTGGAATGGGGCAAAACGTTGATGGCGTTGCATTTGAATTATGAAACCGTTGAACCGTATCCGTTAAAACGTGTCGATTCAACTGCCAGCAAAATTCCAAAAGTAAAGTTGAAAGCGGATAAAATAAACGGTGTAATTGAATTGGACGAAAACACGAGTTTAAGCGGGATTCCGTCGGAAGCGTGGGATTACAAATTAGGAAATCGGAGCGCGTTGGAATGGATTCTTGACCAATACAAAGAAAAGAAACCGAAAGATGCGACGATTGCGGCGAATTTTAACGTTTATCGTTTTGCGGATTACAAAGAAACGGTGATTGATTTGTTGATGCGGGTTTGTAACGTGTCGATTTTGACAGTCGAAATTATTAAAAAAATGGAATTATGAAAGTACAAAACTCGACAAAACTCATCGACCGTTTTGGTCGTAAAGTGGATTATTTACGCATTTCGATTACGGACAGATGCGATTTTCGTTGCGTGTATTGCATGGCGGAAGAAATGACGTTTTTGCCGCGCCAGCAAATTTTGAGCCTCGAAGAAATTTTCCTGCTCGCCCAAACGTTTGTGGAATTGGGCGTGAAAAAAATTCGGATTACGGGCGGCGAACCGTTAATTCGTAAAGGTGCATTGGAATTGTTGCAACAAATTGGCGCATTGGACGGGTTGCACGAATTGGTATTAACCACGAACGGTTCGCAACTTGTCACCGCTGCGCCAATTTTAAAAGCCGCAAATGTGAAACGTTTAAATATCAGTTTGGACACGCTCGATGCGGCGAAATTCAAAGCGATTACTCGCACTGGCGATTTACAAACTGTTTTAAACGGCATCGATGCGGCGAAAAAACAGGGTTTTGAGCGGATAAAATTGAACGCGGTGATTTTAAAAAATCGCAATCACGACGAAGTGGGCGATTTGGTGCAATTTGCGATTGATAACGAAATCGACATTAGTTTTATTGAAGAAATGCCGCTCGGCATTGTCGAAAAACACAATCGCGCCGAAGCGTATTATTCGAGCGATGAGATTCGCGCCGATTTAGAAAGCCGTTTCACGTTGCAAAAAAGTCCCGACAACACGGGC
>SESD01001245.1_pt1 | contig 14330 bp, 16 predicted proteins | sample 3171411 | NCBI WGS metagenome assembly SESD01 (sample SAMN06051880, study PRJNA518727) | freshwater metagenome | biome: subpolar coniferous forest; feature: holomictic lake; material: water; isolation source: holomictic Lake 442, 16.5 m depth | place: Canada: near Kenora, Ontario | collected...
GCTTTCGCATTTCGAGTTCGTACAATTTCGCTTTCAACTGTTTCATCGCGGTATCACGGTTTTTATGTTGCGAGCGATCACTTTGACATTGCACCACAATCCCAGAAGGCGCGTGGGTTAAACGCACCGCAGATTCGGTTTTATTGATGTGCTGCCCACCCGCGCCACTGGCACGATAAACGTCGGTGCGAATATCTGATGGGTTAATATCGATTTCAATATCGTCATCAATTTCAGGCGAAACGAAAACCGACGCAAACGAGGTGTGACGGCGGCTGCCCGAATCAAACGGCGATTTTCTCACCAAACGATGCACGCCTGTTTCCGTTCGCAACCACCCAAACGCATATTCACCTTCAAAGCGAATCGTCGCGCTTTTAATGCCTGCCACGTCGCCTTGTGATTCTTCAATCAGTTCAGTTTTGAAGCCTTTGCGTTCACCCCAACGTAAAAACATACGCTCCAAAATCGAAGCCCAATCTTGCGCTTCCGTGCCACCCGAACCAGATTGAATATCCAGAAAGGCATTATTCGCGTCCATTTTTCCCGAAAACATGCGGCGAAATTCTAAACCGGCAACGTGTTTGTCAAAACCATCCACATCATTGGCAACCATATCAACCGTGTCCGAATCGCCTTCTTCCACTGCCATTTCGAGCAATTCTTCTGCGTCGTCCAGCCCGCGTGTCAGTTCAATTAGCCCGTTCACAACGAGTTCCAATTGTCCGCGTTCTTTGCCTAATTCTTGGGCGAGTTGGGGTTTTTCCCAGATTTTTGGGTCTTCCAATTCGCGTAAAACTTCGGTTAAACGTTCATATTTAGTTTCGAAGTCAAAGATACCTCCGAAGCGCATCAACGCGGCTTTTTAGGTCAGAGAGTTTGTTTTTTATCGGGTTAATTTCTTGCATGATTTTTTTTGTTTAAAAGTTAAAAGGTTAAACCTGCCACGCTGCCAATTGTGCATCGTCATCGAAAGGTTGAACGGTTAAATCGCGTTTTTCGCCGGTTTTTTCAGTGAGCGTCACGGTGACGGTTTCGGCAGTTCGACCTTGTCCGTAACGCGCCACAATTCGCGCCACCAATTCTAAATCTTCGCTGGTCGGCGTACCGTCAATCAACGTCAGCGGCCCTTTGTGGCTGCTCGAATCGACGCTGATAAATTCCTTTTTATAGCCTTGTAAAAAACGTCCTTCGCCTTCTTCGCGCGATATAATTATTTTGAAATGCGGCGCAGGTCGAATATGCCGCCCGACTTTGAGCAACATAATATCGTCGAGTTCATATTCTTTGTGTCCGTGCGCTTGCCACAAATCCACCAATTTCGCGGAATAGAATTTGTCGGTTAAAAAACAACAGCCGCCAGCAGGTTGCGCGAAATCTTCAAAACCAAATTTGTCCGCCATTTCAAATTGCGGTTTGCGTGAACGTCCCGTCACGTCGCCGAGCAATTCCCGATTTATCCAGCCTTCGCGTTCGGGCAACGTGGCGGGGAGATTTTTCGCACACATTGGACGTACCAATAAATCATCCGCGCCCGATTGTTTGGCAATAATCGGCATTTTATATTTCGTTTGCGACATCGGACGCTGCCCAATCACTTCGCCCGTAATAATGAAATCAAACTCGTTTTCGACCATCCATATTTTGGCTTTGTTAATCATGAAAATTTTGCAATCCAAACACGGATTCATATTCGTGCCATAACCGTGTTTTGGATTGATTAACACGTCTTTGTATTCGTCAATCACGTCGATAATGTGCAGCTTGATTCCCAATTGTTCCGCCGCCCACAACGCATTATTGCGTTTCGGTTTCGCTTTGCCATTATCCCGAATCGCGTGCGTGTGTCCTTCCACACAAAAACCGGTAAAAAAGTTAATGCCTTCGACGTAAATGCCCTGTTCTTGTATCAATTTCACCGCTAATAGCGAATCCAAACCGCCTGAAATCAGCGCGACCGCTTTGCGTTGTTTTGTCATTTTTAAGTTTCTCAATTTTTTAATCAATTACCTGAATAAATGTTTCGCCTTCTTTAATCATGCCCAATTCCTCGCGGGCGCGTTCTTCAACCGCTTCTTGCCCTTTGCGTAAATCCAACACTTCGGCGTAAAGCATTTCGTTACGGTGTTTTTTTTCGTCTACTTGGATTTTTAATTCGTTTAAACGTGTTTGATAAGTGTTAATTTCAGTAATGCTGCCATCGCCAAACCATAAGCGATACTGCAATTGCCCAATCAGGACGAGGAGAATAATGACGATAATTTTCATAAGAATTCGGAGTACAAACCTATCAAACTACAAACCAAAGGTTTGTACTCCTTATTTACCTTTTACAACATTCTGAACGCGCTACGACCCGCGTATTTCGCCAAGTCACCCAGTTCTTCTTCAATACGCATGAGGCGATTGTATTTCGCCACGCGATCCGAACGACTTAACGAACCCGTTTTGATTTGACCCGTTCCCGTCGCCACCGCTAAATCCGCAATCGTGGTGTCTTCGGTTTCGCCCGAACGGTGCGACATCACCGCCGTATAACCGGCTTTGTGCGCCATCGTGACCGCCGCTAATGTTTCGGTTAAGGTGCCAATTTGGTTCACTTTAATCAAAATGGAATTGGCGATGTTTTTGTCGATGCCTTGTTGCAGAATTTTTGGATTCGTCACAAACAAATCGTCACCGACCAATTGAATTTTGCCGCCCAATTTTTCGGTCATCAATTTCCAACCGTCCCAATCGTTTTCGTCAAAACCGTCTTCGATGCTGATAATTGGATAACGATTCACCCAATCTACAAAGAAATCCGTCATTTGCGCGGAATTGTAGGTTTTGCCTTCGGACGCTAAATCATAAATGCCGTCGTGATAGTATTCCGAAGCCGCTGCGTCTAACCCTAAATAAATATCTTTGCCCGCTTCATAACCCGCGAGTTTGATGGCTTCTAAAATGACTTCAATCGCTTCTTCGTTTGACGACAAATTCGGTGCAAAACCGCCTTCATCGCCTACGGTTGTCGCCAAGCCTTTACTTTTTAACACTTTCGCTAAGTTATGGAACACTTCTGCACCATAACGAATCGCTTCACGGAAATTCGGTGCGCCGACGGGCAAAATCATGAATTCTTGTAAATCGACGCTGTTATCTGCGTGTGAACCGCCGTTGATAATGTTCATCATCGGTACGGGCAAAATGAATTCGCCCGAGGTATTTAATGAACGGTAAAGCGGTTGTTGTTTCGCATTTGCCGCCGCACGCGCCGCCGCCAAAGACACCGCTAACATGGCATTCGCACCCAAACGACTTTTACTTTCGGTGCCGTCGAGCGCAATCATTTTTTCGTCGATGGCACTTTGATCGTTTGTGTCCATGCCAACAATCGCGTCGTGAATTTCAGTTCGTACATTTTGAACCGCATTCAACACGCCTTTGCCCAAATAACGCGCTTTGTCACCGTCGCGTAATTCAATCGCTTCACGTTCGCCCGTCGATGCACCAGACGGAACCATCGCGCTTCCAATTACGCCTGAAGCCAAAATCACATCCGCTTCAATCGTTGGATTGCCGCGTGAATCTAAAATTTCTCTTGCTCTAATTTCAACAATCTTTGTCATAAAAATTACCTCCAAAATAAAAACACGATTAAAAAATTAACGTCTCAAACTTAAAAACTAACATCTTCGTAAATATCAGCGAGCGTTAAAACTGCCTGATAATTTTCACATTTTATTGTTACCGTTTCATCACCTTCTAATTCTGCACCAAACCATTCGCCTGTTTCACCGCGAATGAAATAATCTACTTTTTGTTTTAATGAATCAACCAGCAAGTAATAACGCAAACTCGGAATCTTTTGATAGGTTTGCCACTTTTCACGACGGTCGAGTTTTGCGGTACTTTTTGACAAAACCTCGGCAATAAAACACGGTTTTTCACAGTAAAATTGGGCTTTATCATCTTCGGCACAACTCAAAATCACGTCGGGATAATAATAAAAATTCCCATTTTCTGCGCGTAATCGCATATCACTGGCAAAAACGTTGCAATTTCCACCTTTGCCACGAGATGCCGCGCGTAAATTAAAAAATAGATTTCCAGTGATTAAATTGTGATTTTTACTTGCACCCGCCATCGCGTAAATTTCACCCGCAACGTATTCGTGTTTTACGTCGCTGGCTTCTTCAAACGCTAAATAATCTTGTTCGGTTAAATGAGTTTGTTTTTGTAATGCACTCATCGTTTTTCACTCCTCAAAAAATCAAAATTCCAACACTCGAAAAACAAAGTCTATCAACGCTCACAATCTGAAGTTTTGGCTCTAATCGTTCAATACGGAATGTCGTCCGTGTAAGTTTCAATGTCAGGCGATTCAAGCCCTTCGGGAACTTCCCGCGCTGATGGAAAATTGATAATTTTATCTTTTTCCATTTGTTCTTTGGCTTTTTCCATGTTTTCAACTTTGCCTTTCCAGCCATAAGTCGGATTCAATTTGTAGCCCGTCGTCGTGCCTTCTCTGACTTTGAGAATGATGCTTTTGCCAACTAACAATTTGATTGCACGACTAATAACGGATTTATTCATTTTTAATTTTTCAGCCACTGCGCTTTGTTTGATTGTGATGTAATTGTCAAATTCCAAATTGCTCATCAAAATCATCAAAACTCTAAAGGTTTGCCCTGTCATGTCTTCATCTGTTGCAATAATTTCTAATGAATCTTGAAACGTCAAAATAGATTTTCGGGCAATGTCGATTGTTGAGTATGAAAAATCAATGTCGCAAAAATCAACCACTTTGCTAAACCATTCACCGCTTAATCGGTACGCTCTATTTGCTTCATGCAACTGTTTTTCAACCTCACGGGCATTTTCCATAAAATCAGAAATCATCACCGACATAATCCCATTCGGAATAGCCGTTTTAAGTTGCGATACTCGACGTTTAATATCTCGCGTCATGCCTATTTTCTTATTTCCGCGACCATCTTCAACAATATAGACCAGTTTCATTTTCAAACCTCCCAAAAAAATCAAAATCCCAATACGCCCACAAAGCCAAAACAAAAATGCAAAACACTGTCCGAAGCCGCGCCAAGACTCTCACACCACAAAACGGCATAAGCACAGCTCCAGAAACATACGTTAAAACCAACCGACCACGAAACGGCATTACATTAACTTTCCATCGCGGCAAGTTTGGGGGGCGTAGGACGAGCGAACGGCGGGGCGCACGCTTCAAGATATTAAATTTTGTTACCGCTTGTGTTGATTACAACACATTCGCCTGTCGTTTCAACTTTTGTATCTCCAATTACGCCAGTAAATACAATACCCAATGTACTTCTGTCTATTTCGTAGTCGCTATGTCCATATATTGTAAGAGGTGTTTGAAAAGAGATTTTTGTGGGAGAAAAAAAGCCAACTGCATTTTGAGAACCACTTGGGCGAGTTACTGTTATATTTCCGCTAGCTTCGTCAATTTTCAAAGAAAAATCTACTGCTGCTTGAAGGTCACAGTTTAAATAGACTATTCCAGTCGGTTTATTACCAGAAGTATTTTGTACTGGCACATCAATCACTTCAGTGATAACAGGATTTGAAACGGTAATAATTTTAGAAACTGATTTGCTTTTTAATACGGGTGTGCCTTTATCATTTGCAAACGCATTCCAACCGAATGAATCAGCTGTTGTGTAAATGTGGCTAAACACTAAGTCTTTGCTATCTGTTGCTGTTAATGTTTCAGGTTCGGAGTTATCGCCCCAATTCATGGTGATTGAATTGAGATTTGCATCAACATCTTTGGCGTTTAACCTGACGGTGTAAGCAGTGTTTGTGATTGCTGTTGCATCTGCTTTGACTAATGAAAGTGTAGGCGCATGATTTTCTGGTGAAGCACTTTGCACAACGTAATTACCGCTAGAAACTTTGCCTTGCAATACATTTTTAGCGTTATAAATTCCGACTTTGTAAGTTTGTGAGCCAGTTGTATAAATCGCCCGTGATAATGAATAACTGGTTTTTGTTCCTGTCATCGACGCTAAACCTTTGCCCAAGTCGATTTTGACTTTGTTGCCTGTGGTTAAAGGTGCATTCAATTCGGCGGTAAATTTAAACATCGTTCCCGCAGGCGCAGAAGTTGGCGTGACGCTGGTTTGCGTGATGGTCGTTTTTGTGACCGTTGCTGCTTGCGCGGTACTTAACAAAAACAGGAATGACAGTGGAACAAATACGTTAGGTTTCATATTGAAAATCCAAAAAGTTAAAAAAGTTATTGTTTGTGCAAGTTAAATCAATTTCCCCCACATATCATAATCGTCTGCGTCTTCAATTTCGACTTGCACAAAATCGCCGACTTTTAAATGCGTCGCTCCATCAATGAAAACTTGTCCGTCAATTTCAGGGGCATCGGCTTTACTTCGCGCCACCGCGCCTTCTTCCACGACTTCATCAACCAAAACTGTTTCGATTCGACCAATTCGACGTTGCAAACGTGCCGCGCTGATTTCAGCTTGATGCGCCATGAAACGCGCCAAACGTTCCTGCTTCACTTCTTCGGGAACGGGATTTGGCAACTCATTTGCCGTCGCGCCTTTCACTGGCGAATACGCAAACGCGCCCACGCGGTCTAATTGCGCTTCGGTTAAAAAGTCTAATAATTCTTCAAATTCACTTTCAGTTTCGCTCGGAAAACCGACGATAAACGTACTTCTCAACGTAATATCGGGACACACTTCGCGCCACGCTTTGATGCGCGTTAAATTATTTTCACTCGCGGCGGGACGTTTCATGGCTTTCAAAATGCGTGAATTCGCGTGTTGAAACGGAATATCCAAATACGGCAAAATTTTTCCTTCTGCCATCAACGGAATCACATTATCAACGTGCGGATATGGATAAACATAGTGCATTCGCACCCAAATTCCCAAATCGCCCAACGCTTCGGCTAAATCATAAAAACGAGTTTGATACGATTTACCGCGCCAATCGCGTGGCGCGTATTTCAAATCCAAACCATAAGCACTGGTATCTTGCGACACCACGAGCAATTCCTTCACGCCCGCATTCGCTAAATTTTCCGCTTCCAATAAAACCTCATCAATCGGACGACTGACTAAATCGCCACGCATCGACGGAATAATACAAAACGTGCAACGGTGATTACAGCCTTCGGAAATTTTCAAATACGCATAATGGTCAGGCGTAAGTTTGATGCCTTGCGGCGGCAATAAATCTAAAAAGGGTTGGTGTGGCGCGGGCAGATATTCATGAACAGCAGCCACGACTTCGTCGAAAGCGTGTGCGCCGGTGACTTTTAAAACTTGGGGATGACGAGCGCGAATTTCGGCTTCGCGTGAACCCAAACAACCCGTGACGATGACTTTGCCATTTTTCGCCAACGCTTCACCAATGCTGTCGAGCGATTCTTCTACCGCCGAATCGATAAAGCCGCAAGTATTCACCACGACTAAATCCGCGTCTTCATACGTCGGGGAAATCGTATAACCTTCGCGGCGTAACGTGGTCAAAATGCGTTCGCTATCAACCAACGCTTTCGGGCAGCCTAAACTAATAAAACCAATATGCGGTGCGCTCATCAAATAAATCCATCAAAAATAATCAAAAATAACCCAATTGCGCGGCATTATAGCACGCACAGAAAAATGATTTTTATCGGTAGCGGTGTTAGAATTCAAGCCATTACTTCAATCTGTTGAATCCACTAATGACGATTAACGCGCAGTCTAAATCCCATTCCCATCCCGCTGTAGAATTTAAAAGTAGTACGTTTTCAGTGCCTGTTTTAAGCCTTGCCAATAATGATTTGGTAATTATTGAGAAGTTACTGGACGAAAAAATTAAACTCGCACCCGAATTTTTTAAGCATTCGCCCATCGTGGTGGATTTGAGTGATGTTAACAAAAAAGAGTTATTTATCAATTTTGGTGATTTAGTTGCTTGTATTCGTAAATCCGGTTTGTTTGTGATTGGCGTACGAGGCGGGAACGAACAACAAAATCTGGAAGCGATTACGTTAGGAATTCCCGTCAATACGTCACAATCTAATCCGGAAACGAAAAGTGATTGCACGAAAAGTTCAACCGGAACACCCTTACAGGTTGATGATGGATTGACGTTTCACGATTCCAATACCGTGATTATTACGAAACCGATTCGGTCGGGACAACGGATTTATTCGCACGGGGATTTAATTGTGTTGGCACAAGTCGGCGCAGGCGCAGAAATTTTAGCAGAAGGTAATATCCACGTTTACGGGTCGTTGCGCGGTCGTGCGTTAGCAGGTGTTCAGGGCAATACCGAGGCACGAATTTTCTGTTTGAATTTACAAGCGGAACTGATTTCAATCGCGGGTAATTATAAAATCAGCGACGATATTCAAGGGGCGATTGCGAATGCTCCGATTCAAATTTATTTACAAAAAAACACCTTAGTCATTAAGTCGTTAGTTTAATGAATATCATAAAAATTCTTTTGGAGGGCTATAAATGGCACGAATTATTGTTGTAACGTCGGGTAAAGGGGGCGTAGGTAAAACCACTACCAGCGCAGCGATTTCTATGGGGCTGGCGAAAAAAGGTCACAAAACGGTGGTGATTGATTTTGACGTGGGTTTGCGTAATTTAGATTTGATTATGGGCTGTGAACGCCGCGTGGTGTATGACATTATCAACGTGATTAACGGCGAAGCGACGTTGCATCAAGCCTTAATTAAAGATAAAAACTGTAATTTATTGTCGATTTTGCCCGCGTCCCAAACCCGCAATAAAGACGCGCTAACCCAAGAAGGCATCGGTAAAATTTTAGAAGAATTAGCGAAAGAGTTTAAATATATTGTGTGCGATTCACCGGCGGGCATTGAAAAAGGCGCACATTTGGCGATGTATTTTGCCGACGATGCGTTTATTGTGACGAATCCTGAAGTGTCTTCGGTGCGGGATTCGGATCGAATTTTGGGTTTACTCGCTAGCAAATCGCGTCGTGCTGAACAAAATGCCGAACCGATTAAAGAATATCTATTGTTATCGCGTTATTCACAGGAGCGCGTGAGATCGAAGGAAATGCTCAGTTTGGACGATGTACAAGAAATTTTATCTTTGGATTTATTAGGGGTTATTCCTGAATCTAAATCCGTGTTGTTGGCATCAAATTCAGGAATTCCCGTTATTCTGGATGAGAAAAGTGATGCGGGTCAGGCGTACGCGGACATTGTGGCGCGTTATTTAGGTGAAAAGAAGCCGCATCGATTTATTGATGATAAGAAAGGATTTTTTAGGAAGTTATTCGGAGGGAAATAATCATGAGTTTACTGGATTATTTTAGAACATCTAAAATCAGTTCCGCTTCACTCGCTAAGGAACGACTACAAATTCTGGTGGCTTACGAGCGTTCCTCCAGCAGTCAGCCGTCTTATTTGCCACAATTGCAAAAAGAATTATTGTTAGTAATTCAACGGTATGTCGATGTGAGTCAAGATGCGATGACGATTAACTTAGAGCAAAACGACAATCAAGAGACACTCGAATTGAACATTGTTCTGTCAGATCGGCGGCGTGATTAACATGACGAAAAAAGTGAGTCACCTACTAATTTTTTGCTGCATTCTGACGATGACATTGACGACAGGTTGCAGTCCGAAAAAAAATGTTCGCGCTAATCCGCACACGGTTGCTGACCGTCGCACGGCGGATATGGCTGAAATCGACAAAGACATTGCGACTGAAATCAAAGAAAATTTGCGTGACGATGAAGAAATACGGCGTTTTTCCCATGTGAATGTGAATGTTTACAATGGCGCGGTGTTGCTGACTGGCGAGGCGATGAATGAGGCGGGGAAAACCAAAATTGTTGAAATGGTGCGGGTTGTGAAGCACGTTAAAATGGTGCATGACAATTTAATTGTGGATTATCCAAGCGATAATTTATCGCGGTCGAATGACCATCGGATTGCCCAAAGCCTGAAACAAGCCTTAACGCAAATTCATGATTTGCCGAATTTTGATCCGTCGTTGATTAAAATAGTTGTCGAACAAAGTTCGGTTTATTTAATGGGGCGCGTGCATCGTAACGAAGGCACGGTGGTCATTAACGTGGTTCGACTGGAACCCGATATTCGTCAGATTGTTGCTGTTTTTGATTACATCGATTGATGTTTTAGGGGCGGGTTCTAAACCCGCCCTCAACTACGCGAACTAGGGCGGGTTTAGAACCCGCCCCTACATTGAAAAATTCATTGAAACAACATTATGCAAAAAAATCTCCCCGCCGAATTTCTAACTGCTTTAAAAAACATTTTTTCCAAAAACGATATTCTCACCGACCACGAAGAATGTTGGACTTACGGCTACGATAACAGCCGCCGTCATGCCTTGCCGCAAGTCGTCGTTTTCGCCACGACACACGAACAGGTTTTGCACGTTGTTCAATTGTGCAATGAATTTGACATCGCCATCATTGCGCGAGGTCGTGGCACGGGAACGACGGGCGCAATCGTGCCATTACACGGCGGGTTGGTTTTATCGTTGGAGCGTATGAAACAGGTGTTGGATTTTTCGCCCGACAATCGTTACATCAAAGTGCAAACGGGCATCACCAATCAAGAAGTGCAAGATTACGTCAAAAGCGCGGGATTTTTTTGGTCGCCGGATCCAACGAGTGCGGCATTTTGTAGCGTTGGTGGCAATTTAGCCTACAATTCTGCCGGCCCAAAAGCGGTGAAATACGGAACGCCACGCGAAAACACACTTGGTTTGCGCGTCGTCACAGGCGCGGGACACGAAATGAAAGTTGGCGTTTACACCAGCAAAGGCGTGGTGGGTTACGATTTAACACGCTTAATTATTGGTTCAGAAGGCACGCTGGCGATTATCACCGAAGCGACGTTGAAACTCACGCCCTTGCCCGAAGCGAAAAAAACGTTGCGTGCGATTTATAAAACGGTCGGCGACGCGGCGCAAGCTGTCGCGGCTGTGATGTCGCAACCTGTCGTGCCGTGTGCGTTGGAATTTATGGACGGCAACGCCATCAACATGATTCGCCATTACACGGAAACCGATTTGCCCGAAAATGCGGGCGCAATGTTGATGATTGAAGTCGATGGACAAGCGGAAGGGCTGGATTATGCCGCCGAAAAAGTCATCAAAGCGGCGACAAATGATGGATTGATGTCAATGCGTTTGGCGAAAAATGCCGCCGAAGTGAAAGCTCTTTGGGATACGCGCAAAGCCTTGTCCCCTGCCCTGCGAAAAGTCGCGCCGAAAAAAATCAACGAAGATGTCGTGGTTCCCGTGACAGAAATTCCTGCGTTAATTGCGGGTTTAGAATTGCTGTCGAAACAATACGAATTGCCGATTATCAATTTTGGTCACGCGGGAAACGGCAACATTCACGTTAATTTATTGCTCGACCCCGACGACCCGATTCAAAGCAAAAAAGCCCACGCTTGTTTGGATGAAATTTTTTCGTTGGTGTTGAAATTGAACGGCACATTATCGGGCGAACACGGCGTGGGTTTGGAAAAACGCGATTTTGTAGACCGTGAATTAGACGCAAATTCGCTCAATTTAATGCGGGCAATTAAACGCCAATTCGACCCCAAAAACTTATTAAATCCTGACAAAATGTTGCCTGTCCTTTCTTAGTCGGATTACGCTTCGCTAATCCAACCTACCTTTATTACTTAAAATTTTATGAACGAAACTTTAAACACGTTAACCACCCTGCGCGATTATATGCGCTGGGCTTCAAGCCGTTTTACGGCTGAAAAATTGTCTTTCGGTCAAGGCACAACGACGGCGTTAGATGAAGCGGTTGCGCTGGTTTTATTTGCGGTGAATCAGCCTTATTATTTGTCCGCCAGTTTTTTCGATTGCGTTTTAACACTCGAAGAACGCAAAACCGTTTTTGAGTTAATCGAACGCCGCATTAACGAGCGCATTCCCGCTGCTTATTTAACAAAAGAATCGATTTTTATGAATTTGCCATTTTATGTTGATGAGCGCGTTTTAATTCCCCGTTCGCCAGTCGCCGAATTGATTGAACAACGTTTTGAGCCGTGGGTTGAGGAAGAAAGCGTCGAACACATTTTAGATTTGTGTACAGGCAGCGCGTGCATTGCGATTGCGTGCGCGTATGCGTTTCCGAATTCGATGGTCGATGCGGTGGATTTATCGCCCGAAGCCTTGGAAGTCGCTGAAATTAACATCGAAAAACATCAGCTCGGCGAATCCGTCACGACGTATTATTCCGATTTGTTCAACAAATTACCGCCGACAAAATACGACATTATTATCAGCAATCCGCCGTATGTGTGTTTGAACGAATGGGAGAATTTGCCGCCTGAATTCCACGCCGAACCCGATATGGCTTTCAAAGGCGGCACATCTGGTTTGGATTTAGTGTTGCGGATTTTGAGCAACGCGAAAGCGTATTTGAGCGAACACGGCATTTTGGTGGTCGAAGTCGGCAGCAGTTCGGAAACGTTGCAAAATTTATTGCCCGACGTGCCGTTTTATTGGTTGAATTTTGAACGAGGCGGCGATGGCGTGTTTTTGCTAACGGCGGAACAAGTTTCAGATTTTCACGATGCGTTTACCAACGCTTTGAAAAAACATCATTGAGAAATATAAAATGAAAATTACGTTTAAAACGCTTTTCACATTTGGACTTTTGTTTGCAATTATTGGCAATGCACAAGCCACAGAAATCATGAAAACTAGCGCAACTGGAACAACGTTTAAATTTACAGCAACACTTGATGCGCCTTTAATAACAGGTAATAAAGTCAAAATCGACTTTGGCAAAGGCGGTTTAAAAGCAATGACTTGTTCTGCTAAAACTTGCACGTTGTCATCGAATGCTTTGCCTAGCGGTATTAGCACGGCGACTTATAAAATCGGTATTTATAATGCAAGCAATGTTTTACAAGGTGAGATTGCTAATGCAAATTATGTGATTTCATCAACTGCCGCAATAACACCAACTTCTACTTCTACTATTACAAAAACAGGCTACACAAAAATTGCTAACGACGGTTCAACGCTTCCAAATAGCGCAGTTTTAGGAACAGCTCCCACCGATTGGGCTTGCACCAAAGACAACAAAACAGGTTTAATTTGGGAAGTTAAAACGACTGACGGCGGTTTGCGTGATAAAGATAAAACTTACACTAATTACACGGCAGATTATCCAAAATGTGATGATAGTATTTGGGGTATTAACGGTTTTTGTAATGCTGGCGGCTACACCAGCAGGTATGGTGACAGCACCAACACTGACGGCTTTGTCACTGCGGTAAATTCACAAAGTTTGTGCGGCAAAAAGGATTGGAGGTTGCCAACTGTTGACGAATTATTAGGCATTGTGAAATTTGGCGCGACTAATCCGTCAATTGACACAACGTATTTCCCCGAAATAAAAGATAATTATTGGTTTTGGTCTTCCTCGTCCTCTCATAGTTTCACTGCGTGGAGTGTCGGCTTCGACTACGGCGGTTCTGGCGACTACCTTAAAGATGGCTTCGGTAAGTACGGCAACGGTTATAGTGTTCGGCTTGTTAGGTAGCGGATAGTGTTTTTTCCTTTTGATTTCGCTTTGTGGGCGTTGGGATTTTGATTTTTTTGGAGGTTTTGTTATGGCGCATTTAATTTTATCGGATATGTCGGCGAGTGTTTCTGAGTTGAAAAAGAATCCCATCGGAACAGTTGCCGCAGGTGGTGGCTTGCCTGTTGCGATTTTAAATCGCAATCAACCTGCATTTTATTGTGTACCTGCGGCAGCTTATGAGGCGTTACTTGAAAAACTGGATGATATAGAACTCAATGCCATTGCAGACCAGCGTTTAAAAGACGGTCAAGCGTTCATTCGGGTTTCACTTGATGAGTTATGAGTTAGATTTTCACCCAGCTGCATGGAAAGAATGGCAAGCACTGGATTCGACAATTCGTGAACAATTCAAACAAAAATTGGCGGAACGTTTGGAAAACCCACATCACGCACCATCAAAATTATCGGGTCAAAAAGCGCGTTACAAAATCAAACTGCGAGCAATTGGCTATCGATTGGTTTATGAAGTTCGAGATAACGAGCTGATTGTGGTGGTGGTTTCGGTTGGCAAACGTGAACGAAATATCGTTTATAAAAACGCGGCACAGCGTTAATTTGATTTGGTTTTGTAAGTTTTTAGATTTAGATTAGGATAAAAAATGTCAGGAAACACAATAGGAAAATTATTTACTGTCACAACGTTTGGCGAAAGTCACGGCGTGGCGTTGGGTTGTATTATTGACGGTTGCCCACCGATGATGGAACTTTGCGAG
>SESD01001249.1_pt1 | contig 14284 bp, 13 predicted proteins | sample 3171411 | NCBI WGS metagenome assembly SESD01 (sample SAMN06051880, study PRJNA518727) | freshwater metagenome | biome: subpolar coniferous forest; feature: holomictic lake; material: water; isolation source: holomictic Lake 442, 16.5 m depth | place: Canada: near Kenora, Ontario | collected...
CACTGAAAAAGCCAATATCAATCAACAGGCATTAATTGCGCCCCCCGCTCCATGCACCAAAATCGGGCGTAGATGTTCATGCTTGTAACAGCTATGCACGAAGTTGGCAGGGTCAGGGTTTGGTCCCAAGTTGTAGCGTGAGAACCGCAGGGGTCCTCCCCATGAAAAGCCCGCAAGGGGCTTCCCACGCAACTAAACGATGAAACCGTTAAGTTGCTGAATGATTGTCGCACTGTGTGCTTGTATTTCATGTGAAGCCCGCGGGGGGCTTCCCTCGGAATATAAGGCGATAAATCGCCTATTCCTGAATGAAAAAAAGGGCACCATGCGGTGCCCTAAAGATGGAGCCGGGGAATGGCTCCTGGGAGGAGAAGGAAAACTTAGTAGTTGTAAGCGCGTTCGCCGTGAGATGAAGTATCCAGACCTTCACGCTCTTCTTCTGCTGTGACGCGCAGACCAGTGGTCAGGTCAACAATCTTGTAGCAGACGAAAGCCACCACACCCGACCAGATTACTGTGGTCAGTACGGCTTGAGCCTGTATCCAGACCTGATCCGCGATGACAGTGTCTACAACGGTGTTGTTTACATAGTCAGCGATACCGGTGCCGCCCATACTCCAGGTATTGAATACCCCGGTAAGCAATGCGCCCAGAATACCGCCGATACCGTGTATACCGAACACGTCGAGCGCATCATCCGCACCCAGCAGCTTCTTAAGGCCGGTTACACCCCAGAAACACACGACACCTGAGAGTGCGCCGATGAACATACCACCACCGATACCAACCCAACCGCAAGCGGGTGTGATGGCGACCAGACCTGCAACTGCACCGGATGCCGCACCCAGCAAACTAGGCTTGCCCTTGAGCAGCCATTCAGCCGCCAACCAGGTCAACACAGCAGCAGCCGTAGCGATGAAGGTGTTAGCAAACGCCAGGGTAGCAGTACCGCCCGCTTCCAGCGCAGAGCCTGCATTGAAACCAAACCAGCCCACCCACAACAGTGCCGCACCGATCATGGTCATCACCAGGTTATGCGGTGCCATAGGTTCCTTGCCGTAACCGATACGTTTGCCAACCATAAACGCACCAACCAGACCTGCAACCGCTGCGTTGATATGCACCACGGTACCACCCGCGAAGTCCAGCGCACCCTTTTGGAACAACCAGCCGGCCTTTGCAGTTTCAACCGCCAGGGTTGCCGCATCCTTGATTGCATCAGGACCTGTCCAGAACCACACCATGTGGGCAATCGGCAAGTAGGCGAACGTAAACCACAGACCTGAGAACAACATCACTGCGGAGAACTTCATCCGTTCAGCAAAAGCACCGACGATCAGCGACACGGTGATGGCAGCGAAAGTCGCTTGAAACGCCACGAAGATGAACTCAGGAATCACCACGCCCTTGCTAAAGGTCGCCGCATTCGCCACAGAACCCGTCAACGGATCAAAGATGCCTTTCAGGAACAGTCGATCGAAGCCGCCAATGAACGCATTGCCTTCGGTGAACGCCAGCGAGTAACCGTAGATTGCCCAAAGCACGGTGATCAACGCGAAGATGCTGAACACCTGCATCAGAATCGACAGCATGTTTTTGCTGCGCACCAGGCCACCGTAGAACAGCGCCAGTCCCGGGATCGACATCATGATCACCAGCAAGGTTGCCACCAGCATCCATGAGGTATCGCCCTTGTTCGGAACCAATGCAATAACCGGAGCGGCAGCCACGGCTGAAACCGCTTCAGCCACAACAGCCATAGTAGGTGCTGCTTCCGTCGCCGATACGACAGCGGACGCCGCCTCTTCCGCGAAGCCGGGCGCCGACAGTCCGCATAGCGCGGCTATCAGCATAAATGAAGCGAATATTTTTTTAGCTACGGCGTAACAGCTGGTTTTCGCTGTCTTCGCAGAAACTCCACTTTGTTTCGTTTTCATTTCGATCTCCTTAAAGCGCATCCGAACCGGTTTCGCCGGTACGTATGCGAATCACTTGTTCGATTTCCTGCACAAAAATTTTACCGTCGCCAATCTTGCCGGTTTGAGCCGCCTTTTCGATGACTTCGAGCACGCGGTCCAGCTGGTCGGCACTAATGGCCGCTTCCAGTTTGACCTTAGGCAGAAAATCCACCACATATTCCGCGCCGCGATACAACTCGGTATGCCCCTTTTGCCGGCCAAACCCTTTAACTTCGGTGACGGTGATACCCTGCACGCCAATCGCGGAGAGGGCTTCACGCACTTCGTCAAGCTTGAACGGCTTGATAATCGCTGTGACCATTTTCATCATATTCTCCCGTAGAGGGGCGGCATTTACACCGCCCCGATATCAATTAAAACGCGTGAGTTACAGACAGTGCAGCCGTACCTTTACCTAACTGCGAGTTGGTGGTGGCAACGGGCGTCGTGTAGAACGAGCTCACATTAGTGCTGGTGTAAGCCAAGCCCAGTACATAACCGCTGATGTCTTTTGTGACGCCCACTTTGTAGTCACTGTAAGTCGGTGTTCCTGTACCTGGCGCGCCCGTCGTAAATGCTGCGGCAGCATCAGCCCCAGCTCCCTTGTAAGTTTGTCTACCGACATGAGCTGCAACGGTATATCCGCTATCGGCAATAGGATAACTGGCATTCAGTTCAAGATAGTTCGTGCCTTTAGCGCCAGGAACCGTCAGGAAATTACCCAGACCGTAGGAATACTTAGCAGTGAACCACTTGTAACCGATCGCACCGTAAACTTCATCGGTATCCGCTTTCGCAAAACCAACAGCAGGGGTATAACTTCCGATGTAGTTGTAACGGATGAAACCCACGTCATAGTTGAAATCTTCCGCGAAAGCGTTCTTGAAACCTAGGTAGGTATCTAACTCCACACCGACACTTCCGGTTGCGACGGCACCGGTATCCGCGATCCAGCTCACGTTTGATCCCCACGCCCCTGCGTAAAATCCGCTGGCATGCGCATAATCAACGCCGCCTTGTATTGCGGCCTTATGAGAAGTTTGTGAAATGCCACGGAACACGTAATCGCTCACGACACCCACGTTGGCAGACCATGGGGAGGCAGGTGCGGCATCTTCAGCCATTGCAACGCAAGGAACTGCCATCGCAGCCAGTATAAGAGTGTTCAGTAATTTGCTTTTCAACATGATGATTCCTTCATAAAGATTAAAAAATTGATTTCCGGCATATTCCTATAAGCAGGATGCGTGCCACAATTATTTAGTTATTTAAAATCAATATATTGCGAATAATTGCCGGTTTTACATACTCGCACCGCGCACCATATGCGCACATCATTTTGGCAATATGCACTGATTTTGTGCCTGCCTGCACCAGTTTTGCTACACTGGCAAAAATTCAGATTCAAACGCCACAACTTGGGCGCTACGCACCTATTCAAAAGCATTAACCTCAAAGGAGTCTTAACCATGCTGAATGCAAAAATTTTCGATGACATCACTGCTAAATTAAGTCAGGCGGCTGAAAGCGGCCCCGCTAAAGACATCGAAAAAAATGTACGCGCCCTGCTCACGCAAGGGTTTAGCAAACTCGATTTGGTGACGCGGGAGGAGTTCGATATTCAATCTCAAGTCCTGCTGCGTGCACGTGAACAACTCAGTGCACTCGAAGCGCGGGTAGCAGCACTCGAAGCGCAGCGCGATGCTGTCGAGCCTAATTGATTGCTGGATTCCCGCCTGCGCGGGAATGACGAGATGAGCCTCGCGGTGCTCTACAGCCGCGCACTCGACGGGATGGAAGCCGATCTGGTGACTGTCGAGGTGCATTTGGCCAACGGATTGCCAGGCTTTACCATCGTCGGACTTCCTGAAACAGAAGTTAAAGAGAGCCGCGAACGGGTGCGTGCCGCGCTGCAAAACTGCCAGTTTGATTTTCCCGCCAGACGGATCACCGTCAACTTAGCGCCCGCCGATCTGCCCAAAGAAAGCGGGCGATACGATCTGCCGATTGCGCTGGGCATCCTGGCCGCTACCGGACAAATTCCCGCCGACAATCTCGGCCTGTATGAATATGCAGGTGAGCTCGCCCTCACAGGTGAAGTACGCCCGGTACGCGGCGCGCTGGCGATGACCTGTCGCGCAGTCACCTCCGGACGCGCTTTCATCCTGCCTGAAGCCAATGCCGCAGAAGCCGCGCTGGTGGAACACGCCGTGATTTATCCCGCCAAATCGCTGCTACAGGTAGCAGCGCATCTGGCAGGGCGAGAATTAATCGAACCCTACCACAGCCGGCCGCAGACCATCACGCCACACTATCCGGACTTTAGCGAAGTAAAAGGTCAGGAGCATGTCAAACGCGCGCTGGAAATTGCCGCGGCAGGCGGACATAGTGTCTTAATGATCGGGCCGCCCGGCACCGGAAAGTCGATGCTGGCGGCGCGTTTTCCCGGCATTTTGCCGCAGATGACAAACGAAGAGGCGCTGGAGAGCGCGGCGCTGCAATCCTTGGGCGGCAATTTTGACATTGCAAAATGGAAAACGCGCCCCTATCGAGCGCCGCACCATACGGCGTCCGGCGTTGCGCTGGTCGGTGGAGGCAGTAACCCGCGACCCGGGGAAGTGTCGTTGGCAATGCACGGCGTACTGTTTCTCGATGAGCTGCCCGAATTTGAGCGCAGCGTGCTCGAAGTGCTGCGTGAACCGCTCGAATCCGGACACATCACCATCTCGCGCGCCGCCCGCCACGCCGAATTTCCCGCACAGTTCCAGCTGATCGCCGCGATGAATCCCTGCCCCTGCGGCTATTTTGGCCACTACAACGGGCGATGCCACTGCACGCCTGATCAGATTGCGCGCTACCGCAGCAAAATTTCCGGCCCGCTGCTCGACCGCATCGATATCCAGATTGAAGTGCCCGCCGTGCCGCAGCACGATTTGCTCAAAAGATCGGCCGGCGAAGGCAGCTCAGACATTCAGGCTCGCGTGGAGGCAGCGCGCCAGCGCCAGATTGACCGGCAGCATAAACCCAATGCGCAGCTCTCCGTCACCGAACTGGATGCACTTTGTATACCGGACGCCGAAGGGGAAGCGCTGCTCAAACTGGCAATTGCCCGCCTTGACCTGTCCGCTCGCGCCTATCATCGCGTCCTTAAAATGGCGCGCACCATCGCCGATCTGGCCGGCAGCGATGCCCTGCAGACACCCCATATTGCCGAAGCCGTGCAATACCGGCGCATGGATAAAGAAAACGACCGCTACGCATGACCGGAGACAAAAATTCTCTGCTGCATTTGAGCGCTTTCACATGCCAGCTCGATCAACACCATGACCCGTACAGCCTCATCCGGCGGCACCGGATTTGCGGTGTTCAGCGCAATACAATCTCTCATCATGCTGTAAAAACGGCGATAGTCGCCCGGTAAATTGGGCACGGCCGATGCCTCCAATTCGCGTGGCTTCTGCATCACGCCAGAGCGCGGGTCCTGGCCCCATCCGTCGCAACCTGGCAGTTCGCCGTGTTTGAGCGACGCCTCCTGCACATCGCGCCCGAATTTTGTATAACTACCGCCACTCCCCTTCAGCACATAGCGTGGCGTCTCGGCGGATGACAACATGCCGGCATTAAGGCTCACGCAAAGCCGTTTGTAATGCAAGTCCACCTTGAAATAGTCAATGGCCTCGGCACCCGGCCGCTGCATCGCAAAATCAGCCTCGACTGACATCGGACGCCCGAACAGTTGAACGGCCTGATCCACCAGATGCGGACCCAGGTCGTACCACAGCCCCGTACCGCTCCCCGACTGCTCGCGCCACCGCGGATTGATTTCAGGTCTATAGCGGTCAAAGCGCGACTCGAAACTCACAAGTTCGCCCAGTTGTGCGCTGGCAATCACGTCGCGCAGGGTCATAAAATCGGCATCCCAGCGACGGTTATGAAATATCGACAATACCCGTCCCATTTTTTCCGCCAGTACGCTGAGTTCCCGCGCCTGCGCCGCCGTCACGGTAAAAGGCTTGTCGACGACGACATGGTTGCCGGCAAGCAAGGCTCGTTGAGCCAGTTCAAAATGGCTATGATTAGGGGTCGCAATCACAACCAGATCGACCCCAGAGGGCAATTCATCGATCGTGGCGCACACCGTCATCTGCGGGTAATCGGCCAGCACTTTGTCCGGCCGGCCTGAAACAATCGCTATCAGCTGCATGCCGGAAACACTGGCGATCAGCGGCGCATGTAGAACCTGCCCCGCATACCCGTAACCGATCAACGCCACCTTAACCATATCAAAATTTCCTGCTCGCGCTGCGGTTGAATTTATTTACGCGCAAAGGGACATTGCTGTAAAGCGCCACATAGCCCTTTCATTTTGCAGGGAATCGCACGGTTCTGTTGAGCGTCGGTAAACAGGAGTCGCGAACCACCAGACGTGCGGCAAATTTTCTCTGGAAATACGGCGTATCGGCCGACACCTCGCTTTCATCCAGCCCGAAAAACTCAATCACGGCGCGACCAATCGACGTTACATCCTGCTTGACCGTGGTTAGCGCAGGGTAGAGAAACTCGCAGACATGCAGGTCATCGTGCCCGACGATCGCCACATCGCGCCCCGGCTCTAATCCAAATTTCCTGAATGCCGCCATCGCACCGATGGCCAGTCGGTCGGTCGCACAGATCAGCGCGGTCTTTTTCTCCTTGAGCCACTCGCCGGTCCCTAAAAAACTCAACATGTGATTCATCGCGAACGTCTCAAACTCCCAGGTGGCACCGGTACTGGAGAGCGGAATCAAAAACGGCTGAGCGCCCGCCTCCTGCATCGCGTCAAGATATCCGGCAATACGCTCAGGCCCCGACGGGTTCGCCACGGGAGGAGCTGCCAGAAATGCAGGACGATGACCGCGGCTCAGCAAATAGCGGGTAATCAGCCCCGTACTTTGCAGGTTGTCATTCATGACAAAATGACACTCAGAATTCAGATAACTGTCCAGATACAGAATGCGCATCTCCTGTTCCAGACGACTGAGCAAGGTGACATTATCTTCGGAGGCCACCGGGGTAAACACCACGCCGTGCACTTTCATCGCGCGCAAAGCCAGCAATGCCGCAGCTTCCCGCGCAGGGTCGTTGTAGGAGCATAGAATCACCACGCGCAACCCCAAGCCTGCCGCCTCCTCTTCGATCACGCTGAGCACTTCAGCAAAAAAAGGCTCGCTGATCACTGGAATCACCACGCCGATCAGCGGCGACTTCCCCTTGACCAGACTGACGGCCAGCGGATCCGGGACGTAATGCAAATCCGCGCATGCCTTCTCGATGCGCCGGCGCGTGTCCGCTTTGATCCCCTGATTGCCGTTGAAATACTTCGACACCGTGATCCGCGATACCCCGACTAGCATGGCGATATCCTGCATGGTGACCCTGCCGGTTGTTGATGTATCCCGCACCATTTTCCGTTTCTCTGCGGATGCCTCCGGGCTAACCGCAGCCGATTCAATTCCACCCTTTGATTTCTTCATCATATACACGTGTTAATAAATAATTCGTTGTCGGCATTTTACATCAGATAAAAAATTTTACACAGGTTACTTGACATCAAATTAAATACACGTGTAAAGTTTGTTCCGTGGCCTGTGACTGCATTATTAATGGCTTGTTAAATATTCGTTACAAGCGGGCAGAAGCAATTTATCCACAAGCCTGTCAAAAAATAGTTATCACGTGTAACTTTAAAGGCGTAAGACAGCTATGCCGGACACCTCCGGCGCAGTTAAATTTTATGAATACATCAGGGAGAGTTTGAAATGATAAAAATAATGCGCAGCTCTAACACCGATCGTTTGTTCCGTTTATCGTCACTGGCCGCCATACTGATCGCCTGCACACCGGCTCAGGCCGTGGATATTGGCGGACTGGAAGTTATGGGTTACACCCGTGGCGGCTTTTCCTCCAGCGCGGTTGGCATGCCCCGTGGCGGCTATACGCTGGGCGGCGACATGCAAAAATATCGCCTGGGCAATGAAGGCGATATCGGTTTCGAACTGGAAATCAAAAAAACCTTCGACATGGGCAACGGACTGAAGTGGAGCGTAGACTATATGCCCACCGTATGGAATGGCGTGACCGGCACGCAACAGGCCTTTGCCGAAATGACGGGCCTCGATTTTGCACCGGAAGCAAAATTCTGGGCAGGTCAACGCCGTTTGCGTATTCAGGACGTCCATATCGTTGATAAATTTTTCATGGATTACGGCCTCAATACAGGCGCCGGCGTGACCAACTATGGCCTGGGATTTGCCAAGCTGGGCGTGGGCATCTTCAACGGCGGCTCACTCGACAACAAAAACTCCGCGCAAAACAATGCACGCCGCATCAATGTCGATTTATCCGATATTCACAGCAATGAAGGTGGCGTCATCCGGATACTGGGCACGGTGGTCAGCGGCAATTTCACATACGGCACGCCAGGATCCAGCCTCTCCCTGTCCCACAATCAGACTGACTTCCTCGTCAAGGGCCTCACCAACACCTTCTTTTTACAGGTGGCCAGCGGTCATGCCGACATGAACGGTCAATTTCAGGGACTAGGAGATGCAAGTACGCTTGCCACTAACACAGGCATACTCGGTACGGGCCAACTGCCCGGCATGAACAGCACGCGTATCGGCGAGTCGATCAACTGGCAAACCGGCAAGTTTGGCGGTCAGGCAGTGGTCGCGCTGCAAAACGGCAAGATCGAAGGCGGCCCGCAAAACGGCATCAACACCCGTGACGCTTCCCTGGGCGGACGGATCTCTTACGCCATCACCAACAATTTCAAACTGCTGGCTGAAGTCGGCTCGACCGGTCGCAGCATAGACGGACAAGCCAGTCAGACCTTGAACAAGTTCACTTTCGCGCCTACCCTAGCGATGGCGCCGGATTTCTGGTCACGCCCTGAAATGCGTTTCTACGTGACCCGCGCCAGCTGGAATGCCGCCGCAGCCACTGCAAATGTAGCCACCTTTGGCTTGAACGGCCGTACATCAGCCACGACAGCGGGCGTACAAATCGAAGCATGGTGGTAAGCCGCGTTTGAAATTCGATATCAATCATTCAGGAGACGACAAAATGACCATCAAATATAAAGCATGCTGTGCAGCCTTGGTACTGATAGGCCTGATTCCTGCCGCACACGCGGAACTGACCATCGCATACATCACCAACGGTAACACCAACGAAGGCTGGACGCTGATCAACGGCGGGGCTGAAGCGGCAGGTAAAAAAGCCGGCGTTAAATTCATCCAGCTGGCGGCTGAGCGCGGTGAACTGTCGAAACAACTGGCCATCGTCGAAGACATGATCACCCGCCATGTCGATGCGATTGCGATCGCGCCGGTCGACAGCGCGGGGATTGCCCCGGCCGTTAACCGTGCGTTAGCCGCCGGCATTCCGGTCGTCGCCGTGGACACGGCCGTTAACGGCGCGAACATCACTAGCTACGTGGCGACTGACAACATCAAGGCCGCCAATGTGCAGGGCAACTGGGCGGTCGATCAGCTCAAAGATGGTGACAAAGTTATCTACGTCACCGGCGATCAGGGGCAATCAACCGGTCAGGAGCGCAAGAAGGGCTTTGTCGACGCCTTAAAAGCAAAACGCCCCAATGTGAAAATCGTCGAAGTCTCGACGACCTGGGATCAGACTCAGGCGCAAAACGGCGTTGAAGCCGCGCTGCGCGCTAATCGCGACATCAAACTGATCGCCTGCGCGTGGGATGGCGGCGCCTTAGGAGCGGTTGCCGCAATGAAGGGGGCCGGTATCAAACCCGGTGAAATCAAGCTGGCGGGATTTGACGGCTCACCCGGCGGTCTCGACATGATGAAACGCGGCTGGCAGCAAGCGAATGCAGCGCAAATGCTGGCTAAAATTGGTCAGGTAGGCGTTGAAACCGCCATTTCTGCTGCCAAAAAGCAGAAAGTAGAAAAACGCATCGATACAGGCGCCTACTTGGTGCTGCCCTCCAACGTGGATAAGTTCGCCAAAGATTCCGGCGTTGCGCAATTCATGAAAGTGAAGTAACCAATCCGGGATGGCCGCAAGGCCGTCCCGTCACCCGGAGAAAATCATGAAAACACTCGCCAGACAGGAATGGTACGGCGCGCTGGTCGCGGTACTGGTATTGGGAATTTTGCTGTCATTCGCTTCCCCCTATTTTTTTAACGGTCGCAACCTGAGCAATATTCTGGTGCAGGCATCCGTTATCGCCTTGCTTGCCGGCGGACAGACGTTCGTCATTTTAACCGGCGGCGTCGATCTGGCGGTAGGCTCGCTCACCGCACTCTCCGGCGCGGTTGCCGGCTACATGATGGTCAAATTGGGCATAGATCCCTACATGGCAATACTGGCCGCATTCGCCATCGGCGCTGCGGTCGGCATCTTCAACGGCTATCTGGTCGCCTTTGTCGGCATTCCGTCCTTCATCGTGACACTGGGCGGACTCACGCTGTGGCGCGGACTCGCCTTCGATGCCACCGGCGGCTTCGACATGTCCGGCCTGCCTGATCCGTTCCCGTTTATCGGCTACGGCGATTTGTTCGGCTTTTTACCTATGCCCATCGTCATCATGGCCACGTTCTATATCGTGATGTCTTTCGTACTGTCCAGCACCAAACTCGGGCGCTACGTCTACGCGATCGGCTCAAATGAAATGGGCGCACGCCAGGTCGGCATCAACATCCGCTGGTACAAGCTGGGCGTCTATGTCGTCTCCGGCCTGTGCTGCGCGCTGGCGGCCATCGTGCTGATCGGCCGTATGGACTCATCCAGCGGTAAAATCGCGCAGATGTTCGAACTCGATGCGATTGCGGCGGTCATTCTAGGCGGCACGTCCTTGTTCGGTGGCAGAGGCAGCATCATCGGCAGTCTGCTCGGAGCCATTTTGATCACCATGATACGTAATGGTATGAATTTACTTGAAATTTCTCAATTTAAACAAATGATGGCCATCGGCGCCGTCGTTATCATCGCCGTTTGGATCGACGTGATTCGTCGCCAGCGTCTGTTGCGCAAATAGGAGACTGCTATGAACACACCGATACTGAAAATTCGCGGTCTGACCAAGCACTACGGTGGCGTCAAGGCGCTGACCGAGGCCAATTTCTCACTCGACCCCGGCGAGCACGCAGCGATCGTTGGCGACAACGGCGCAGGCAAGAGCACCTTCGTGCGCCTGATCACCGGTGCCGAACAACCCAATCACGGCGAAATCAGCCTGGATGGCGAGGTGGTGAATTTCTCCTCACCGCTCGATGCACGCGATCAGGGCGTTGAGACCGTATACCAGACCCTAGCGCTGGCCGAAGATCTCGATGTGCCGGCTAACATTTTTTTGGGCCGCGAAAAAGTCCGTTTCAATCTGGGGCCGCTGTCGATTCTGAATCACAAGGCGATGCGCGAAGAATCGGTCAACATGCTGGCAACCACTGGCGTCAAGATTCAGGACATGAGCGAAACGCTGCGCGGCATGTCAGGGGGGCTGCGCCAGTGCGTGGCGATTGCCCGTGCCGCAGGCTTCGCCAAGAAGCTGATCATACTGGATGAGCCCACCGCCGCGCTCGGCATACAGGAAACCGCGCGCGTCGAGGAAATCATCAAGGGACTCAAGCAGCGCGGCGTGCCGCTGATTATCATCAGCCACAACCTGCGTCAGGTATTCGATCTGGTCGATCGCATCTGGGTATTCCGTCAGGGGCGCATCATCGCCTCCGTACTCGCCGCGGATAGCAATCCGGAACAAATCGTCGGCCTGATCACAGGCGCGATCAATCCGGACAATCTGCCGGGTGCGACCGACGCCCTCAAAGACATCGCGCTGTTTCACTGAATGCCATGAATTTCCCCAGATACGTGGTATTCGGTGAAGCGCTAACCGATATGTTGCGACAACCGGACGGCCACTGGCTCGCGATCCCCGGCGGCGCATGCTGGAATGTGGCGCGGGCGGGCGCCCGACTCGGCGTGCCGACCGCATTTGCCGGTGCGGTGAGCTGCGATCTATTTGGCGAGCAGTTAGCCCTTGAAGGGCAGGCCGCCGGTCTGGACAGCCGCTTTTTGCAGCGCAGCAACGCATCCCCTCTGCTGGCGATGGTCGCCTCGCAACACCCCCCTCAGTATTTTTTCATCGGCGACAACAGCGCAGATCTGCACTTCGATCCGGCACGGCTGCCCAAAGGCTGGCGTAATGACGTCGAAGTGGTGCACTTTGGCGGCATCAGCCTGATGCGCCAGCCGCTCGCTGGCCTGCTGGTTGCAGAAGCCGTTGCGGCAAAAAAAGCGGGCAAGCGCATCGCGTTCGATCCCAATTTTCGCGAGATGGCGTACACGCCAGACTACCCGTCAACCTTCCGGACGATGGCGTCCCTCGCCAGTTACATCAAGGTATCGGACGACGATTTGACAGGTCTGTTTCCCAAGCACTCGCCTGCGGAAGGTTTGGCGGCACTGCGCTCACTGGCTCCGGATGCACAGATACTGCTGACGCGCGGCGCCGAGGGAATGACCTTATTCACGAAAAAAGAAATAGTTGAGCAACCGGCCTATCAAGTCACGGTCGTCGATACAGTCGGCTGCGGCGATGCGTCGATGGCGGGATGGATGAGCAGTCTGCTGCTCGAGCCTGATGCTGCGAATGCGACTCATTTGCAAATTTCAGCGGCGGCAGCAGCGCTTGCCGCAACGAAAGCGGGCCCTTATCCGCCCACTGCTGATGAAGTTCACCAATTGTTGAAGGGCTGACCGTGGATCATCAGACCGGCATATCCGCTGACCACTCAAACGATCCCGCGCAGTTTGTGACCCGCCGCACACTGAAAGGCGGACTGCACGGCGGCATGGAGATCATCGAGGTCGACAATGGCCGCATGAAATTCTGGCTGTTGCCCGAGCGGGGCATGAGCATCTGGAAAGTATGGCTGGACGGCATCGAAATCGGCTGGCATTCGCCGGTGCGAGGTCCCGTGCATCCGCAGCATGTACCGCTACATGAAGAGAGCGGGCTAGGCTGGCTGGCAGGATTTGACGAACTGCTATGCCGCTGCGGTCTTGAGAGCAATGGCGCACCTGAATTTGATGCGACTGGAAAATTAAAATATCCGCTGCACGGCCGTATTGCCAATCTACCGGCACAGGACGTGACAACAAAGGTTGAGGGTGACGAAATCCGCATTGAGGGGCAGGTTGACGAAGCGCGCTTTAAATCACAGAAGCTTGCGCTTTGCGCATCGGTCAGCACACGGCACGGCTCCGCCGAAATTGTCATCCGCGACCGGGTGAGCAATCCGTCCGCCTTGCCGGCCGAATTTCAGCTGCTGTATCACATCAACTTCGGCCCGCCGCTGCTCGAAGCAGGCGCTCAGGTGTTAGCCCCTGTCAAAACGCTGGTGCCGCGCACTCATCATGCGGCAAAAGATGCACTGATATGGTCGAAATACGCAGCACCTCAAGCGGGCTTTGAAGAGCAGGTCTATTTCATGGCGCTGTCAGGCGATGAAACAGGCGCAACTCAGGTGCTGCTCAAAAATGCAGCTGGCACGATGGGCGTGAGCATCCATTTTTACTTGACTCAGCTGCCCTGTTTCACGCTTTGGAAGGACACTGCGGCCATGCAGGACGGCTATGTCACGGGACTTGAACCCGGCACCAATTATCCCAATCCGCGTAGTTTCGAGCGCGATCAGGGGCGCATCGAACGGCTGCTGCCGGGCCAGACGCGAGAATTCGAGCTGCGTCTCGAATTTCACCTCGATGCCGTCAGCATCAGGCTTGCCGAACAAAATATCGCCCGACTGCAGGCTTCCCGGTCGCCCCAGGTGCACGACACCGTACAATCAGGCTGGAGCATCAACGCAGCTTAAGTCCGGTACACAAACCGGCAAAAACTCACTACACTGCACCCCATACAGACAGGGTCTGTCCATTTTTCAACACATGAGCGTCCCATGTTCGAACAAAAACTGATCAACAGCATGAAAAATTTCAACCAGTTCATCCACGTGCTGCTGGCACTGGCACTGGGTATCGCCTGTATCATGGTGATCTGGGATTTTGGCGCGCGAGCCTTAGACGCATGGAATGCGGGCAATGCGACCAGCGGATTTTTTCATGCACTAGGTTCGCTGTTCATCCTCTGGACGCTCTCGACGCTGATTTCAGCCGAAATGCATTACCTGCAGACGGGACGAACCTCGGTGCGCGTATTTGTCGAAGTCGCCATGATTTCGGTGATCCGCGAGATGATCGTGCAGCCGGTGCAAGTGATCAGCGCACCGGGCGGGTCAGGCGCAAATTTCAGC
>SESD01001251.1_pt1 | contig 14262 bp, 14 predicted proteins | sample 3171411 | NCBI WGS metagenome assembly SESD01 (sample SAMN06051880, study PRJNA518727) | freshwater metagenome | biome: subpolar coniferous forest; feature: holomictic lake; material: water; isolation source: holomictic Lake 442, 16.5 m depth | place: Canada: near Kenora, Ontario | collected...
CTACGTTACCGTGCATGTCATACAACCCGAAAGCGTTCGGGAGTTTTTGTCCGACCAAGTTTTGCCGCGCATTCATCCAGACGTACTTATCTGCCTCACTCGGATCATCCCCAAATGGATAAGCCGTGTGGCTTCCGGCGCGAGCGCAGTATTCCCATTCGCTCTCAGAAAGCAGCCGATAAGCTTTTCCACTCTTTTCTGAGAGCCATAAAACATATTGTTGCGCGTCCAACCAACTCACAGCTTCCAAAGCGCGCCTGCCTCTTGGCCCGCTCCACTTTGAATTGTCGAAATCGGGCAAACATGATGGTCCAGCTTCCGCAAAGAACCCATCCCACTCGTCGAAGGTAACTGCAAATCGGCCGACTGCGAATTCATAGTCGATAGCCACCTTATGCCGCGGCCCCTCCCAATCATTTCGGCCTACTTCGTCTTCCCGTGAGCCCATCCAGAACTCCCCGCCCGGTATAACCACCATTTCCGGTCCCTCCGCACTGTCTCGAAAGACCTCCCCGCACTTGTCGCTCACGTTTGCGCACCTCTATCGATAAGTCCCAAATTCTGACTGGCCGATGTTTGAATGGTTCCATCCCGGCGCCTTGATCATCGGTTCCCGAATTGTCCGCTTTCTCCATCGGTTTTCGGGGGGCTTGATCCGGCCGTTCATGAACTTCCTTATCCTTTTACGGTCACATTTTCACCCCCAAAAGACGGGAGGCGTCCCCGTGCGGAGCATCGTCACGGCTGGCCAGCCCCACGCTGAACTCCATCTATGGCCGGAGGCAACGACATGATGAAAGAAACTTTATCTGCATTGATGGATGGCGAGTTACCTGTTTCGAAGGCAGCAGCCATGATTAAAAACCTGTCCTGCGACGACCAGTTGCGACGTACTTGGGACTATTACCACCTGACAAGGGATGCTTTGCGCGATATGTCGGGATCGGACCAGTGCGTAAAACTGCATGCCCGGCTTGCTACCGAACCAACAATAATCGCGCCGCAACCCAAAAAAGCGAGATTGGAATGGCGCCTATTTGTATCTTCGGCGGCTGCAACGGTCTCAGCAGTGGCTGGCGTCGCGTTCGTCGGCGGAATGGTTTTTGGGGGTCTGCAGCAGAGGTCGCCGACAATCACTGCTCCGCTCTATCCAAACATAGGCGACTCTGCGCTTCTCGCTGAAGAGGGCACCAATCAATACCTGTTCGCGCATCAGCTTTATTCGCCGCAAAACGCAATACTGGGCGTCGCATTCTATAAGCACGCCCCAGATAGATACCGAAACGCGAAACTCAAATGAAAAACGCGGCCACGGCGCAGTAGGACAGTTTAGGTGGCCACAGATGACCACTTGGGGTCGAATTGAGACGGTCAGCGCGCTTTTTCCGGGGTTGACACTTACTGCCTTTATTTTGCAAAGCAGCATGGAACCTTAGCGTCAACCACGCAATGCGGATTCCTAGCGACGCGCGGAAGCGCCGACCATTAAGCGTCCGGTTTGTCATTTCACATTCTGGTGCAAAATCTTTGCCCGATCACGCACGCCCATACCGCTGAAGCTGCGCCTGACGCTCAATCTCGGACCCGATCTGCAATCCGACCGCGGGCCAATCTCCAAGATCCTGCACCAGCCGCCCAAGCATCCGTCCGTACTGCTTGCACATCCACTCGAACGCCCGTTGATCATCGCTCTTGCGCCATACGCGCATCCGGACTCGTGGTACTTCCATTCCCATGACATCCGTCAGAAGAGCGTGCGTCCACTGGGAACAGCCCCAGGCTTCCTCTGGCGTCATTGATGCTGCTGCAAGTCGCGCTTGTCCCTGTGGCCTTACCTGGATCTCAAGGCGTGTCCAGTCAAGTGACAGAAGCTCGCCATTCGTATCCACCTGGCTGCGGAGCTGCTTGCCCTTCTCGTACAGGCGAGCGCGAACGTCCGCTGATGGCGCGCCCATATAAAGCGTTCGACCATCGACCAGGCGGTCCCAGTCGCCGTGACGGTACAGCTTTACATCGTCCGCGAACCCGCGCGCCAGACACACCGCGAGCAAGCGCTCGAACACGCCCGGCTCATCAAAATCGTTTTCCGGATCCATACGTGTCACAAGGTGCTTGTCGGGCCACTCGCGCCGCACGCAGTCGACGAACGTCTCCGTATCGTCTGAGGTGGCCCAGGCATGCACATGTTTCTTGCGTAACTCATGCACGCCGGGCGCATCCGCAAGGACTCTCGCCCGCACCAGGTCGTCCTGCACGACTGTATAGCCCTCACCGTAGCCGTACAGCGGTATACACGCGTTGATGCCTGACCCAGGACCGTACGCCGCTTGCAGGGCGTCCAACACCCTGTCCGGAGATTTATCTGCGAACGTCGCTTGATACCAGTCAAACCGCATGAAGTTCGGACCCTACTGGACGATGACGGGGGAGGGACCTGACCCCCCTGTTAGTACGGGGGTCACATCCTTCGCCCGTGAGACCTTCTCGGACTTAGCCGGATGCTTGGCGGGCGCGGCAGTCCTCGCTGGCGCTGCGGGCTGGCGCGCCCGCCTGAGCACTTGAGGCGTCGATGCCTCCCAATCTTGGCGCTTCTCCTTGTCTTCCTGTCCCCAGTACGCGCACTCGACCGTATCCTGGCCGTATAACGACAGCTCGAACGGCGCTTTATCCATTTTCAACCTCATCCGAGAATGGATCCTGCAGGACCTTGCCCCTTAGGCGAACATATCGCGGTGACCAGATGAAATCCTCGCGGCAAAGTTCCAGTGTTTCGTCCAGGGAATTCGGTATCGCTCGCACCCCGCGAAAATAGACGAGCTGCAGATCGAGGTTCTCCCAATCCGCTGCGACTTCCTCGCTCCATGGTTTGGGATGCGCCTTCTCGAACGCCGAGCGCACGAACGTGACGAGGTGTTCATCGCGGACGAACTGGCTCAGTGAAAGCCGAACATCCTGCGCCTCCTTCACGTCTATTCCCACGACGAGACCGGCTTTGAACGCCCGCTCACTGGGCTCAGTTGCCTTCGCTGCGTCAATCAGGTGATGCCAATCCGGGAAGGTACCGCCTGCACGCGCGACCATATCCAGCGCCGTATGATGCGCAACGCCGCGTTCCTTCACCAGTTTTTTTGCCTTCCGCCGTAAAGCCTCTACGGCCGCAGAAGGAATGATCAATATGTCAGACATTTTTCGGATCTCCTAGTCTCATGCAGCAATGAATCACCGCCCACTTGTGATTCGGCTGCGACTAAGCACACCGAAAAAGATTGGAATTACGGATAGTGTCGATACCGACTACGCCCAGGTGGGCGGCAAGCTTCTATCCAAGCTCTGTGAAAAGTATAGAAGTACGCTGCACCGGAATGCAAGAAATGTTCATTGTCTTTTGATCGTGTCAGTCGAGCCATACCGACTCAATAGTTATCTTTGGATTTGCATGGACGGCATTGGACATCCCGGGCGATTCTGATAAGCCGCTTCCACTTTGAGGGCCAGCCCCCTTACGAAAGTCTGCCTCGCCTGGACGTCCTATTGCCGTCCAATGCGTTGGATTCGACTGCTTCAATGTCGCCACCTCAATGAAGTGATCACAGCCGAATCCACATAAGAGCAAATTTCAACAAACCACGCCAGCCAAACTCGTTCTGTCATGGTTTGTCACTTTCAGTCAAACCCTCTAACTAAATCCAGTTCTTCCCCAATGTCATTCCCCCTACCGCCCTTCTTTCTTTGTGAAAGGGCGACGGGGGATGACAAAGACAAAGCGGAAGAAACCTAACCTCCTGCCGTCCACCCCACCAATCCCCCCGCCCTTCCGTGAGGAAGGGGGCTGGGCTTTGAAGGATTTGCCTTCGAAACCTAGGAGCCCCACATGAAACGCTATTCAGCAAAACAGATGATTCAGCAATACGGCAACGCAGACGCCGCCATCAATGCCGCACTTGAGATACTTCGCAAGCAGATGCGCCAACACGGGGCGGCCATGTCCTCCCCCAACTCCGTCCGGGATTACTTAAGACTTAACCTTGCACCGCTCGAATATGAAGCTTTTTGGTGCGTATGGCTTGATGCTCAAAACCGGGTTATTTCCGCCCATGAATCGTTTCGTGGCACGCTCACACAGACAAGCGTCTACCCGCGCGAAGTAGTCAAGAAGGGGTTAGCCTTCAACGCGGCAGCGGTGATATTTGCGCATAACCACCCGAGCGGCATAGCAGAGCCTTCGCAAGCGGATGAGCTTTTGACCAGAACACTTAAACAGGGTTTGGCCTTGGTTGACATCCGCGTAATAGAGCACTTCATTATTGGTCACGATGCCGCGATGAGCTTTGCCGAACGTGGACTGCTGTAACCAAAAAAATCGCCGCCCGGCTAGCCGGGCGGCGTTCTCCGGCGGGAGAGGCTCAATTTCCCCGCAGGAGACCGTTACGATTAACGTAACGAGTGAATGTCTAATAGGCTTTGCCAATGTTCGTAGGCTTGCGTGACAAACGCACCCGTGAATTCGCTGAGGAATTAACTTATGGCACGCACCGCTATTCATCCCGGCGAGCATCTCGCCGAACAGCTCAAGGCCCTCGGCATGAGTGCGGCTGAACTTGGCCGGCAGCTCGACGTGCCGACCAACCGCATCACCGGAATCTTGAATGGCCAGCGCGCAATTACCGGCGACAGTGCGCTTCGCCTGGCCCATTTCTTCGGGACCGGCGCGGAATTCTGGTTGAACCTGCAGAAATTGTACGAGTTGCGGCTCGCGGAGGCGAAAGCGGGTGCGACAATCCGTCGCCTGCCGCGACTCCTGGAACGCGAGAAATCAACACCACGCAGCCCTCACGCCCGCTCCAAGCGGGTGAAAGGCTGAATTAGCGCTTTACCTTGTTTTAGTTTTGTAGTTAAATCTAAAATAACAGACGGGCTTATTTCAGGGAAAGCGCGCTCAGATGAAACATTTCCAGGCCGGCCGCCTTGTGCAGCAGGCGCATTACAAGAGTTTTCAGCCCAATCCCATCCATCGTGCATGGGTAATGGACGATATGGCCTTGCTGCAGTTGCTCGGCCAGGCGGACCGGGAACTGGGCCGGCTGGACATGTATTCCGAGTACATCCCGAACATCGATCTCTTTATCCGCATGCATGTGCTCAAGGAGGCGACGCAGTCGAGTCGCATCGAAGGCACGCAGACCAATATCGAGGAAGCGCTGCTGGAGAAAGAGGATGTCGCGCTGGAGCGGCGCGATGACTGGGAAGAGGTGCAAAACTACGTCGCGGCGATGAATGAGGCGGTGGACAAGCTGCGCAAGCTGCCTTTTTCCGCGCGGCTGATTCGCGAGACGCACAAAACGCTGATGCAAGGGGTGCGCGGCAGGCACAAGCAGCCGGGCGAGTTCCGCCACAGCCAGAACTGGATAGGCGGGGCCAGCATCAACGATGCGGTATTCGTGCCGCCGGTGCATGGCTCCATTGCCGCGCTGATCAGTGATATCGAGCAGTTTGTTCACGACGAGCAGCGACATTTCCCCGAATTACTGAAGATTGCGCTGGTGCACTATCAATTCGAGACCATTCACCCTTTCCTTGATGGCAATGGCCGCGTCGGGCGGTTGCTGATTACGCTGTATCTGGTGAGCAAGGGGATATTGAAGCAGCCGGTGCTTTATCTGTCGGATTTTTTCGAGCGCAACCGCCAGTTGTATTACGACAACCTGATGCGGGTGCGCGACAAGAACGATTTGCTGCAATGGTTCAAGTTCTTTCTGGTGGGCGTGATTGAAACGGCAAGAAGCAGCACCACGACCTTCGACAACATTCTCAAGCTGCAAAAGCAGGTGGAGTCGCAGCTGCAGACGCTGGGCAGTCGCACGGCTAACGCGCAAAAAGTGATGTATTACCTTTACCAGCGCCCGGTGGTGAACGCCGCAAAAGTGGCCGAGGCCGCGGGCGTGTCGCCGGCGTCGGCCTACAAGTTGATCGCCGATCTGGAGCGCTTTGGCATACTGAAAGAAGTCACCGGCGGCAGGCGCAGCCGCATGTATGTGTTCGACGCCTATTTGAAACTGTTTTCGTAGGGACTGCGCTTAACGAACAGGAACGCAGACCATGCCGGCGTTGTACAGGCTGCGCACCGAGGCCGGCAAGGTTACTGAGACGGTGCGCCTCGTTGACTGGGAGCATACCCTTGGCTGTAAGGGTATGCCAATGGATTGTATAAAACAAGTTTACAGAGGAGAAACAGTGCTTTAGGTGCAACGTCCGGACGTTACTGGACGTTGTTAAACGAGCCTACAGGTTGCAGAAAGTCAGCTCGAATTCGACATCCATCTCGCAACCGCGCGCGCGGTCGGCGCCGAGCACGGTGAAGCGGATGTTCAGCGCGTACTTGTTGGCGCTGATTTCCGGGATGACCTGGGTGTCGCGCGGCAGCCTGATGCGAACGAGCTGCGCCACGCGACCGCCGAGCATTTGCGAGAAGGTGCCCATGGGGGCGATGTGCTTTGCCGGCTTGCCCCCTTCGCGCAGCAACTTGAGCACGATGGCGCCGGCATCGCGCACGGCCAGCACCGGCGCGACCCAGGTGTGCAGGTCCGCGCTGCGTTCGGCGACATCACGATGCAGCCAGTGGTGATAGGAGGGCAGGTCGAATTCGTTGGTGCCGCCGGGGATGCCGCTGCGCTGCTTGATGCTCATCAGCCATTCGTTTTCGCGCACGTGCTGGCCGATTTTTCCGGTCATCGCGAAAAGCGATGTGCTGGCGCGCTCAATGTCGGCAAGAACCTGCAACAGGACGTCTTCGGCGATGTCCGGATTGTTGCGAAATGCGGTGAGGACCTGTCGTTGCCGCTCCAGTTCCTGCAGCAGGTCCGACTTGAGGTCGGCGCGACTTGCGACTTCGAGGATTTCGAAAAGGGTGAGCAGCGCGATGTGATGGTCTAGCGCATCGTCGCGTGACAGGAACACGCCCAGACGCTCAAACAAATCCTCCAGCCGCAGCAGGGTGCGGATGCGCTCGTTAAGCGGATATTCGTAGACTATCACTGTCGCGCCGGTCGACCGTGGAGGAAAATTTGCTGAATTCTGAACGAATTAGCCGCGTTTTACAACCTTTCGGTTGAATTAGATGCCGGGGTATCCGGGGTAAATCCCGTCCCGGCGGCGAAAAAAACTGCGCGGACCGGCAGATGCCCGCGTGCGGCCGGTCAGAATTTTCCCGTCGCGGCCTGCGCCTGGTACTGGCGGTGCAGCCGCTCGACCTGTATGCGCAGCGCCTCTGCCGGCCCGGAATTGTCGATGAGGTCGTCGGCGGCGGCGCGGCGCTGTTCGCGGCCGGCCTGGCTGGCGATGATGGCACGCACCTGCGCTTCGGGCAGCTTGCTGCGCGCCATTGTGCGGGCGACCTGCATTTCGACCGGGCAGTCGACAACGGCGATGCGCTGGTAGCGTTTGCGGCCGGGTGCTTGCGCGCCGCCCGATTCGACCAGCAGCGGGATCACCAGCACGACATAGGGGCCGGTTGCCGCGGCGGCGAGGCGGTCGCTCTCGTTGCGGATGAGCGGATGCAGTATTGCCTCGAGCTGTTTTCTGGCCCCCGGCTCGGCGAAGACCAGGTCGCGCATTTTGGCCCGGTCGAGCGCTCCGTCCGCGCCGAGGAAGGCGTCGCCGAATGTGGCGCGGATGGCCGCGATGGCCTCGCCCCCCGGCGCGCTCAGCGCATGGGCGATTGCGTCGGTGTCGATCACCGTTGCCCCGAGCGCGGCGAAAATCTCCGCCGCGCTGGACTTGCCGCTGCCGATTCCGCCGGTAAGGCCGATGGTGTAGGCCATGCTTTGAATGTCAGTAAAGGATGTTCAACCAGGTGCGGGTCAGCTGCGGCCCCCAGAACAGCGCCACCACGCCGCTGGCGGCAAGGTAGGGGCCGAAGGGGATGGGCACCTCGCGCCCCCGGCGTGCCAGCACGATAAGCCCGATGCCGACCGCGGCGCCGACCATGGAGGAGAGCAGGATGACCAGCGGCAGCATGGCCCAGCCGAGCCAGGCGCCGATTGCCGCAAGCAGCTTGAAATCGCCAAAGCCCATGCCCTCCTTGCCGGTGGCGAGTCGGAACGCCCAGTAGACGCTCCACAGCGAAAGGTAACCGGCGGCGGCACCGATCACCGCGGATTTCAAGTCGACAAAAATGCCCGGGATATTGAACAGCAGTCCGGCCCAGAGCAGGGGCAGGGTGATCGAGTCGGGCAACAACTGCGTGTCAAAATCAATAAAGCTGAGGGCAACCATGCACCACAGGAAAAGCATCGCACCGGCCGCCGCAGGGGTAAAGCCAAAATGCATTGCCGCGCCGGCCGTGGCAATGCCGGTGAGCGCCTCGACCAGCGGGTAGCGCACACTGATGCGCGTCTTGCACTCGGAGCAGCGGCCGCGCAGTAGGGCCCAGGACACGAGCGGAATGTTCTCGACGGCGCTGATGCGGTGGTTGCATTTGGGGCAATGCGAGCCCGGGTGCAGCAGGTTGTAACTGCCCTGCCGCGCCGGCGGTTCCTCATCGCGCAACTCGGCGCACTGCTCCTGCCACTCGTGTTCCATCATGCGTGGCAGGCGATGGATGACGACATTGAGGAAGGAGCCGATACAAAGACCGGTCACCAGGGAAAACGTCACAAATACGGCGGGTTGCGCGAGTTCGGTCAGCATTTTCGGGACAAGAAAAAGGGGTTACAGGCCCGGCCCGTAACCCCGCGCCTGGATTGGCAAGGGCTTATACAGCCTGGCCGAGTTTGAAAATCGGCAGGTACATCGCGACCACCATGCCGCCGATGAGGCCGCCCAGCACCACCATGATCACCGGCTCCATCAGGGAGGACAGCGATGCCACCGCGTCGTCGACCTCGGCTTCAAAAAAGTCCGCAACCTTGGACAGCATGCCGTCCAGCGCGCCCGATTCCTCACCGATGGAAACCATCTGGATCACCATGTTGGGGAAAAGGTTGGAGTTTTGCATCGCCACGGTGAGCGCGGTGCCGGTGCTGACTTCGCGCTGGATGATTTTTGTCGCCGCCGCATAGACGTAGTTGCCCGAGGCGCCGCCCACCGAGTCGAGCGCCTCGACCAGCGGCACACCGGCGGCAAACATGGTCGACAGGGTTCGCGTCCAGCGGGCAATGGTTGAAATGCGCACGAGGTGGCCAAATACCGGCGCCTTGAGCATCAGCTTGTCCATGAAAATCTGTACCGCCAGCGAACGCTTCCATGACTCGAGAAAGAAGTAAATGCCGCCGCCGACGCCGCCAAAAATGAGGTACCAGTACTTGACGAAATTATCCGAAATGCCCATGACGATGAGGGTCGGTGTGGGCAGGTCGGCGCCGAAACTGGTGAACACCTGCTTGAACGCCGGGATGACGAAAATCATGATCACGGCGGTGATGATGAAGGCGACAACGATAATCGCCACCGGATAAAACAGCGCCGCCTTGATTTTTGACTTGATCGCCTCGGTTTTTTCCTTGTAGGTGGCGAGCCGGTCAAGCAGGCTCTCGAGGATACCGGCCTGTTCGCCGGCGCCTACCAGGTTGCAAAACAGCGCGTCAAAATGCAGCGGGTACTTGCGAAAGGCGTTGGTCAGCGACGACCCGGTTTCAACCTCGGTCTTGATCGACATCAGCAAGCGCGCGACCGCCGGGTTGGAGTGGCCCTTGCCGACGATGTCAAACGATTGGAGCAGCGGCACGCCGGCCTTCATCATCGTCGCCAGCTGGCGCGTAAAGAGGGTGATGTCCTTGGCGCTTACGCTGCCGCCCGAACCGGCGCGCTGTTTCTTGATCTTGGAAACCAGCACGCCCTGGCGGCGCAGCGTGGCGTTGACGACGGCTTCGCCCTGCGCGCGCATCTCCCCCTTGACCGCCTTGCCGGTCTTGTCCTTTCCTTCCCAGGTGAAGTTGAACTCCTTGATTGCATCGCGCTTCGCCGCCGCTGTAGCCATGATCCCCCCCTGCCTGCTTGTAGTCCGGTTATCCGTTCAACCGCTGTGCTTCATTCATCATTCGTTTGTCGCGGCCATGATTTCCTCAAGCGAAGTCAGGCCCTGCCTGACCTTGCGCAGGCCGGCCTGGCGCAAGTCGGCGATACCCTCGCGCCGCGCCTGGTCGGCGATGTCGATGGCGTTGCCGCCACGCATGATAATACGACTGATTTCGTCCGAGACGGGCATTACCTGGTAAATGCCGACCCGGCCCTTGTAACCGCTGCCTTTGCAGTGTTCGCAGCCCTTGGGGCCGTAGGGTTGCCAGCCTTCATCCAGGTCCGCCTCGGCAAACCCGGCGTGCAGCAAGGCCTCGCGCGGCAGGCTGACCGGGACTTTGCAGCCGCACAGGCGCCGCGCAAGGCGCTGCGCGGTGATCAGGGTGACGCTGCTGGCGATGTTGAACGGGGCTATGCCCATGCTCATCAGGCGCGTCAGCGTGGTCGGCGCATCGTTGGTATGCAGCGTGGAGAGCACCAGGTGGCCGGTCTGTGCCGCCTTGACCGCCATTTCGGCTGTTTCAAGGTCGCGGATTTCGCCGACCATGATGATGTCGGGGTCCTGGCGCAGGAAGGAGCGCAGCGCGGCGGCAAAGGTGAGGCCGGCACGCTCATTGATGTTCACCTGGTTGACGCCGGGCAGGGTGATTTCTGCCGGATCTTCCGCGGCCGAAATGTTTATGCCCGGTTTGTTGAGCACGTGAAGGCAGGTGTAGAGGGACACCGTCTTGCCGCTGCCGGTGGGGCCGGTGACCAGGATCATGCCGTGGGGCCGCTGCAGGGCTTCGAGCAGGTGGACCTTTTGTTCGGCATCGTAGCCGAGGGCGTCGATGCCCAGGGTGACCGACGACGGATCGAGGATGCGCATGACGATCTTTTCGCCATACAGCGTCGGCAAAGTGCTGACCCGAAAATCGATGGCGCGGGTCTTCGACAGGACAAGCTTGAGCCGGCCGTCCTGCGGCGCGCGTTTTTCCGAGATATCGAGGCGGGAAATCACCTTGATGCGCGAGGCGATTTTTTCTTTCAGCAGCAGCGGCGGTTGCGCCATTTCGCGCAGCTCGCCGTCGATGCGAAAGCGCACGCGGTAATACTTTTCATACGGTTCGAAGTGGATGTCCGAGGCGCCGTCATTGATGGCGTCGCGCAGCATTTTCTGGATGAACTTGACCACCGGTGTGTCGTCGGCCTCGCTCGCCGCGGCGGCGCGTTCCTCCTCGAGTTTTTCGGCGTCGCCGCCGGCAAATTCGAGGTCAAAATTGTCGTCGACCAGCTGCTTGAGCGAGGTATCCGAACTCTCGATTACCCTCCGTATGATCGCGCCGAGCTTGTCGTCCTCGACGACCACCGGGTCGATGGCGAGGTTGGACTGGAACTTGACGTCGTTGAGCGCCTGCGTATTGGAGGGGTCGGAGATGGCGATGGCGAGGCGTCCGCCGCGCTTTTGCAGCGGGACGACGCGACGCGACTGCATCAGCTTGCGGTCTATCAGCCCGCTCGCCAGGCCGAGGGGGTCGGCGGCATCGAGGTCGAACAGCGGCAGCCCGAAGGTGCTGGAGGCGAACTCGGCGACTTCCAGCGCGGTGAACTTCTTGCTGGCAAGCAATTGCTCTATAAAACTGGTGTTGCTGCTCTTGGCCAGCGCGACTATGCCCTCGGCTTCGGGAACACGGATGCGGCCGTGCTGCACCAGGGCGCGGGCGAGCCCCGGCAGTGCGGTCAGTTGCGATGTGGTCAACACGCTCATTAAATCGCCGGCACTACAGGTTGCGCTGTCGCGGCGACAGGCGAGACTTGGGCAGGGCTGCGATCCGGGATGGCGGGCACATTGACGGCCGGATTGTGCCGGACGGTCTGCAAGGGCGCGCATTTTGACGGATGGTGGATGGTAACGCCTTGATTCGAATCTGATAAAACTGATGATGCCTTTTCCAGACGCTTTTGTAAAGCTTAAGGTTTTTACCGTAAGTAACTAATCCAACTCATCATTTATCCGTTTCGCCCAGGTAAAAAACCGCTGCGCCGCTGTGCAAAATCGCACACTTTAACAATGAATCGGCTAGTCCTCGGTTTCCGGGTCGGGGCGGAACAGGCGGACGGTTTTCACCGCCCGGTCCAGGGTTTGCACGACTTCCATCGCCACGCCGGCGATCTTCAGGCTGATGCCGGCCTCAGGGATGTCCTGGAAGTGTTCAAGGATGAGGCCGTTGAGGGTCTTGGGTCCGTCCATCGGAAGATTGAGGCCGAGTTTGCGGTTGAGCTCGCGCAGCGCGCTCGAACCCTCGACCAGGCTGCTGCCATCGGCATCCCAGGCGAGGCGGTTGGCGCGCGCCGGCGCGGTGGAGGTGAATTCGCCTATCAATTCCTCGATGATGTCCTCAACCGTCACCAGGCCCAGCAGTTCGCCGTACTCGTCCACCACCAGGGCGAAGCGCTGGTGGTTTTCCTGGAAATACTGCAGTTGCGCAAACAGCGGTGTGCTGGCCGGGATGTAGTAGGGGGCGATGAGCAACTGTGCAAGGCGTTCGGCATCGAGCTCGCCGGACTGCACCAGGCGCAGCACGCGCCGCAGATGCAGGATGCCGGCGATGTTGCCAAGTTCGCCACGGTAGACCAGCAACCGCGTGTGGTAACTGGTGGCCAGCTGTTGCATGATCTGCTCGATCGGTGCCTCGAGGTCTATGGTCTCGATTCGCGCGCGCGACGTCATCACGTCCTCGACGGTGATGCGCTCCAGGTCGAACAGGTTCATCAGTATCGACTGGTGTTTTTTCGGCATGAAGTTGGCCGACTCGAGCACCACCGAGCGCAGTTCCTCCATCGACAGGCGCTGCGGCTGGTCGCCGGCGCGCGGCTTGAGGCGCGTAAGGAACAGCAGCGCACCGACAAACAGGTTGACGAACCAGACCACCGGGTAGAGCACCCTGAGCATGGGCTTGAGAACGTAGGCGAGCGTCAGCGCGATCCGTTCGGGATAAGCGGCACCGATGACCTTGGGTGTGATTTCGGCGAACACGAGGATGAGAAAGGTCACGGCAAGGGTGCCGATGCCGAGGGCAAACTCGCTTTCGCCGAACAGACGCAGGGTGATCACGCTCACCAGTACGGCCGCCGCGGCATTCACCAGGTTGTTACCCAGCAGGATCACGCCCAGCAGCCGGTCGGTGTGTGCCAGCAGTTCCGATGCGATGAGGGCGCCGCGGCTGCCCAAGCGGACCAGCGCCTTGAGCCGGTAGCGGTTGATCGCCATCATGCTGGTCTCGGCTATCGAAAAAAAGCCGGATCCGACGAGCAACATGGCCAGCGCGCCCAGCTGGGCCGATAAGGGGATGTCATCCATCTGTTATGTGCGCATGTTTGCCGTGCCCCGTTGTGGCATCCGGGCGGACCCGATCAGGACAGCGTCCGGCTGAGTATCACTTCGAGCACGAAGCGGCTGCCGACGTAGGCGAGGAGCAAGGCGGAAAACCCGGACAGCGTCCAGCGCAGAGCTTTGCGGCCGCGCCAGCCGTAGAAGTGGCGTCCGGCCAGCAGCGCGGCGAAAATCAGCCAGGAAAGCACCGCAAACAGCGTCTTGTGGCTGAACTTCATCGCCTGTTGAAATATGGTTTCGGAGAATATCGCGCCGGTTACCAGCGTCAGGGTCAGCAGGAAAAAGCCCATGGCGATTAGTTTGAACAGCACCGATTCCATGGTCAGCAGCGGCGACAGGGAAGCGAGCGGCCCGGCCACCGTGCGGCCGCGCAACCTGCGCTCGAGCAGGGTCATCAGGAATGCCTGCAGCGCGGCGATGGTGAACAGGCTGTAGGCGAGCATGCCCAGCGCGAGGTGCAGGCGAAACTCGAGCGCATGGGCGTAGGCCGGGCTGAGCAGCCCGGGAAAAGGCAGCGGCAGGAAGGAGCAGACCGCCGCAGTTGCAAGAAGGACCGGCTGCATGCCCTCGAGGTTGAGGAAATGCCTTTCCAGCCAGTAAATGAGCACGGCGAGCCACAGGATGATGGACAGCGCGAGACCGAAACCGAAGCGCAGTTCCGGCGCACCGAACAGCACCTGGTAGAGAAGCAGGGCGTGCAGCAGCAATGGCGCCAGTATCGCCGCGTGTTCCCAGCCACGCGTAGCAGCAGTCCTCGCGGCGACCGTGGTGGCGTCCGTTTGTGCGGCCTTGCCCCACCGCGTGTGCCAGAAGTAAAGGGCGAGCAGACCGTAGAGGGCGGCCGTGACGGCGTACAGTAGAATAGGCATAGCCATGAG
>SESD01001252.1_pt1 | contig 14258 bp, 13 predicted proteins | sample 3171411 | NCBI WGS metagenome assembly SESD01 (sample SAMN06051880, study PRJNA518727) | freshwater metagenome | biome: subpolar coniferous forest; feature: holomictic lake; material: water; isolation source: holomictic Lake 442, 16.5 m depth | place: Canada: near Kenora, Ontario | collected...
GCGTGTATCGATTGGTTTTTCCGTTGTCAGTGGGGTCTATATTGCCGAATCGATTAATCAGTCCACTATTAACTGCAGATAATGGTATTTGATTTGTGGGTCGCCAGTTTGCGTGGTACATCTTGGCACCGATACTCATTCCCCAGTCCCCCTTATCGAGGCTATATTTGAGCATCCCATTTGTTTTTAGAGAGTCCCCACTCAGTGCCCAGGGCCCATCATAAGTATTCACATCGACTGCATAGAGCAGGTCACCATTTCCAATTTTGTTTGAATTAGCGGCTACTCCACGGTAAAAATTGAAGGATCCTCCTGTGAACTTTGCAAATCCTTGGGAGAGGGAGTTTAGGGTTGTCATCTTGGCATGCCCTGCCGCAGAAAAATCTCCCTGATCTGCATAATAGGGTCCCTTGCCATATTTTATGTTGTCGATCATTTCTGGGATTAGGCCGTTTAGATCCATATACCCCTGACCATGCGCATGGCTAGGCAGGTTGATCGGCACACCATCGACGAAGGTGGCAAAATCAGTCCCATGGTCGAGATTAAATCCCCGTAAGAAATACTGATTGGCCTTCCCATCACCGCTATGCTGGGTGGCAATCATCCCGGGAATGAGTTCGACAATTTCGCCAACCCGAGAGAGTGCGCGATTCTTGATCCGTTCCTGTCCGATAACCCCTTCAGAAGCAGATTGAGCCTCCCCGATCAGGCTCACCCCAGGACTTCTTCCTACGATCACCATCTCCTTGAGTTTTACCAAGTTCTCTTCGCTTGTTTTTGCATCTTTCGGCGTTGATTTAATTGTTTCCCTCCCGGAACGGATAGCGTCTTGCATGACGGTACCGGTGAGTTGGGCAGTAACAAATGGTATTTTTTGGACTTTCATCAAGTCTTTCTGTTTTAGAGTGGGCTCAAATTTAACGGTGCTGTCATTGGGGCTCATTTCTGCATATGCATTACTACTACTGAAAAAAATAATCCAAAAGGCTAACTGAAATATACCCGCTGCTAAAAGCCCTATTCTTGACCAGAATAAATTTGATGGCATGTCGATCAGGAGCCTAAAAATTAGGCTCGTCACGCGGTCCGAGTTTGTATTCTTCGTTCACAGTTATTTCAACGCCTATTCATTCGCAACAAAATATGAAATGAATATTTGTATGTGATGTGTGAAAAATTCGTAATACCGCTTATTAATCTGTCCATATTTAAGTTGAATTTATTGGGTCAAGAGAGATTCCTGCGGTCAGATATCTCTCTCTGATCACGCCGGGATATAAGGTAAATTGGAGGATGAGTGAGATAACATTCGGTTAATACTGACGCTAGTTGGCCTAGGGGGCTCTCCCTGCGTATATGTTCTCTCCTTAGACTTTGTTGAGTTAGCGCAGTGGATGGCTCCTCTTGCGTCGGTACTCCATGAATCAGCGCCGACTATGATGCTTGCAAGTCTTCCGTAGTGACTGATCGCGAGTCCACTAATCATCACTGATGGTCGTTCGCTACCGAGTCGCTCATTTAACTGTGTGATGGTTAAATTTGCGGATAATAATTGGGGCATCAGGCTCACCGACAAGATCAAAAGATCGGGTCTCCATGTGATAGCTTGATCAAGTAACTCTTGGGTAGGAACGCTTGCGCCCAGACACCTCACCTCCCATCCCTCTATTAGAAATGTATCGGCCACTATTCTGAGTTCGATATCGTGGTCATTTCCTTCTGCACAGCCGAGTAGGACACGCTGGCCATTTTGGGGTGCTGCTGGTGATCGCAGCATCGCCGCAATCAGTACCGATTTAACGATCGCGGCTGCCATCTGTTCACATACAAGTGTTATTTGATTGGATTGCCACTTCCTTCTAATTCCGTAAAGTGCAGGTTGGACGATATGACGCTCAATCTCAGGGAGCTTGTGAGAGTCATCTAAGAGCTGATCCATGATGGACATTGCCGCACCATGGTCACCGATAAGGATCGCTGCTTCGAATGGAATCGCCTCAGGCCATGACTCAATCGATAGGGGCCTCGCTATAGGGAGTTTATTAACTTTCAGAGACTGAGTTCTTGCTGCCCGTAGTGCATCCCCAACCACTGCAGAATCCTCGAGATTCATGTGCTCAATAAAAAATTCATCCAACCAATCGAGTGATGTCGAGAGATGTTTCTCGGGGATCGTGTATAGATTCAGGAGGTCTGTCAGCCAGATTAGATAATCGGCCATGTGATGTATCTGGCCAAACTCGAGTACCGGTTTCAAGAATTCGAGGTGCGTTGCAAGGGTTTCGTGGCAGGCCTCTCTTCCACGTGAGCCATACCGTGCATAGACTGGTTTGTGAATGGTATATAAGCGTTCAGCAACAGCGCTGATCGCATCTGGACCAAGTGCATTAAATCGCTCCAACCCGTCTTTCGATAGCGTTCTAACCTCATCCCTCATGACCATCCTCAGCAGTTCCTAATCAATCGTTATGCAATTGCAGATTGGTACTTCTTATATCGCGGTTTGAGCGTCCTATCGTGGAGATCTCTACAGGACCAGCCTTTTAATACGCTGCTATAGTATGTATTACAAGATAATGGATATGTAGGATGAATCTGAATTTAATAGGTTTTTAGACTTACGTCATGACAGGAAACCCCTACATTTTTACAGTTACTTTGATGATAGTATTTTTCAACTATCAGAAATCCTGTGTGCATTGAGCACCGTGAATGCAGCTCATCATCTCCCGTCGAGGGGGTGGTTTCGTTGTGGTTTGTTGCAGATTGCTGGGTGTCGAGAGAACGAAGAATTCTCGCAGTCAATAGGCTGCAATTTAATTCGACTGTGAGTGCTGGAATAGGAAATGCATAAGAATTGGGCGGCGAGTTGATTTAATTACTGACGAGTTTCCTTGCCTTAGTGACTATTTCCCGTACAGGTAACTCGAGGCGAATAAAGTGGCATTAATTCTTTGAGACATGAATACCCATTAGGAAAATCATGAGATCCATTCACAAGAGTTTGAGTTTGATGTTGTTGGTGATTGCGCTATTGGTATCGTCCGTTACTCATGCTTCAAGCACGAGCAAGGTAGTCACCGTCGTGACGACGATCGCCCCCATTGCCAACATCATTCAAAATGTTGGATCGAACTATGTCAACGTGATTGCGATTGTGCCCAGCGGAACGGATTCACATACCTTCGAGCCGACCCCCTCGATCGCAAAGTTACTGGGGGTGGCCGATATCATTATGGTTAATGGTCTTGATCTAGAATTGCCGACAGTCAAGCTCGCAGAGAAAGTAAAAAAACCAGGCACGCCGATTGTGATGTTGGGAAACAAAACGCTCGACCGTAAGGACTGGCAATATGATTTTAGTTTTCCTCGTCAGCACGGACACCCTAACCCACACCTGTGGCCCAATATCGCGTTATCGATACGTTACGCTGAGATAATTCGGGATAGCCTCATAGCACTAGATCCAGTGAACAAGGCAGGGTATATCGCTAATACGGAGGTGTATCTGGCCAATTTAGACGAGTTAGATAATGCCATCTTCGATTGCATCAAATCAATTCCAGAGAAAAATCGCAAGCTCGTCACCTATCACGACTCCTTCGCCTATTTTGCGCCGCGCTATGGTTTAAAGATTGTTGCGGCTGTTCAGCCCTCAAATTTTTCAGAGCCGAGGCCCAGGGAAGTGATAAAAATTATCAAGCAGATTAAAAAAGAGAACGTGGCTGCGATCTTCGGGTCTGAGGTCTTCCCAAGCAAAGTGATGAGGTATATCGCGCTTGAAACGGGCGTTAAATTTATTGATCAACTCTCGGATGATGAATTGCCTCTCCCACCGAATAACTCGTTCATTGGGATGATGGCGAATAACCTGACCGTGATGACCGATGCCCTGGGAGGGGATTCTGGCTGTATGAAGAATGTTAACTCAAATGCTTTAGTGCATTAACTCTCCTATGCATCCTGCAGTCTGCTTAACCGATGTGACAGCTGGATACGGCCAACAGGTCGTATTCTCAGATCTGTCGCTCGAAATCGGAGAAGGGAAATTTGTCGGGATAGTGGGCCCCACTGGATGTGGGAAGACCACTCTCTTGAGGACCATTCTCGGAACTCAACCTGCCCTCTCGGGTCAGGTTCTTGTCAATGGACAGGAGGCGAGGCCTGCACCAACCGGGACCATCGGTTATGTACCTCAATTGGGGACAGTCGACTGGAACTTCCCCGTCACAGTCGAAGAGGTCATTATGATGGGCCTCTACGCCAATAAACGAATCTTCCCTTGGCCAAGTAAGAAAGAGCGTGAGATTGTTCATGATCTGGCGGACCGTCTGGGTATTTATTCATGCTTACATGACCACATATCGAATACATCCGGTGGTCAAAGGCAACGTGCCTTCCTTGCGAGAGCGCTCGTCAATAATCCAGCACTCTTGATACTGGATGAGCCAACTTCGGGCGTTGATATTAAGACCCAGCATCAGATACTGCACCTTCTTGCAGATATCAATACTCAGGGAGTGACCATTGTATTGACAACACACGACCTGAACGCGGTCGCGTCACATCTCCCCTGGATCATCTGCTTCAATAATGGTCTGATCGCTCAGGGACATCCGCGAGATATTTTTACGAATGACATTCTCGATAAGACATACGGAGGGGATATCGTGATCGTTAAGCATGACGATCACTTCCTGATCACCAATAACTCTCCCTTATACCCAGCAACCCAGAACTAATGATCGACTTTCTTCTCGAGCCGTTGGGTTATGAGTTTTTTCGACATGGCCTGTTAGCTGCTCTGATGGTAGGGGTCTCATGTGGATTAATTGGAACATATGTCATTCTTCGCGGAATGAGCTACGTCGGTCATGGGCTCTCTCATGCAGCCTTCGGCGGTGCGGTGGTGGGATTTACATTTAACCTTAACTTCTATGCAGGTGCTGGTGCGATGGGTCTGCTTTCAGCGCTGCTGATCAATCGGGTCACGAGAAGTGGCAGAATTAAGTTGGATGCTGCTATCGGGATTGTAACGACTGCCATGTTTGCTCTGGGTATTGTCATTATCAGTCAGGGGACAAGCTTCAACCAGAGTTTTGAGGCTGCTTTATTTGGGAATATATTGGGGATCGGAGAGGATGATTTGTTAATCATCTCTCTCGTCACAATCGCGACACTGACAATCATTTTTCTCTTGTACCGTCCATTGCTTTTTTCTACTTTCGATAATGAGGCGGCCAAGGTATTCGGTATAAAGACTGATGTAATGCAATTGGTCTTCTCAGTTCTTCTTACCCTTGCAATCATCGCCTCCATGAATATCGTGGGCGTCACGATGATCGCGGCAGCACTCATCACACCGGCAGCTACAGCTCGTCTCATGACTGACAGTTTTGGACGGATGTTGATCTACTCGTTGACGATCGGAGCTGTTTCAGGCGTTGTAGGCATTTACCTGAGTTACATTTTTAATACCGCATCAGGGGCGACCATTGTTTTATTTGGCGCACTGCTGTTTTGCTTGACATGGTTTGTTAAGTCCATTCAAGAGGGGCCACTGATGCGTCAGCGGCGCTCAGGTAAGAGCGACTTAATCTCGACGAAGTAGTGCACTTAGATCTGCTCTTGGTTTTGCAGCAAAGCTGCCAAATCACTCGTTCGGAGAGTTGTCATTTGTCCTTGATGATGCGAAGTAGATGATTTGCGGTCTCATGATAGGGATGATTTTTTGACTGGATGTGAGGTGGAGCGCCATCCATACAGCCCATTAGTGAGTTTGGGAGGGGCGCTGAATGCAAACATTTTAGGCTGTATATTTTTAAATGACGCTAGTGCATCCCAGTAGCGCTATTTAATCAGTTTTTTAAGCTAGAAATGCCGTAATTTTTATCATTATTCCTCAAATAGTCTTCGGTTGAAGATGCCCGTCCCGTAACGGTTATAGCCTAAGTGGCCGAACCGTGTGAACAATTTCCCTGTCGTAATACAAGTTATTTTTAAATGGGGGATAGAAAACGAGACTTTTGCTGAGAGATGAGGAATTATGTCAGGGTGTAATGAAAGTGTAATTTTTAAATAGCAAGTTTTATTCATTAGTCACAAGAAGTTTTTAAGGGAGGTAATAAATTGAACAACGATCATTCAATACAGATTCAAGAAAGTTCAGTAACAAATGAACGTAGCAAGCAGGCTAGGTCTTTCTCAATCAGAGGGTTCCTACTTGCATTGGCGGCTGTATTTTTTGTGCAGCTATCACCGTTAGCGAGCGCGTTGGATGTTAAGGTTCCAACCGGACCTAAAATACAAATTGATGAGAACAGATGGGTCAGTCTCGGATTTGGGTATCGTGGATCGGGCAATTGGAATAATCTCGATGCTGGTAATGGCAGTGCACCTACAACCTACAGCACCGACAATGCTCGGCTTTATTTGAATGGTCAGGTTCATAAGTACCTTAAATTCGAAGTCAATACCGAGTGCTTCTCATGTAATGGTCCTCACGTTCTGTACAGCGTACTGGATGCGATCGGTAAGGTTGAAGTCAACCGATACCTGAACTTCTGGGGCGGACGGATGTTGGTTCCAACAGAACGGGGAGAGTTGAGTGGTCCATTCTTCCAGGCAACTCATGATGCATTCAGAACACCATTCTTTCCGCAAGATCAAAGTAGTCATGCCGGTTTTGGTGGTGCAGGTCGGTATGGTCGTGATGACGGTGGTACCTTCTTCGGTAATGCAGAGCCAGGATTCATTAAGGGAACGTTAGGCTACGCCGGTGGTATCTACCGTGGAGCTAGCTTGAATAGCGCCACCGCTGGACCTGAAGGCCCCTCCATCGCAGGTCGTATCACATACAACTTCTGGAATCCAGAAAAGAACCCTGGTTACTACACCAGCAGCACCTACTTCGGTAAGGCTGGCGATATTCTGGCGGTAGCGGTTGGTTCTAATTATCAGCACAACGGCGCAGGTTCAACGAATGTACGCAGCGATTTTCTAGGTGCTGTGGCCGACGTCTTGATGGAAAAGGTATTGCCACACAATCTGGGCGTTCTGACAGTGAATGGTGAATACAAGCGCTTCTATGCGGGCTATAACAAGGTGAATGCAGTAAATGATGTAACCGCGAATCCACAGATCGGTAGTGGTGGTTGCAATACCTGCGTATTTGACGGGCAATCCTGGTCAGTAACGGGTCTTCATCTCCTGCCAACCAAGATCGGCATTGGTCAATTCCAACCCTACGGCCGCTACACCAGCATTCAGCCAAATGGCAGTAAGAACCGTACTGAAGTTGAGGCCGGTGCGAACTACATCATTGATGGATTCAATGCCCGTATCTCTGCATTCTGGCGTCGTGGTGATATCTCTACCAACTTTGCTAATTACGCACCTGGTGCAAATGGCACAGTACAAAACGAGTTCAGATTGGCATTCCAGATACAGATGTAAAGGTTGAGATGCGTGATCACGTTCTTGAGTATCAGGATCATTTAATTCAAGAACGTGAGAACGAATCTAATCAAAACCACATAATTTAACGAGTTAATACAAAAATGAAACAGGCAACCCATATGAAAGATTCTGGCGTGGCGCAGTCTAAGGTGACCCAGGATCATCATATTCCCCCTCTACAGCCCGTAACATCGGCGGGGGTAGCAGTGCCGCCGGTTAAGGTGCCGCTAGAGGCGCGTCTTCTGATGAAGTTTGGTGAGGATCAGGGTGCGACCAGGTTGTTTGAACGTGAGAACTATGGCCCTTTAATCATCCAGAAACCCCTCTACCAAGAGGGCCCTGAGGTATGTCAAGTGGTTATGGTGCACCCTCCGGGTGGAGTTGTTGGAGGAGATCAGCTAGAGATTACGGCTCATGTAGGTAAATCAGCGATCGCTCAATGCACAACGCCGGGTGCTGCTAAGTGGTACAAGGCGAATGGGTATATCTCACGTCAGAAGGTAAAGCTTGAAGTTGAATCTCATGGGTCGCTTGAGTGGGTGCCGCAGGAGACAATATTTTTTAATAATGCTCATGTGGAACTCGATCATCAAGTTTCTCTCGGGAAGGATGCGACCTATTTCGGCAGCGAGATACTCTGCTTCGGTCGGACCGCATCGGGTGAGACGTTCACGAATGGTCAGATCAATTCACGTTACACCATTCGAAGCGAGAATCAGCTGATCTGGCACGAACAGTTCAGGGTGCTGGGACAAGGTCCCGCCATGAAGAGTCCTTTGGGCCTTGATGGCAATACTGTCTTTGCAACGCTGATTGCTGTTGGAAAGGTTGTACCGGCCTCATTGATCAGCGATATGCGGGAGACCGCGGGCTCGATTACTGAGGGTGTGGGCTTAGTGGGTGTTACTCAATTGAAGTCAGTCGTAGTTGCCCGCTATCTAGGTAATTCAAGTGAAGTGGCTCGGAGAGTGATACTGGGTATGTGGGGTTTACTCCGTCCAGCGATGATAAATCGTGAGGCGATGGTGCCCCGGATGTGGAATACATGATGTCACCCTTGGGTGGCATTTTTGTTGTTAAGTAGAAAGAGGTACGTGGGTTTTTTAAGTGTCAGCAATTAGTTAAGTATCAAACAGTTATTTTTTCTAACAAAGGAGAAAGTTATGGATCTTACACCAAGAGAAAAGGACAAGCTTCAGATCTTCACAGCCGGTCTAATCGCTGAAAGACGTAAGGCACGCGGGCTGAAACTGAACTATCCGGAAGCAATTGCATTAATCACTGCTGCAATGTTGGAAGGTGCGCGTGATGGACGTACTGTAGCTGAACTGATGTCAGCAGGAAGAAAGGTTCTGAAGCGTTCCGATGTAATGGAAGGCATCCCAGAAATGATTCCTGATATTCAGATCGAGGCGACATTTCCAGATGGCAGCAAGCTGGTAACCGTTCACAACCCAATAGTCTAAACAGCTTAAAGACGAGGAGATCAATATGGCTAATCCAATTATTCCAGGCGAAATGTTTGTTCAGCCTGGTGAAATCGAAATCAATGTTGGTCGCAAGACCAAGAACGTGGCAGTTTCTAATGGGGGTGATCGTCCGGTGCAAGTCGGTTCACACTTTCATTTCTATGAGGCAAATTCCGCATTGAAGTTCGATCGTGAAAGTGCATACGGTACACGTTTGAACATCATGGCAGGTACATCGGTTCGTTTTGAGCCGGGTCAGTCACGCACTGTCGAGGTTGTTGAGTTGGCAGGGGATCGCGTTGTATACGGATTCAACCAGAAAGTGATGGGCAAACTTAAATAACGACGCATCGTCAACAATTCTTGAAGGAGAAAAAACATGACTTTTAAAATTTCCCGTCAGGCTTATGCCGAAATGATGGGGCCAACAACCGGTGATCGGCTGCGTCTTGCTGATTCCGAGCTTATTATTGAAATCGAAAAGGATTTCACTACCTACGGCGAAGAAGTTAAATTCGGTGGCGGTAAGGTAATCCGTGATGGTATGGGTCAATCTCAGCGGAATCATGCTGATGTAATGGACACCGTCATCACCAATGCCGTTATTCTGGATCATTGGGGCATTGTTAAGGCTGATATCGGTATCAAGAACGGCAAGATTGCTTCCATAGGCAAAGCCGGTAACCCAGATATTCAACCTAACGTCACCATGAACATCGGTGGTGCAACTGAAATTATTGCAGGTGAAGGCTTGATCATTACTGCTGGTGGTATTGATACCCACATTCACTTTATTTCGCCACAACAAGCGGAAGATGGAATGATGAATGGTATTACGACCATGCTCGGCGGTGGAACAGGTCCAGCTGTAGGTACAGCTGCTACGACTTGCACACCAGGACCTTGGCATATCCATTCAATGCTCAGAGCATCTGACGGCATTGTGATGAATCAAGGCTTCTTTGGTAAGGGTAATGTGAGCTTGCCAGTTCCTCTGGAAGAGCAAGTCTTAGCCGGTGCTTGTGGTCTGAAGCTGCACGAAGATTGGGGTACTACCTTCGCTGCAATTGATAACTGTCTGAACGTTGCTGATAAGTATGATGTGCAAGTTGCTATTCATACCGACACCATCAACGAAGGTGGTTATCTGGAGAATTCTATCGCTGCAATGAAGGATAGAACGATCCATACCTTCCACACAGAAGGTGCTGGTGGTGGTCATGCTCCAGACATTATCGCAGTTGTCGGTCAAGATAATGTACTGCCTTCATCAACCAATCCAACCCGTCCTTACACAGTCAACACCCTGGATGAGCATCTTGACATGTTGATGGTTTGCCATCACTTGCATGCCAATATCGCTGAGGATCTGGCCTTCGCTGAGTCTCGTATCCGTAAGGAAACGATCGCTGCAGAAGATATCCTGCACGATATCGGTGCAATCTCCATGATGTCTTCTGATTCACAAGCGATGGGTCGTATCGGTGAAGTGGTTATGCGTACATGGCAGACCGCACACAAGATGAAGACTCAGCGTGGCGCGTTGAAAGAAGATACTGCTAAAAACGATAACTTCCGTGCAAAGCGTTATGTTGCCAAGTACACGATCAATCCAGCAATTACTCATGGTATTTCACATCTGCTCGGATCGGTTGAAGTTGGTAAGTATGCGGATCTGGTTCTTTGGAGACCTGCTCACTTTGGAGCTAAGCCTTCAATGATTCTGAAGGGCGGCATGATCGCTGCTTCACTGATGGGTGATCCAAATGCTTCAATCCCAACACCACAACCAGTTCACTACCGTTACATGTTTGGTGGATTTGGTGGTGGCATCAAGACATCATGTTTCACATTTGCATCACAAGCTTCGATTGATGATGGTATTGCTAACAGATTGGGATTGGATAAGAACATTATCCCAATCAAGAATACCCGTAATCTTCGCAAGAAGGACATGATTCACAATAGCGCACTCCCCAAGATGGAAGTTGACCCAGAAACATATGAAGTACGGGCCGATGGTGAGTTGCTGACCTGTGAGCCAGTGAAGACTCTGCCGATGACGCAGAAGTATTTCTTGTTCTAGACGTTGTTTGATGGTTCGGTCGACCGCATAAAAACGGTCGACCGTTCTTAGTATCACCTGTTACATGTCTGACTAGAAGTGAATGTGTACCTTCTAACCGTTTCTACATGAATTGAGTCTCATTTCAATTTAATAAATTCTTTAAGGGGCTGTAGATGCTTATCTTGAATAGCAAGGTTGATCATGCACATACAATTTATGCAAAGCTGGTATTGCCATATGAATTGCGTGAAAACTGTCGACTCCGTACAGCCCTAACATCGGGTGAAGAGGTTGGGATCTTTACAACGCGTGGAACCGTACTCCGTAATAATGACCTGCTGACAGGTGAGAGTGGCCACGTTGTACAGATTATCGCGGCTCAAGAACCGACTTACAAAGTGACGTGTGAGACCCCTCACAAGCTACTCCGTTGCGCCTTTCATCTGGGCAATCGGCATACACAAACCCAGATCGGTGATGGATTTATCCGCATCGCGCAGGACTCCGTCTTGAAGTGGATGTTAGAGGGATTAGGTGCAAAGGTGGTTGAAGAGTACGAACAATTTGAGCCTGAGTCTGGCGCCTATAGTGGTGGTGGTGAACATGACCACGGTGGCGAAACCCATAGCGATCATGGACATGGTCATGGTCATGCACATGGACCACTGGCACCGATCCCGGTACGTCAGAAGATTCACCGTCCATCCGATAAGTCGTAATCCACAGAATGAATCAGAATAAACTTTTATCCTTATTACAGTTATCAAGCCCATCTCTACCGATCGGAGCCTATACCTATTCGCAAGGACTGGAGTCGGCCATCGATCGAGGTACCGTTAAAGATGAAGACACAGCACGTGAATGGATCATTGATTCATTAAGAATCGTCTCTGACTTTGAAGCTCCTATCCTCTTGCGATTGATGAAGGCCTATGAGGCAAGAGATATAGAGACAGTCATTAATTGGGGAGAGTGTTTTATCGCGGCACGTGATACATCTGAACTGCGTGCTGAAACTGTTCAGATGGGTTTCTCACTGGGTAATCTGCTGACGGATCTTAAATTGCTTGATGAGTCTCTGCTTAACATCCTGACCGCTCAAACAGACTTGTCCTTGCCCAGTGCATTTGCGTGCGCAACGGTGGCGCTATCGATACCGCATGAAGAGGCACTCCGTGGGATGTTGTTTTCAATGATTGAGAACCAAGTACTTGTGTGCGTTAAATCGGTTCCGTTGGGGCAGAGGGCGGGACAGCATTTATTGTTCTCCCTACACGCTGCAATCGAGAATGCGGCCCTTCAGGCAGAAAGTCTCGGGGATGACGAGTTAACGAACTGGGCACCAGGGTTATCTTTATTGTCCATGCAGCATGAAGTTCAGTACAGTCGTATCTATCGTTCCTAAATCCTACTCATTTAAAGGTAAAAATATGTCTATCAAACTGAATCCGTTGCGTGTTGGAATCGGTGGTCCTGTAGGGTCTGGAAAGACCGCTCTGTGTGAGGCACTGAGTAAAAGGATGCGTGACAATTACGACATGGCAGTGATCACTAATGATATCTACACCAAAGAGGATATGGAAATTCTTCTGAGGGCGAATGCATTACCTGCTGAACGGTTAATGGGTGTTGAAACAGGTGGCTGCCCGCATACCGCGATCAGAGAGGATGCATCGATTAATCTGGAAGCGATTTCACGGATGTCCAAAGATTTCCCGAACCTTGATCTCATCCTGATCGAATCAGGTGGCGATAACTTGGCCTCTACCTTTAGTCCTGAGCTATCTGACTTGACCATCTTTGTGATTGATGTAGCTGCTGGGGAGAAGATCCCACGTAAGGGTGGGCCTGGAATTACACGTGCGGCCTTACTCGTTATTAATAAGATTGATCTGGCACCTTATGTCGGCGCAAACCTAGAAATAATGGATAGGGATGCAAAGAAACAGCGCGGTGAACGACCCTTCGTCTTCACCAATATGCATACAGGTGAAGGGGTCGACAAGATTGTTGACTTTATAGTTAAGAATGGACTACTCGATGAAACAAAAAATGAACGGGCAATTGCCTAAAGTAATTGTCTACTACGTATTTATTTAAATAATTTATAGGGGAATTTGTTATGCAATGGGCAGACTCAATTGATAAAGCGATACCACACCCACTCCGAGTAATCTTGAGGGGCGTTGGTCAGGTATTTTTTTGTTGTAACGCAGTCACGGGGTTAATTTTTTTAGTGGCTTTATATATCGGTGGTATCACTGCGGGTATTGCTGCCACAGTAGGGGTGGTGAGTAGCACCGTTGCGGCGTATGTACTCGGTTTCTCAGATGATGACATTGATGCCGGTCTGTACGGATTCAATGGAACACTTGTAGGTCCTTGCCTCTTCTTGTTTTTGGAGAATTCACCGCAGCTCTGGCTCTATGTGGTTCTCGGATCAATTCTGTCGACCGTGGTACTGGCCGCTTTTATGCGGATTCTAGGCCCATACAAGATCCCAGCCTCGACCAGTCCCTTCGTGCTGACATGTTGGATGTTCATGGTGGCCGTTTATTCATTCGAAGGGTTCACCCGTGGGGCGCTCTTGCCCGCACCGGGAATCCCTAGCGCAATTACTGCTGCTCAAGGAATACCGGTTGATATGTGGTTTACCGCAATAACCAAGGGTGTTGCTGAGGTGATGTTTGCAGATAGTGTTATTGTGGGTATTCTGTTCTTGATCGGGATCGCAATTGTCTCACTGCGTGGCGCGATCATGGCCTTTGGGGGTGCGGTGATCGGTGTCGGATTCCCACTCGCCTTAGGAGCCAATCAAGGTCTGATTGAATTGGGTCTGTATGCATTCAATCCAGTTCTGACAATGATGGCAGTGGGTTGGGTCTTTCTGAAGCCATCGACGGCCAGTGCATTACTCGCCGTATTGGCAGGGTTCCTGACGGTGATATGCCAGGCTGGACTTGCGAGTTTCTTGGCACCGATTGGACTGCCAACACTCACATTCCCCTTTGTTCTAGTGATGTGGATATTTCTGTTCGCAGCACCTAAGTCAAAATACTGGGCAGATAGCTAAACCTTATTAACAAGATAAGGCTTGACCGGTCACTCGGTTAAGCCTGAAGGGTGGATGTTTAATATTTAACGCATCTAAAAATATAGAAAATTGGAGATTGCAGATATGAGTGGCTTAAAAATTGAAACGAGAAACACACAAAATGCACCAAAAGGTGTAGGTCCATGTTCACAAGCTGTAGCTTTTT
>SESD01001255.1_pt1 | contig 14246 bp, 14 predicted proteins | sample 3171411 | NCBI WGS metagenome assembly SESD01 (sample SAMN06051880, study PRJNA518727) | freshwater metagenome | biome: subpolar coniferous forest; feature: holomictic lake; material: water; isolation source: holomictic Lake 442, 16.5 m depth | place: Canada: near Kenora, Ontario | collected...
TGTTTGTGGGGTTGGGGTGTGAATGATTACGAAAATAGAGGATTTGAGCCGGGTCAAAAACTTCAAGACTGGCTCAAGGTCGAACGTAAATTATCACTTTAATCAGGGTATAAAAACGGCGCATGTTTCGAATTCTTTACGTTAGCCAAACCAAGGGATGAATGATCATGGTGAAGCAGCTATTTTTAATGCATTATGCTCAAGGTAACGCAGAAGCATTGACCAGACAGGGCTTGTTGCAAGTAAAACTGCTTGACGACGGGCCTCTGGCGGAGGAGATTCCTCCTCATGTCATTATTCTTTGCGCTCCCTCCCCGCAGGCGAAGCGGATAGCGGACATTATCGCCGCGAAGTTCAGCATGTCCTGCTGGAGAATTCCCGTTGAGACAACAGGCAGCCTTGACGATTACGGCGATAATCCGCGTAATGAAATGGATCAGCAGGCCATTGAAAAAATTGAAGCCGCCATGCTGCGACATTCTGTTGTTCTTGTTATCACCGGTCCACTCAGAGTAGAAGGTATTTCCAGGATTCTTGGTCAAGGCGTTAGTCTGAAAAATGCAGAATGTCTGGTCTATGAGCGGCAACAGGTTTTTACTGAAAAGGGGGGGCCGTTAACTTTTTCAGGGATATTGACGGTTAATAATCCAACACCCGGCGTTAGTGTAGCGCTGCCAAAAAGCGCATATCTCAAGAGATGTTTTCATTTTTTTCAGAATCACATAACCTGTCGAGGCTTGAGGATAGCAGCACTAGCCGCTGCCGCTGCTCTTGCCGCTATAGGCATCATCGCTGAGGTGGATGGCCGCTTCGGCCTTTCCGGCTTAACAGAAATGAAAGTGGTAGCCGGGCAAGAACAGTTTTCTGTGCCTATCCATTTGCCTTGGATTTCCGCCCCATAGCCGTTTTTTTTTAAATTAACTGGTGGCGTCATCTAACTATTTTCTTGCAACCAAGCACTGTATGCCTTGGTATCAAACAAATCCATTCGACCGTCATATTTTTGACGGATACCCATAAAAAGCTAAAATAACAATAAAATCATCACTATAAAGTGAAAAAATGGAAGGTTCCGGCTTAATAATACCCTGCTAACGTTTGGCATTATTAATGCTTATAGTTAGGTATTATGAAAATAAACCAGGAACGCCGATGAGTGACATGAATGTAAACATGGTTTTAGCCCAGATGCGGGCAATGTCCATTCAAGCAGGCGGCCCCGTTCAGAAAACCGGTGGAAGTACTGATTTTTCGGAATTATTACAACAGTCCATAGCTTCTGTTAATAACACTCAACAACGTGCCGGAAAAATGGCGGCTGCTTTTGAAACAGGTGCGGCTAACCTAAGTCTGTCGGATGTTATGGTGGCTGACCAGAAAGCGAGTGTTTCCTTTCAGGCCGTGCTACAGGTCAGAAATAAATTGGTTGAAGCCTATAAAGATGTCATGAATATGCCTATGTAGTCAGGCAAGGCTCACCAGAGCCCTTCGCTACTCTCTTGGGCGTAGCCTAAGGATGTAGTTAAAATATACTGTAAAGAAAATGACTGAACAAACCGGTACCAGCCTGGTTGAAGCAACAGGCATTCAGAAGGCATTAGTGGCGACGAGCGTAGTTCATCCCGCTATGAAAGGTCTGTCTGAGCTAACGATAGCACGCCAGCTGGGCATAATGCTCGGATTGGCTTTTAGTATCGCTATCGGGATTGCCATTGTTCTATGGTCACAAGCCCCCTCTTATGGGCCCTTGTTTTCCGGAATGGATGAAAAGGATGTCGCTGAAATTGTTCAAGTCATGGATAAGCAGGGCATTCAGTATAAAGTCGAAGCCGGTTCCGGTGCGGTCACTGTGCCGACTGATAAAGTCAGCGAGGTAAGGCTTAAACTGGCGGCTTTAGGGTTGCCAAAAAGTAATAGCTTAGGCTATGAATTACTGGATAAAGATCAGGGTTTTGGTTCCAGTAAGAGCGTTGAAATGGTTCGTTTTCAACGGGCTCTGGAAGGCGAGATCGCGCAAACCATTATGTCTATTCAGAGTGTAAAAAACGCCCGGGTGCTGTTGGCCATCCCGGTACAGTCGGTATTTTTACGGGACCGTAAAAACCCCACCGCTTCTGTTGTGGTCAATTTATATCAAGGCCGATCATTGGATAAAAGCCAAATTGAATCGATTATTCATTTGGTCGCTTCCAGTGTGCCTCAGCTTGAAGCAGAACAGGTAACGGTTGTTGATCAAAAAGGCCGTTTGTTAAATAGCAACGACTCCTCCTCGGTCAGTAATTTGACTTCAAAGCAATTCGAATACAAGAAAAATATTGAAGAACACCTGATGGAGCGGATTGCAAATATTTTGTCGCCCTTAGTGGGTGACGGCATGCGCGTACAAATTTCAGCCGATGTAGATTTCACCGAGACCGACAAAACACAGGAACTGTTCAACCCGCAATTGTCATCCCTAAGAAGCGAACAAACATCGGAAGTACAAAGCTCATTATCGGCTACTCAGGGTGTGCCGGGCGCGTTATCCAATCAGCCAACACCGGCTGGAACAGCGCCGGAAACGCCTGCCCCACCCGGTTCGGCGCAAAAGCCAACAACGGCAGACGCAACGGTGCCAGGTTCGGCGCAAAAGTCAACAACTGCTGACGCAACGGTGCCCGGTTCAAGCGAAAAAAACGCGACAAGAAATTTTGAACTGGATAAAACGATTACCCACACGCGCTTGGCTACCGGGCTATTGCGCAGGTTGTCCGTTGCGGTGGTGGTTGATGACCAGCGTGTCCTTCAGGCCGATGGCAAGATAAAAGCCCAGCCTTATATTCCGGAAGATATTAATCGCTTCAGTGAGTTGGTTAAACAGGCCGTGGGCTTTGACAGCACCAGAAATGACCAGGTCACTGTCACTAATGTCGCCTTCAAAATACCCGAAGAACTTGAGGCTTTGCCTGAAATAGGGCTTTGGAAACAAGGCTGGTTTCTCGATCTGATGAAACAGGTGGCGGCAGTCTTGGCGGTATTATTTTTACTCTTTGGCGTGCTGCGGCCAACGATGCGTCATCTTTCCGGACGCGATCCGGAAGAGAAAAAAGCAGGCGCAGACGCTTTAACGGAAGAACAGGCAAAGATCGGGGTAGCGGCTGATGATGATGTCAGTTACGATAAAGACGGCCTCCCTGTTGCTACCCCTGTCTTACGGTCGAAAGCCGATGAGTTGCCGACGACTCTGCAAGATTTATTGCTTATTGATGTGCCTCCTGACTATGAAAGACGTTTGGAATATTTGCAAAGAATCGTTGATAACGATCCAAAATTAATTGCTCAAGTTGTTAAAAGGTGGATTAAATGAAGACGGCCAAGGATTTAACACAATCGGAACGCGCTGCATTATTGTTGTTTGCGCTAGGGGAAGACCGGGCGGCGACCGTTCTAAAGTTCATTGAGCCCAAGGAAGTACAAGTCATCGGTTTTGCCATGGCAAGATTGGCCGATATTTCCCCGTTAATGGTTGACGATGTCCTTGGAGAGGTTATTGAATCTATAAAAACCATGACTTCCCTGGGTGTTGAATCCGATGGTTATATCCGCAAAATGTTGGTTCAGGCGCTGGGCGAAGAAAAAGCCGTTGGTATTATTGACCGGATTTTTGTGAGCAGCGGCAGTAAAGGGATTGAGCAATTGAAATGGATGGATGCCCTGTCGGTTGCTGATTTGGTGCGCTTGGAACATCCGCAAATTGGTGCCATTATTTTGTCTTTATTGGGCAGTGACAGGGCGGCTGAAGTCATGTTGAAGTTACCTGGCACCATGCGTTCCGATTTGCTGGTTAGAATTGCAACCATGCAAGGTGTACAGCCGGCTGCCTTGCGCGAACTGGATGAAATTATGGAAAAAATGCTCAGCGGCAGTGTCGCTGTTAAAGCCACCGCTCTCGGTGGCATTGAATCGGCGGCCAATATTTTAAATTTCATGGACGTTGCTGCCAGTAATCTGGTGTTGGCGATGGTGACCGAGAGCAATGCCAATCTGGCTTTAAATATTCAGGATAAGATGTATGTTTTCGAAGACCTTGCTTCCCTGGGAACCAGCGCCATGCAAGTCGTGTTGCGCGAAATTTCAACAGAACAGCTGTTATTGGCGTTACGGGGAGCGAGTGAGGCCCTTAAAGAGAAAATATTCAGCAATATGTCCAAGCGGGGAGGCGATATACTGCGTGATGATCTGGAGTCTTCGCCGCCGGCTAAATTAAGTGAGGTAGAGTTGGCTCAGAAAGATATATTGGGTATCGTCAGGCAATTGGCCGACACCGGCACCATCAGCTTGGGCACAGAGGGCGGCGATGCACTCATCTAAACCGGCCGGATTCTCGGCAGCTGAGCTGGCGTCGTTAAGCGTATGGGATATGCCCGCTGTTCCCGTACTATCGGAAGCAACGGATTTTACCGGGGATCAACATCTTGAGTCCCTGCCAACGTCTGTTTTAACAGCGGACGACACTAAACCGGCCGGATTCTCGGCAACTGAGTTGGCAGCATTAACCCCATGGGCTATGCCCAACGTTTCCGTAACAGCAGAGCCCGCCAATTTGGGGGCGGTGCAAATCCCACCCCAGCCAAACTCTTTTGTAACGGAAAACGAAACTAAATTAGCTGAATTTTCGCTATCCGAGCTGGCCTCATTAAGTGTATGGTGTATGCCTGATGTTCCCCTCATAACAGAATCAGGGAGTTTGGTAGAAACTCAAGAGGATGAACCTGGCCTGCCAATGTCTGTTTTAACCGTAGACGAAATCGAAGCCATGCAAAAGCAGGCCTATGACGAAGCGTTTGCGCAAGGTAAACAAGAGGGCTTTAGCGCAGGTTTTACTGAAGGTTCAAAACAAGGTTATGAGGAAAATATGCAGGTATTGCAAAAAAAGGCGGCCGAGTTTGCCAGTCTTCTGGAATCATTAAGCCAACCGTTTACAGTGCTTGATGCCGAAGTGGAAAAAGAACTGGTTAAATTGGCTATCGGTATTGCCACGCAAATAATACGCAGGGAAATTAAACTGGATTCCGGGCAAGTGCTTGCCGCCGTCAGGGAAGCGCTCAAGGTATTGCCGTTATCATCACAAAAGATCAGCGTGTATTTGCACCCTGAAGATGCTGAATTAGTGCGCTCTGCCTTGTCATTGGATGACCTCTCCTCGGCTTGGCGAATTGTTGAAGATCCGTTGATTACCCGTGGGGGTTGCAAGGTTGACAACGAAGTGTCCCATATTGACGCGACGGTGGAAAACAGACTGGCTGCCGTTATCGCAATGCTGTTTGGCGGCGAACGGGAACACGACTGCAAGGAGTTGGGAGCCATTGCCGAGGATAAAAATCCATGATTCCTAATGCGGATAGATCACAAATTTGGCTGAGTCAATTAAAACCCTATTTCGAAAGATTGGCGGAAACGCCGGAGCTGATTGTTGAAGGCAAGCTTTTTCGGATGGTGGGATTGACGCTGGAAGCGGTGGGATGCCGGGCCGCGATTGGTTCACGCTGCCGGATTGAGACGAAAAGCAACCGCAGCATCGAAGCGGAAGTGGTTGGTTTTTCCGGGGAGCGGATTTTTTTAATGCCGACCGGTGAGTTGCACGGGCTTGAACCGGATTGCCGCGTTATTCCTTTGGGTAAGCATAGTCTGGCTCGCGTCGGTTTTGGTTTGTTGGGCCGCGTTCTGGACGGTGCCGGTAATCCTCTGGATGCTAAAGGCCCGCTTAAAACCGAGACGCAGATTTCACTGAATGGTACGCCAATAAACCCGCTGTCAAGAAAACCGATACGAGAATCACTGGATGTGGGTGTCAGGGCGATCAATTCCATTCTTTGTGTAGGCCGTGGCCAGCGTATGGGCCTATTTGCCGGCACCGGTGTGGGCAAGAGTATTTTGTTGGGCATGATGACAAAATTTACCACCGCCGATGTGGTGGTGGTGGGTTTGATTGGTGAGCGGGGACGTGAAGTCAATGAATTTGTGCTGAAAATTCTGGGCGAAGACGGTCTTAAAAGAGCCGTGGTGGTTGCGACCCCGGCCGACTGTCCACCCTTGATGCGAGTCCATGGGGCGTTGTTGGCAACCAGTATTGCCGAATATTTTCGTGATCAGGGCCTGGATGTTTTATTATTGATGGATTCATTAACGCGGTTTGCGCAAGCGCACCGTGAAATTGCCCTGGCTATCGACGAGCCGCCTGCCACCAAGGGCTATCCGCCGTCGGTATTTGCCAGACTGCCGCACTTGGTGGAACGCGCCGGTAATGCCAATGAAGGCGGCGGTTCAATAACGGCATTCTATACTGTGTTAACTGAAGGCGATGATAATAATGATCCTATTGCCGATGCCGCCAGAGGGGTGTTGGATGGACACATTGTCTTGTCCAGAAGTCTTGCTGAAGCCGGTCATTTTCCGGCAATAGACATCGAGGCATCCGTGAGCCGCGTTATGCCGGATATTGTTGATACCCACCATTTGCAAAGGGCGAGGGAGGTCAGGCGCTTGTATTCACTGTATCAGCAAAACCGGGATTTAATCAGTGTAGGCGCTTATCAACCGGGGTCGGATCCTCGAATTGATCAGGCCATTGCAAAAAATGCCGCCATTGTCGATTTTCTGCAACAGGATATGAATGAACAGGTTGATATGAGCCGCAGCCTGCATGAGCTGGATAGGTTGTTGGCTCCAGATAAGGCGGCTGGCTGATGAAACGGTCGCAACGGCTTAAAACCATCGTCGAGATTAAAGCGGCACAAGAAAAAAGCGCTTTGGAAACATTGGGAGCGGCCCAGCGAAAATTGCAGGAAATGCAAGCTCAGGTAGACAGTTTAAAGAACTACCGGCTGGACTATCAGCTTAAATTTGAGCAACTGGGGCGAGCGGGCACCCCCGTTGCCCAGTTGCTGGAGTTTAGGGCCTTTATGGATAAGCTGGATAAGGCCATAGCAGGGCAGGAAATGGCTCAGAACGAATGTGAAACCCGCTTAATGGCTAAAAGAAAGCACTGGGAAGACCTGCATCATCGAACTCAAAGCCTCCAAAAAGTGTGCGATGCCGCACGGGCTGACGAATTAAAGCAGGAAGATCGGCGCGAACAGTTGGAACAGGACGAGCGGGCCTGCCGATCAGGGCGAAATAATTCAGCGAGTAGGGGAAATGTCTGAATTTTTAAAAAACAATAAGCTAAATGAGTTAAGATGTTAGACAGTTCAGGCTTTAAAAAAATATAATAATGGAGAAAACAATGGCAAGTATTCTTGCAGTTGATGATTCTGCTTCGATGAGAAAAATGGTTGCCTTTACCCTTAAAAGCGCCGGATACGACGTCGAAGAGGCCGTAGACGGGGTTGATGCCTTGGACAAGGCTCAGCTCAGGCAATTTGACTGTATTGTTACCGATGTCAATATGCCGAATAAAGACGGTATTACTCTGATTAGAGACTTGCGCTCACTGGTTGATTACAAATACATCCCGATGCTGCTGCTAACGACTGAATCCGGAATAGAAAAAAAACAGGAGGGTAAGGCTGCCGGCGCTACCGGATGGATAGTCAAACCCTTTGACCCCGATCAGTTATTAAAGACGTTAAAGAAAGTGTTGGGTTAAGCGTGGTTCCAATAATTTTAGGGATATTCAGGTAAGTTTATGACTATTGATATGTCACAATTCCACCAAGTCTTTTTTGAAGAATGTTTCGAAGGGCTGGAAGCGATGGAATCAGGCTTGTTAAACCTTGATACGGGTGCTATTGATGCGGAAGTCATCAATACCATTTTTAGAGGGGCGCATTCCATAAAAGGCGGTAGCGGCACGTTTGGGTTTAACGAGGTCGCCGATTTTACGCATATTATGGAAACCCTGCTCGACGAAATGCGCGATGGACGTCGCAAAGTAACACAACCCGCGATTACGGTTTTACTCAGTTCCGTTGACTGCTTGAGAGATATGCTAACGTCGATACAAGCCGAAGAGCCTATCGATGCGGCCACCGTAAAAAAGTATAAAACAGCCCTGGAAATTGAACTGACCGGCTCCGCAACAGAAGCAGAAACCGCAACAGAAACAGCGTCGAATCCTCCTCCCGTTATCGCCCTGACAACCGATGACAGCACACCGGTTGCCGATGAAGTTGAAGTGATCAAGCCAGGCTGGAAAATCGCTTTTTGCCCTTATCTGGATTTACTCAAAACCGGCAACGATCCGGTCAGAATGTTCCGGGAACTGGCTGAGTTAGGTGACTATACCGCGTCAGTCAATACCCGGGATATACCTGATTTTTATGAACTGGATCCGGAGGAATGCAATATCTCCTGGATACTCAACGTAGTGGGCGATATTCCTCTTACGGAAATCCAGGAGATTTTTAACTGGGTTGAAGGCGACTGTGAACTGGATATTCAGCCGCTGGTGATAGAAACCGCCAAGCCTTTGCCGGTACGCAAAAAAACTGAACCAGAACCCGCTGTAGCAGCAATAGCTCAGCCAACCGAGATACCGGTCGAGGTCAGTCCTGAGGACGACGAAGCCGAGGTGCAACGAGCCGATGATGATCAAGCCAACGCTGCAAACGTCATTCTCGTGGATAGCGATGGCGAACTCCCCGTTGATCGAAGAGTCGCTTCAAACCCCGTCCGCATGGCTAACGATGGCGAAATCTTGACGGATCGAAGAGCGGCGGCGTCAAGCTCGATACGTGTGGATACCACCAAAATCGATGCGTTAATCAACATCGTGGGGGAAGTCGTCATCACACAATCGATGCTGGGCTTGATCGGTGAAAATTTTGCCATCGAGCAACTTCCTCAACTGCAAAGAGGGCTTTCGCAACTGGAACGCCATATTCGTGATATGCAGCAAAGCGTTATGAATATTCGCATGCTGCCAATCAGTTTTGTGTTTAGCCGTTTCCCTCGTCTGGTGCATGACATCAGCGCCAAACTGGGCAAAAAAATTGAGTTGAAACTGGTCGGAGAAAATACCGAAGTTGATAAAGCCATCGTTGAGTTAATTAACGATCCTTTGGTGCATTTGATTAGAAACAGCCTGGATCACGGCATAGAAATGCCGGCCGAGCGGGTAGCGGCAGGCAAGCCGGAAACAGGCACCATAGAACTGAAGGCTTATCATCGGGGCGGTCATATTGTTATAGAAATCATGGACGATGGCCGTGGCCTGAATAGACATAAACTGATAGCCAAAGCCATGGAAAAAGGTCTTATCTCCGAAAACAGCATACTGAGCGATAAGCAGGCTTTTGAATTAATTTTTATGCCCGGTTTTTCAATGGCGGAGAGTATTACCGATATTTCCGGTCGCGGTGTCGGCATGGATGTCGTCAGAAGAAATATTCAAACCTTGGGCGGAAATATCGAAATCATTTCCGATCTGGGAAAAGGCACAACGATTTCTATCCAGCTGCCATTGACACTGGCAATTATTGATGGGCAATCCGTTGCCGTGGGTAATGAAACCTACATAGTGCCCTTGGTTTCGATTATGGAGTCCATCAAAATTAATGAAAAAATGCTCAATAAAATAGCCGGTAAAGGTGAGACGTTCCGGTTGCGGGATCAGTACATACCGATCATCAGAATGCATAAAATTTTTAATGTCCGGCACAAAAACCAGTCGGAAACAAGCGAAGGCGTCATTGTTGTTGTCGAAGGCCAAGGCATCTTGTGCGGCTTGTTTGTTGATGAATTATTAGGGCCACAACAAGTGGTGGTTAAATCGTTGGAAACCAATTATCGCAGAGTGGAGGGTGTTTCAGGCGCGACCATTCTGGGCGACGGTTCTGTTGCGCTAATCCTTGATGTTCCCGGTCTGGTGAGGTTCGCGAATCGTCAGTTACCGGTACATTCTTTAAACGCATAAAAGCAGCCATGGCACAAGCATTCGAATCTAAAGGCACGGAACAGGATAGCACCGCCCAATACCTGAGTTTTTCGTTGGGCAGTGAAGAATACGGGGTTGATATTCTTCGTGTTCAGGAAATTCGCGGTTGGGAGCCGGTATCCAGAATACCCAATGTGCCGCTCTACGAGAAAGGCGTGGTTAATTTACGCGGTGCCATCGTGCCGATTATCGACTTGCGGGAAAAACTCCATATACCCTTTACCGAATATACCCCGCTGACCGTCGTGGTTGTTTTACAAACCAACGATGACACTAAAACAAGAGTCATGGGCGTGGTCGTCGATTCCGTCTCTGATGTCATTACCGTAGACAAAACCAAAATTCAGGAGGCGCCTGATTTTGGCACGAAAACCGGTAATGAATTTATTAGCGGCCTGGTATCGGTCAATGAATGCATGGTTATACTGCTGGATGTGGATAAACTGCTTAAACTGGAAGAACTGAAAATGAGTGAAGGTTAAAACAATGAGAAAAAAACCGTCCAATAGCCAGGCAAGTGATAACAAGCCGTTAACGGACAACGACCCCTTGGCCTCTTTAATGCTGGAAACCGGAAACCCGGTGATCGAAGCGATGATCATGGCGGCTGACGATGCAAACGTTGGCAGCAGCGAGAGCGATATGGAGACCGGTTCGGTGTTGACGGAAGCGCCGCTTTTGGATGAAGTCGCCGAGTCGACTATCAATCTGGAGGCTAATTTAACTATCCAGCATGTCGTTCAACTGTATGAAAAACTCAAAAAATCCTACGATGCCAATAACTCAATTGAAATTAACGCCGCCCAGGTGTCGTCCATAGACACATCAACCTTGCAATTACTGGTTGCGCTGAAAAAAAATGCCGTTAAACAACAAAAAGAAGTGATTTTTGTTGCGCCCTCCCGGCGCTTCATTGAATCTGCCGGGTTGCTCGGTTTATTGGACATCCTGGATCTTGATAGTGAAATCTAAAACGGAAGAAAAATGGCAGTACAAGAGAAAGAGCGAGAATTCAAATTCACAGTTGATGATTTTAATTTCTTGAGAAAAATGTCCAATGAGCATTCAGGTATACAAGTGCCTGATGAACGTTTTGATATGTTTTATTCACGATTGTCAAAACGGGTCAGAAAGCTTGGACTGGGCAATTTTAAAGACTATTGCGACTACCTGACCCTTCATACTGACGATGAATTTACCATATTCATCAATGCCATTACCACAAACCTGACGGCTTTTTTCAGGGAAAGCCATCATTTTGACTACCTGCGTGACTCAGTGATACCGGAATTGCTGCTTGGAAATAAACAATCACGCGAGATTAAAGCCTGGTCCGCCGGTTGCTCTACCGGCGAAGAACCTTATTCCTTAGCCATGACGTTGAGGGAAAATGTACCGGCTGATTGGCATATCAAGATATTGGCAACGGATCTGGATACCCATGTTTTACAAGTTGCGAGAGACGGTGTTTACGCTGAAGCGTCTGTGAGAGGTCTTACCGAGTCAAGATTGAAACGTTGGTTTATGCGCGGTCAAGCTGCGCAAGCGGGGTACATTAAAATAAGACCTGAATTACAACAAATTATCCGCTTTAAGCAGTTGAATTTGATGAAAGAATGGCCCATGAGAGGGGATTTTGACTTTATTTTTTGTCGCAATGTCCTGATTTATTTTGATCGCGAAACCAAAATCACGCTCACAGGAAGATATGCGGACATGCTGGCCAGCAAAGCCTGGTTATTTATTGGCCATTCGGAATCCTTAAATAAACTTTCATCGGACTTTGAATTAGTGACCTGTACGACTTACCGGAAAAACAAGTAATTAACAAATGAATACCAACGCCAAAATCGACAAGCCGTCGATAGCCGGATTTTCACATGTCAATCGCTACTGGGATAGGGAGCGCGAAATTGTAGCGGCTAAAATTCTGCCGGGAGAATACTATGTCACCCAGGAAAATGAATTAATTACCACGGTATTAGGTTCTTGCGTATCGGCTTGTATCAGGGACAAGGAATCCGGTATCGGCGGGATGAACCATTTTATGCTGCCTGAAACCAATGCTGGTAAAGCGAAAAAAGACAGTGAAGCCATCGTTGGCATTGCCACCCGTTATGGAAACTATGCCATGGAACATTTGATCAACACCATTTTGAGCAATGGCGGCAAAAGAAAAAATCTGGAAGTGAAGCTGTTTGGCGGCGGCAAAATCATACCGACCCTAACCGATGTCGGTATAAAAAATATTAACTTTGTCTTGGGCTATATCGATCAGGAAGGCTTAAAGCTGCTGGCGCATGATTTAGGCGATATTTATCCCAGGAAAATCATTTATTTCCCCCAAACAGGAAAAGTCGGCATGAAAAAAATACAGGATTTACATAATGATACGATTGCCCAAAGGGAGCGGCAATACTTTAACAACCTTAAGAACGCGCCTGTTGAAGGTGAAGTTGAACTTTTTTAGTGACTACTCAGGCTTGAATTGCCTGGGCTGTAGCGTATTATTTTATGTAAAAGTCAGTAAAATCGACTAAAAATTTCATTATTACACCAATAAAACCGCTGTAAGCCACGGATTGATAGGCTGAGTAGTTATTTTTTTAAACCCTTAATGGCATAATGTGAATAAAATACGTGTTTTGATTATTGATGATTCGCAGGTGATCCGGGATGTGCTGACTGAAATTCTCAACTCATCCTCAGAGCTTGAAGTTGTTGGCGCTGCGGAAGACCCGTTGGTTGCCAGGGAAATGATTAAACGGCTAAATCCGGACGTGTTGACGCTGGATATTGAAATGCCGCGCATGGACGGCATCACCTTTTTGCGGAACCTGATGCGCCTTAGGCCGATGCCTGTCGTCATGATTTCAGCGCTGACCGAACACAATGCGGAAGCAACCTTAACGGCTCTGGCTTTGGGAGCCGTTGACTTTATAGCCAAACCTGCCGGTGACACAGAAAACAGCATGGATGACTATGCGGATGAAATTATCGCCAAAGTCATTGCGGCATCCAAAGCTAATATAAAAAAGTCCGGGGCGGGCATTTAAACAGTAAATTTTTAGGTAATGATAGTCGTGTCTGGTAGTGGCAATCCCTTGCGGTTGCCCTACTGACATCCTGGCATTAAAGGGCAGGCGTAAAGCCTTCCCCTACCAAAAAATGTTCCGCATCGTGGGGAAAAGCAAAGCCCTGGTTGCCCAAAGGCGGTTGCTTTTACCGGGCAGGTGCCTTGGCCTAATAGCACCTCAAGTGAAACAATCGCAGTATTGAAAATTAAGAGCAGAAGCGCATGAATAAAATAAGGGTGTTGATTATTGACGACTCGGTGTTGATCAGGAAGATTTTAACTGAAATTTTAAATTCCTCGCCCGATATTGAGGTGATCGGTGTGGCGGCCGACCCTCTGATTGCCAGAGAAATGATCAAACAGCTGCGCCCGGATGTGTTGACACTGGATATCGAAATGCCGCACATGGACGGCATCACGTTTTTAAGAAATCTGATGCGCTTGCGGCCAACACCGGTGGTGATGATTTCAACGTTAACAGAAAAAGGCGCAGAAGTGACGCTGGAGGCGCTGACAATCGGTGCCGTGGATTTTATCGCCAAGCCCAAAGCGGATGTGGCAAGCACGCTCAATGACTACGCCGATGAGATTATAGGTAAGGTAAAAATAGCGGCGCGAGCCAATCTCAGCAACATCGCCGCCCCCCGACACTTAAAAACCCGGGCGGAGGACAAAGTACCGGCGGCGGCCAATTTAAAAGCCGCCCCGGCAAAAAAACTCATCACCTACAGCAACACCCTGATTGCTTTAGGAGCCTCCACCGGCGGCACGGAAGCGATTAAGGTGGTCCTCAAAGGGTTGCCGGCCAACACGCCCCCAGTCGTGATCACCCAGCATTTACCGGCGGCGTTCAGCGACTCGTTTGTCCGGCACATTAACCTAATCGCCGCCATGACCGCCTGCATTCCCAAGGATGGCCAAATCGTGGAGGCCGGCAACATTTATCTGGCACCGGGAGACCGGCACATGACAGTGGAGAGGGAGGGGATAAGATATGTCATCCGCTTGCATGACACCGAACCTGTCAACCGGCACAAACCCGCCGTCGATGTGATGTTCCGCTCGGTGGCTCACAGTGTGGGCGGCAATGCCATCGCGGTGTTATTGACCGGCATGGGGGCGGACGGTGCGGTCGGCATGCAAGAAATGCATGATGCCGGTGCCAAAACAGTGGTGCAGGATGAACAGACCAGCGTGGTTTGGGGTATGCCCGGGGCGGCATTCAAATTGGGTTGTGCGGATTATGTGTTGCCG
>SESD01001259.1_pt1 | contig 14228 bp, 9 predicted proteins | sample 3171411 | NCBI WGS metagenome assembly SESD01 (sample SAMN06051880, study PRJNA518727) | freshwater metagenome | biome: subpolar coniferous forest; feature: holomictic lake; material: water; isolation source: holomictic Lake 442, 16.5 m depth | place: Canada: near Kenora, Ontario | collected...
TTTTAAAGATTTACCAGCTTTAAATGAAGGAATTTTAGCAGCTTTAATCGTAATTTCAGCTCCGGTCTGTGGATTACGTCCTTTACGCTCTGCTCTTTCCTTTACAGCATAGGTTCCAAATCCAACTAAAGCGACTGAATCCCCACTGCTCAAAGCTTTTGTAACCGCACCGATAAAGCCATCCAATGCACGACCAGCATCTGCTTTAGTTAATTCAGCAGACTCTGCTATTGCATCTATAAGTTCCGATTTATTCATTATTCCCCCTTAGGAAATCATTTTTAAGATTATATTCTAGAAGACCTGCGTAATAATTCTTATATTCCATTATCAGCAACACAAGAAAGCGGAGTATTTATAACAACTCCACTTACACAGTGTCAAGCATTAACCGCCCCGAAGGCATGATTTTTGTAGCCTCTCGACTTTTATTAGCCAAATTTTCTATCATTTAATGCGCTGTTAAAACTGGCTTTATTACTTTGACCGGATCAGTTTCATTTTTTACGGACTCTTCAATACCCACTTTTTCAACAGGAACCGGCATATATTGCAAAGCAACTTGCAACACCTCATCTATCCAATGAACAGGAATTATATCCAGATTTTTCTTAATGTTTTCAGGTATTTCAGCCAAATCTTTTTCATTTTCCGCTGGAATCAATACCGTTGTAATCCCGCCTCGATGAGCCGCCAGAAGCTTTTCTTTTAACCCACCGATTGGCAATACCTCACCTCTCAAGGTAATCTCACCGGTCATTGCCACACATGCTCTGACTGGTATCTTGGTCAAAGCCGAAATAATAGCTGTACACATACCCACACCGGCACTAGGACCGTCTTTAGGCGTCGCCCCTTCCGGAACATGGATGTGTATATCATTATTTTGAAACAGCTCGTTATCAATACCCAGAATCTCTGATCGACTCCTCACCACGGTCATTGCCGCTTCAATTGACTCCTTCATGACCTCACCCAGCTTACCAGTTGCTGAATGCTTACCTTTTCCGGGTATCACCGCCGTCTCAATGGTTAATAACTCCCCACCCACTTCAGTCCATGCCAAACCGGTAACTTGACCGATCTGATCCTTCTCTTCGGCAAGACCATAATGAAACCGCTTAACGCCAAGATATTTATCCAAAACTTCAGAGTTAACTTCAACAATGGTTTTTCTGGGATTTAATAATAAGTCTTTCACAACCTTACGGCAAATCTTTGAAATTTCCCGCTCAAGACTCCGAACACCTGCTTCACGAGAGTAATAACGAATAATATCTCTGACAGCACCCTCAGATATATCAATTTCCCGTTCTTTTAGTCCATTATTTTTAATCTGTTTTGGAATCAAATAACGCATAGCAATATTGATTTTCTCATCTTCCGTATAACCGGCAATGCGGATGACTTCCATCCTATCTAGCAATGCCGGTGGAATATTCATAGTATTGGCTGTTGCTACAAACATAACATCGGACAGATCAAAATCCACTTCCAGATAATGGTCAGAGAAAGTATGATTTTGCTCAGGATCTAGAACTTCCAATAATGCGGAAGCTGGATCACCTCTAAAGTCGGCTGCCATCTTATCTATTTCATCAAGCAAAAACATAGGGTTGCGTGTTTTTACTTTAGCCAGATTCTGCAAAATTTTACCCGGCATAGATCCGATATAAGTTCGACGATGCCCACGTATTTCAGCCTCATCTCGCACACCGCCTAAAGCCATACGAACATATTTACGGTTAGTTGCCCTGGCAATTGATTCACCCAAAGAGGTCTTTCCTACGCCTGGAGGACCTACCAAACATAAAATAGGACCTTTAAGCTGCTTTACCCTCTGCTGAACCGCGAGATATTCAAGAATACGCTCTTTAACTTTTTCCAAACCATAATGCTCGGCCTCCAGAACCTGTTCTGCAACCTTCAGATCATGCCGTACTTTTGTTTGTTTTTTCCAGGGCACATTGACCATCCAGTCAATATAATTCCGAACCACAGTTGCCTCAGCCGACATGGGCGACATCTGCTTAAGCTTGTTCAGTTCTGCATCCGCTTTGGTCTTGGCCTCTTTGGTCATGCCGGCACTTTCAATTTTCTTTGCCAACTCTTCTACTTCATTGGGCGCATCATCCAAATCCCCCAACTCCTTCTGAATCGCTTTAATTTGCTCATTCAGATAATACTCCCTTTGATTCTTCTCCATTTGCTGCTTGACACGCACCCGGATTCTTTTTTCCATCTCTAGAAGATCAACCTCACCTTCCATTAATACCATTAAATCTTCCAGACGTTTTTCAATATCTGCTGTTTCAAGAACCGTCTGCTTTTCATTGACTTTCAAAGTCATATGAGCAGCCATGGTATCGGCAAGCCGACTCGGATCATCAATACCCGAGAGTGAATTCAGAACCTCAGGTGGAATTTTATTATTCAGCTTAACGTATTCTTCAAATGAATTAATCACTGTCCGCTGCAATACATCCAACTCTTGCTCGGTCAACGTCAAGACATCATGAATTTCAGTGACTACCGCCGATATATAACTATCAATTTCTTTATACTGAACCACCTTGCTACGCTGAACCCCCTCGACCAAAACCTTGACAGTTCCATCAGGCAATTTAAGCATCTGCAAAATATTTGCCAAAGTACCGACTTCATACAAATCAGAGATATCAGGCTCATCAACTTCGGCTTCTTTTTGAGCGACCAATAAAATCTGCTTGTTGTCTTTCATAGCTGCATCAAGCGCATCAACCGATCTTTCTCTGCCTACAAACAAGGGGATTACCATGTTCGGATAAACAACTACATCTCTTAGCGGCAATACCGGAATCAGTATATTAATCTGTTGTATCTCTGTCATTTTGTGCGTTTCCATAAATGGAACCTTATAACAATCTTTAGGAAAGAAAGATTATGGGGTCATTATTTAAAATAGCAAGGATACCATTTTCAAATACAGTCCTTGCTTAATATTCAGGGCAAAAAAAAGGGAGCTTTTAAAATATAAAAGCTCCCTTCATTATTCCGGGATTCCGGGATAAACTTCAGGACTCAGCAGAAGCTTTTTTCTTCTCGGTTTCATAAACCAGAATTGGCTCGGACTCACCTAAAATCACACTCCCATCAATAACAACCTTAGAAATGTTGTCCGCAGAAGGTAACTCATACATAGTGTTTAAAAGGACATTTTCAACAATTGTTCTTAACCCGCGCGCCCCTGTTTTTCTTTCCATGGCTTTACGGGCAATCGCAATTAACGAATCATCGCGAAACTCCAACTCTGCACCTTCCATCTCAAACAAATGTTTGTATTGCTTGATCAGCGCATTTTTTGGTTCAGTCAAGATCTGCACCAAAGCCTGCTCATCCAACTCTTCCAAAGTAGCCACAACTGGAAGTCGCCCGACAAATTCCGGAATTAAACCATATTTGATAAGATCTTCAGCCTCAACCTGGGCAAACAACTGGCCTATATTTTTTGACTCATCTTTAGTTTTTATTTCGGCTGAAAAACCGATGCCGCCTTTTTCAGAACGATCTTTAATAACTCTATCCAAACCAGAAAACGCACCACCCACTATAAACAGAATGTTAGCGGTATTAACCTGAAGAAATTCTTGCTGAGGATGTTTGCGCCCACCTTGCGGAGGAACTGACGCTATAGTACCTTCTATCAGCTTTAACAAAGCCTGTTGAACGCCTTCACCAGATACATCTCGGGTAATTGACGGATTATCAGACTTTCTTGAAATTTTATCTATTTCATCGATATAAACGATACCGGTTTCAGCCTTTTCTACATCATAGTCACATTTTTGCAGAATTTTCTGAATTATATTTTCTACATCTTCACCCACATAACCCGCTTCTGTCAGCGTAGTGGCATCAGCAATTGTAAAAGGCACATCCAGCAACCGCGCCAGGGTCTCGGCCAACAAGGTTTTGCCCGAACCGGTAGGACCAATCAACAAAATATTACTTTTTGCCAATTCAACCGAATCTTTTTTAGACTTACTACGCAACCGTTTGTAATGATTATAAACAGCAACCGCCAAAATCTTTTTAGCGTTTTCCTGGCCGATTACATAGCTATCCAACTCAACCTTAATTTCTTTAGGCTTGGGCAAATCGCCGCTAACAGAAGAGGTATCATCCTGTAATTCGTCTTTTATAATATCATTACAAAGCTCGACGCATTCATCGCAGACATAAACAGATGGCCCTGCAATAAGCTTTCTGACCTCGTGCTGACTTTTACCGCAAAACGAACAATAAAGTAGCTTGTCGTCATCTTTGCTGCTTTTATCATTACTCATAAATTAAACTCCCGCAAACATCCAGAGGTGATGTTTTTACTTTCAATTGGGCTGAGAATATAGCGAATCTCAAAAAAACACCAAACGTTATTTTTTAGGAACAATAGCCCTACTCGTCAATACCTGATCAATCAATCCATAAGTTACAGCATCAGTTGCACTTAAAAAATTATCCCGATCCGTATCCAAACGTACTTTTTCTATCGGCTGACCTGTATGCTCCGAAAGAACCTTATTCAGTTTTTCCCTAATCGAAAGTATCTCTCTAGCATGGATATCAAAATCCGAAGCCTGCCCCTGAAATCCACCAAGCGGCTGATGAATCATCATTCTTGAATGGGGCAAACAAAAACGTTTACCTTTAGCGCCGCCGGTCAAAAGCAACGCTCCCATACTGGCAGCCTGGCCAATACACAGCGTGCTCACATCAGGTTTAATGAACTGCATGGTGTCATAAATTGACATACCCGCCGTGACTGAACCTCCGGGCGAATTAATATATAAATGAATGTCCTTGTCCGGATTCTCTGACTCCAAAAATAGCAACTGGGCGACAACAAGATTAGCCATGTAATCTTCGACCTGCCCCACCAGAAAAATTACACGTTCTTTTAATAATCTTGAATAAATGTCAAAAGAACGCTCACCTCTGGCAGTTTGTTCAATAACGATTGGCACCAATCCGCCGGCAGCTTCCGGAGACATCATCTGATTTCTCATATACTGATTATGCATTTAAATCCCTTAACCTTGTTTACTCATGCTTCATCAAAACTGATAGTTTCATCAGACACTTTTCCTTGCGCAACCAACCATTCAATAGCCTGATTTTCCAAAACCATCTGCCGTACATCGTTTAAACGAGTGTCGTCTGAATAATACCAATCAATCACATCTTTGGGGCGCTCATAGCTTTTTGCCATATCTGATATGGTCAAATGCACTTTATCATCGTCAAGCTTAATGTCGTTTTTTTGAATAACTTCGCTTAAGATCAAACCCAAAGCTACTCGACGCTTTGCTGGCTCTTCGAATGCATCTCTGGGCAGATTCAAATCTTCAGGCTTCATTTTTTGTCTTTTAGCCGTTTCAATGTAAGGCTTCATCATGCTTTCAACTTCCTGATCCACCATAGTATTTGGAACAGCAGTCTGGATTTTTTCATACAAGGCATTCAATACTGCATTTTTAAGTTTGCCTTGCAGTGCCTGCCCAAGCTCACTTTCAAGATTGGCTCGAATATCATCACGAAAAGCTTCCAAGGAACCTTCTATACCGTATTCTTTTATGAAAGCTTCATCGATTTCAGGAAGAATTGGCTCTTCGATAGTAACGACCTCAACTTCAAACTGAGCAACTTTACCTGCCAGTTTTTCATTGCCATATTCTTCAGGGAAAGAAACTTCAAAAGTTTTATTTGAACCAGACTCCAGACCCACAAGATTTTCTTCAAAACCGGGAATCATTTGTTTCGCGCCGATTTCAACCGCATAACTTTCTACTTTACCATCAGTAAAGTTTTCACCTTCACAAACACCTGAGAAACCAACCGTTACACGATCATTTTGTTTGGACGCACGCTCTACGGGTACCCAAGTTTTCTTTTGAGCTCTTAATTTTTCAATCATGCCATCTACGTCAGTTTCTTGAACAGTAGCGACAGGGCGTGAGACTTCAATTTGATCAACACCATCCAGTGATATCTCCGGATAAACCTCAAACTCAGCAGTATACTTGAAGCCGTCAAACTCTTCTTCAGACTGAATATGGGGATGCCCAGCCGGCCTTAAGTCTTGCTCTTTAAGCGCGTCATAGTAAGTAGCCTGAATCAAATCTCCCGCAATTTCGCCACGAACCCGTTCTCCATACATTTTTTTTATGACATGCTGAGGAACTTTACCAGGACGAAAACCATCTATCTTAACTTCGCGCGCCAATGACTTTAATCGTACAGCCATTTTTTCCTGAATAATTGTTTCAGGTACGCTAACAGTCATTTTTCTGCTTAATTCTGATGTCTTCTCGACAGAAACTTGCATTTCTTTTTCCTCGGCTAAATTGAAATAAGATTTTTAAAGAGTACCGGTAAACGGCTCAAATGATTTGAAAAGCCACAGATAAATCGCTGGCTTTTTTATAGATTCTGTGGCGAAAACCGAGAGACTTTAATTCTCGCCGATTAACACTAAATAATTGATTCAATAGTTATTTTTTAAAAAATTATAAGGTTGATTTATATCAGAACAATCTGTCATTATATCTGCTGCCCTAAACTCTAGCAATAGCAATACAAAATAATGCAAGGCAAGAGGACTAGAACTCATTGAAAACCAATGTTTTTTAAATCTCGCCAATCCCAGCATCCTATTTAAAATCGTAAAAAACAACTCGCTTAATTCTCTATTATTTTTCAAGTATCACCACCGTGTAGACGAAAAATAAGTATCAATCAAAGGGATTTCAATATCCTCATCCCTTATACCAGCATAATCCCCGGATCACTACTCCAAGCAAAATCCTCGCGATAAAGTGAAGGCAACTAATGTAAACCCATTAAAAAATGATTTGCACCACCAGATGAATAGGAATAAATGGTTAATGCCTATATTACTTTTAAATCATACGCTGATGAAACAAAGCTATCCCGACAAATTCTAAAAATTGCCAGCTTAAGATCAAAGTCATCATAAAGCAGCCCATAAAAACCAAGCCCTTCCGTCACATTACGCTAAAACTAATATCCTACATAAACCAATGTTCTGTAGCTGTATCCAAAAATTCTATTTTATTGCAGTGTTTTTAAGCGCGTGACGCTCTCACTTTCTGACTCTATACTTGTCAAGTAGATTAGGGCAGCCCTAGAAATTGCCTCGGCAAAACGTTGAATAGCTTATTGTAAAAGTCGACCTTGATTTGGATTAATTGATAAACAAAATTAGCCTTATAGCACCTTAAACCCGCAATACATAAATTTTTGTCTGGCAAACAAAGACATATCTGCTTACAATACGCAGTTTTTTTAGTCTTTCCGGTAACCTTCAAGTACAGATTACTCCAATATTTCTGGCTGTACCCTCAACGAAATCATCTTAAACGAGAACTATGGAACAACACGATTTTACCTTGGGCATCCCCGGTTTTAACTACCCCGATTTATATAATTCAGCGCGTCTAAAAGATTTGCTGGAGGTATTTGATGCATCGGTTGAACGTCATGACCCACAATTGCACACTGAATTCAAGGCATACCGCCAAACTCAGGGTATAGACTTATCGCCAGAAACCATTTCCGATCTGTTGGTACGAATGGGGCCTTATGTCGGTCAGTTTGTCGCCAAAATATTTAATGTTTCCGCGCAGCATCAAGCCCAGAGCGAAAAAATTAAAGATGAAATCGACAGCATCTTTACTTACAAAAATGAAATCGTCGATAAGCTGGCGTTTGTTTTTAAAGGTCAGGATACCAGTGACTGGTCCATTCCCTCCGTTCTTAACCGTTTTGATTTATTGATTGCGGCAGGCTTTCCGGAAGCCAATCTGGATGACGATGCGGAACGGCGCGTGGCGCGGGTTGGTGCTGCGATTGGTTTGTTACACAGTCATTATAAATTAATCGCCAAAGGTAAAGAAATTAGCTACGACAATGCCGATTTGGTCGTGCAAACCATGCGCGCCAAGCTTCTGGCCCACGACGAAGCAGCAACCGAATTTAGCGACATCATAGGATTACAAGAACCTGCTGAGTTTATCAATGCATTGACAGATATTGTTAATCGCTGGAGTTTCGTCGCGCAACAAGATAATGATGTGGTAGCCGACTGGCCGAGTTTTAAATTGCCATCCAAACGTGATTTCGATCATTTGGTTGAGCATGAACTGGTTGATCGTGGCGAATTTAAAGCCTGGATGGGCGAACAGGAGCACCGTCGTCGCCGGGACGGTTTTAAGCTAACCGACCCGCGTTATAATCAGCGCCAGGTGCTGTCAGAAGTCAATCACTGCATTTATTGCCACGAGCGCGACACGGATTCCTGCTCTAAAGGCATGCGCAATAAAAAAACCAACACTTTTAAAATTGATCCGCTGGGCGTGACCACCATCGGCTGTCCGTTGGATGAAAAGATTTCTGAAATGCATCTGGTCAAGCGCAACGGTGACAATATTGGCGCGTTGGCGATTATTGTTATCGATAATCCGATGTGTCCTGGTACCGGGCATCGTATTTGTAACGAGTGCATGAAAGGCTGTATCTATCAAAAAACCGATCCGGTCGATATTCCGCAAATCGAAACCAGCGTGTTAACCGATGTGTTGTTCATGCCATACGGTTTTGAAATTTACAGTCTGCTGACCCGCTGGAATCCGTTAAACGTCAAACGTCCGTATATGCTGCCTTACAACGGCAAAAACGCGCTGGTCGTTGGTTTGGGACCCGCCGGTTATACCATGAGCCATTATTTATTAAACGAAGGTTTTGGCGTCGCCGGTATTGACGGGCTAAAACTGGAGCCGTTGCCTGTGGCTTTGACTGGTGACAGCGAAAACCTTCCTTTACCGATTGAAAACTTTCAGGATCTTTACGAAGCACTGGATCAGCGTATTTTGGCCGGTTTTGGCGGTGTTGCTGAATACGGAATCACGGTACGTTGGGACAAGAACTTCCTAAAAGTTATTTACCTGACCTTGCAAAGACGCGAGGCGTTTCGTTCCTACGGCGGCGTTCGTTTTGGTGGCACCATCACCATCGAAGACGCCTGGAGCATGGGCTTTGATCATATCTGCGTAGCTTCTGGAGCCGGCAAACCCACCGTTATCGATATGAAAAACAATCTGACGCGTGGCATACGTAAAGCCTCGGATTTCTTGATGGCCCTGCAATTAACCGGTGCAGCTAAAGATTCATCACTGGCAAATCTTCAGGTACGTTTACCCGCAGGTGTTATCGGTGGCGGTTTGACGGCTATGGATACCGCAACCGAGTTGATGGCCTATTATCCGGTGCAAGTCGAAAAAGTTCTGCATCGTTATGAAAGGCTGGTTGGGTTGTTTGGCGATCAGACTGTTCGTGGCCGCTATGATCAGGAAGAAATACTGATACTCGATGAATTTTTGGAGCACGGTAAAATCATCGCCGCGGAACGTCAACGCGCGGAAACTGAAGGCGAGCTACCTGATTTTGCACCACTGGTTGAAGCTTGGGGTGGCGTGACTTTGTTCTATCGCAAAGGTATTCACGATGCACCCGCCTATCGACAAAACCATGAAGAAATCGTCAAAGCACTGGAAGAAGGTATTGCCTTGGCTGAAGGCATGAGTCCGCTGGCGGCACAAGAAGACGAATACGGTCATTTAAATGCAGTTGAATTTGAAAAGCTGGCTCTTGAAAACGGTCGCTGGAACAACTCAGGCCAAACGATCACGGTGCCGTTGCGCAGCTTATATGTTGCAGCGGGCACTTCGCCGAACACCATTTATCAAAGCGAATTTCCCGATACGTTTATCATGGATAAATGGTTTTTCCAGCGTTACGAACCTGAATGGACTAATGATTCGGTTGAATTAGTGGCCATGCATGATGAGGCGACTCCCAAATTGGGCAGACCGGCACCGCTGACCTCGTATCGAAAAGACGGCAAATTTATTAGTTTTTATGGTGACAATCATCCTGTTTACGCCGGTAACGTGGTTAAGGCCATGGCCAGCGCCAAAAATGGTTATCCATATGTGGTCAAACTGTTTGAACAGCAATTGGCAGGTTTAAATCCTGCGCAACAACCAGAACGTGATGCCGCCTTAACAAACTTATTTGCCCGTTTGGACGAGGCCTTTAATGCGACTATCGTCGCCATTAATCGCTTGACGCCAACTATTATTGAAGTGGTGGTTAAAGCGCCAATGGCAGCCGAAAAATTTCATCCCGGCCAATTTTATCGCGTACAAAACTATGAAGCCTTTGCGCCAGTGGTCGAAGGCACTGTTTTAGCCGCAGAAGGTTTGGCGTTGACCGGCGCCGAAGTCGATAAAGTCAACGGCACTATTTCGCTGATTGCACTGGAAATGGGTTCGTCTTCAAGGCTTTGCGCAACATGGAAAGTAGGTGATCCATTGGTAATTATGGGTGTAACAGGTACACCAACCGACATACCAAAGGGCAAAACCGTTTTATTGCTGGGAGGTGGCTTGGGTAATGCAGTGCTGTTTTCTATTGGCAAAGCATTAAGAGCAGCAGGCAATCGGGTGATTTACTTTGCCGGCTACAAATTCGCGCAAGATCGCTTTAAGGTTGAAGATGTCGAGGCCGCCGCAGACATTATCATCTGGTCAGTTGATAAGGGTGAAGGCGTTTCCGCGATTACGCCCACCCGTCCACAAGATAAAACCTTTGTCGGCAATATTCTCGAATGTATGCTGGCTTACGCGAAAGGTGATTTAGGCGAACAGCCTCTTTCCTTGGCGGATGTCGATCATCTTATCGTAATCGGTTCTGATCGAATGATGGCGGCAGTAAAAAGTGCGCGTTTTGATGTATTGAAACCCTATTTAAATAAAGCGCATCACGCCATTGGTTCAATCAATTCACCCATGCAATGCATGATGAAAGGTATTTGTGCGCAGTGTTTGTGCAAACATATCGATGCCGAGACCGGCAAAGAGTACTTTGTTTACTCCTGCTATGATCAGGATCAGGATTTGGACAAAGTGGATTTCCCACATTTAAATGCCCGTTTGCGTCAAAATACGGTACAGGAAAAGTTATCCAGTCTCTGGCTTGATTATTTATTGGAAAAACAACTGCAGGCATAGATGCTACCAACTGTTAATACTGGTTTAATAGTTGCATAACTAAATTCTGTAGGTATAATATCCAGCTCGAAGTTGTATAAGCTTCAGGCGCGTAGCTCAGTTGGTTAGAGCACCACCTTGACATGGTGGGGGTCGGTGGTTCGAGTCCACTCGTGCCTACCAAAAAACATAAGCACTGCTCTGCAGTGCTTTTTTTATTGCAGACATAAAAAGCAGACAAAATGCCGGTAATTACACTGCCTGACGGCTCTAAGCGTGAATATGACCAAGCCGTTTCAGTAATGGATATAGCCTTCTCTATTGGCTCAGGCTTAGCCAAAGCAACTCTGGCAGGTAAAATTGATGGCGAACTAGTTGATGCCAATACGGTCATTAATCATGATGCAACGCTGCAACTCATTACCGCAAAAGATGAAGACGGTATTTCCGTAATTCGTCATTCAACAGCTCATCTCTTGGCTCATGCTGTAAAACAGTTATTTCCTTCTGCACAAGTGACCATTGGTCCAGTCATAGAAAACGGCTTTTTTTACGATTTTTCCTACGAAAGACCATTTACACCCGAAGATTTGACTGCCATCGAAAAAAAGATGGAAAAACTGATTGCTGAAGATCATCCAATTCACCGCTCCGTGTTATCAAGAGATGAGGCTGTCGGGTTCTTCAAGAATATGGGCGAAGCCTACAAAGCTGAAATCATAGAATCAATCCCTGCCAACGAAGACTTGTCTTTATATGAGCAAGGCGGCTTTACCGATTTATGTCGCGGACCGCACGTACCCAGCACCGGAAAGTTAAAAGCCTTTAAACTGATGAAGATTGCTGGCGCATATTGGCGGGGCAATTCCGATAATGAAATGCTGCAACGCATTTACGGAACAGCCTGGGGTGATAAAAAAGATTTGCAGGCTTATTTGCATCGTTTGGAAGAAGCTGAAAAGCGTGACCACCGTAAGCTCGCAAAAACACTGGATTTGTTTCATTCTCAGGAAGAAGCTCCTGGAATGGTGTTCTGGCATGAAAAAGGCTGGGTCATTTATCAACAAGTTGAGCAGTATATTCGCGAAAAATTACGGGTAAGCGGTTACGGCGAAGTCAAAACGCCGCAAGTCGTGGATAGATCTTTATGGGAAAGATCCGGGCACTGGGAAAAATTCGGTGAGATGATTTTTACCACGCATTCCGAGAATCGTGATTACGCCATTAAACCGATGAATTGCCCTTGCCACGTGCAGATTTATAATCAAGGTCTTAAAAGTTACCGTGATTTACCGATTCGCTTGGCTGAATTTGGCTCCTGTCACCGCAATGAACCTTCCGGTACATTGCACGGCTTAATGCGAGTCAGAAATTTTGTGCAAGATGATGCACATATATTCTGTACCGAAGGCCAAATTCAGGATGAAGTATCAACTTTTATCGACATGCTCTTTGATGTTTATAAAGATTTTGGCTTTGAAGAAGTTATTATTAAGTTATCAACACGCCCTGTAAATAGGGTCGGTGATGATTCGGTCTGGGACAAAGCGGAAAATGCCCTGGAACTGGCGCTGAACACCAAAGGCTTGAAATGGGATTTACAGCCGGGTGAAGGTGCTTTTTATGGGCCTAAGATTGAATTCTCATTAAAAGACTGTATTGGTCGGGTCTGGCAGTGCGGCACCATTCAAGTGGATTTCTCAATGCCGGGACGTCTGGATGCGACTTATATTGCCGAAGACGGCTCAAGACAAGTTCCCGTAATGTTGCACCGGGCGATACTCGGATCTTTGGAACGTTTTATCGGTATTTTGATAGAGCAACATGCAGGGACCTTCCCGTTATGGCTGTCTCCAGTACAGGTCGTGATAATGAATATTACCGACCGACACGCCGAATACGCCACGCAAATTATGCTAGACCTTGAAAAACAAGGCATTCGAGTAAAATTAGACTTGAGAAATGAGAAGATCGGGTTTAAAATCCGTGATCACTCAATGCAGCGTGTGCCATATTTAGTCATAATTGGCGACAAAGAACTAGAACAACAAAGCATTACAGTACGTACGCAAAAGGGTGATGACTTAGGTAGTCTGACTATCCTTGATTTTTACGAAAGGTTAAAACAAGAGATTACAGACAGAAAATGAATGATTTTGGAGGATTAAGATATCGCTGCTAAAAAAGATGAAACGCGCCTTAATGACGCAATTACCGCTAGACGGGTAAGGGTTACAGGCGCGGATGGTGAGGCGTTAGGCATTATTTCGTTAGATGAAGCCAAACAGATTGCTTACGCTGCAGACTTGGATTTAGTGGAAATATCCCCGAATGCAGATCCTCCGGTTTGCAAGGTGATGAACTACGGCAAGTACCAGTTTGAATTAAACAAAAAACTGGCCGTAGCCAAAAAGAAACAAAAGCAGGTTCAGGTTAAAGAAATTAAATTCAGACCTGGAACCGACGAAGGAGACTATCAAGTTAAACTTCGTAGCCTAACAAAGTTCCTTAACGACGGTGATAAAACCAAAATAACCTTACGTTATCGTGGTCGTGAAATGGCTCATCGTGAAATCGGTGTTGATCTGTTGAAAAGAATTGAAAAGGATTTGGAAGAAATTGCTATCGTCGAGCAGTTTCCTAAAATGGAAGGTCGCCAGATGGTTATGGTCATGGCCCCCAAAAAGAAAAAATAATGGCACCTACGTGCCATTACAGCAACTTAAGGATGAGTCGCTAGCATCATAAAAGATGCAGGTAATTCTTCAGGGCCGTGCATTTTGCCTTGCTGGGTTCCAACTCAGGGATTTATTTTAATTAATTGGAGCAAACAAATGCCAAAGATCAAAACTAACCGTGGAGCTGCCAAGCGTTTCAGACGCACTGGCAACGGCGGTTTTAAATGTGGTCAGTCCCACAGACGTCATATTCTGACAAAAAAATCGACTAAGAGAAAAAGACAGTTACGCTCGCCGGCAACTATTCATCCATCAGATGTGCGTATGGCTATACGCATGATGCCGTACAGTTAATAAGGAGTAGTAAATGCCTAGAGTTAAACGCGGCGTAACAGCCAGAGCAAGACATAAAAAAGTTTTAAAGCAAGCAAAAGGTTACTAC
>SESD01001261.1_pt1 | contig 14222 bp, 11 predicted proteins | sample 3171411 | NCBI WGS metagenome assembly SESD01 (sample SAMN06051880, study PRJNA518727) | freshwater metagenome | biome: subpolar coniferous forest; feature: holomictic lake; material: water; isolation source: holomictic Lake 442, 16.5 m depth | place: Canada: near Kenora, Ontario | collected...
GTATTTGCTCCTGCCTTAAAACATCAGTAATAGGGCGGGACTGGTTGTCTGTAATATAAAACATGTCTTCAGCCCGACTTCCTATCGTGGTAATTTTGGCGCTATGCAAATGAATATCTTTTTTTATGAAGGCGCGACCAATTTTTGATAAAAGCCCTGCATGATCTGTAGTGATGAGTTCAATAATTGTATGTCTATTTAATGGGTCTGCATGAAATTGGATACTGGTAGGTATCGGAAAATGTTTGGCTTGCCGCGATTGACGGTGGATGTTTTTGTGCTTTTTGACTTGTCGATGCAGTAAATTGTTCCGAAGAAGATTGCAAATATGCACTTCTCTAAACAGCTCATTAATTGGATCACCCGATTGCTCAAGAACAAGAAAACTATTAAGCACATAGTCATCAGTCGTAGTCATGATTCGAGCATCGAGAATGGTAAGACCCAACTGGTCAAGGGTAGCAGTACTTAGCGAAAAAATGGCTTCCTCATTTTTGGTGTAAACGAAAACTTCCGCACTGCCTCTTTGAGTTTGCGGACGTAACAATACCAAGGGTAGGTCGTCTTCCTTGGAAGAGGCTATGGCAATTGTATGCCAGGCAATTTCGTCAGCTGAATACCTTAAAAAATAATCATCTTCCGTATGTTGCCAAGATCTAAGAATGACAGGTTCGGAAATACCAAGCTTAATCAGCTCGTCTTTTGCTTCTTTTTTGTTTTCGATCAAGCGGTCTGCTAAGGCTACAGGATTTTGCAAACCTCTATGTAAAGCACTATGAGCAACAGAATAAAGCTCTTTAAGCAGCGCATCCTTCCAGGCGTTCCAAAGCTCTGGATTTGTTGCTCGTATATCCGCAACAGTTAGCAGGTACAGGTAATTCAAATATTCGATACTGCCTACGGTCAGTGCAAATTGATGTATGACATCCGGGTCACTGATATCTTTTCGTTGTGCAGTCATCGACATAACCAGATGATTTCGGACCAACCAACAAATAAGATTGGTATCATGAGGAGATAGCTCATGCTGAACGCAAAATTCTCTAGCGAATTCTTCACCAATAACAGAGTGATCACCATTTCTGCCCTTTGCAATATCGTGAAATAGCCCGGCAAGATATAGAACTTCAGGCTTTGAGATTAGCTGAAAAATATCATTGCAAAATGGAAGTTCCTCAAAGTGATTTTCCAGGGCAAAGCGACGCAAATTTCGAATAACAAAAAGTGTATGCTCATCCACTGTGTAAATATGAAATAAGTCATACTGCATTCGGGCAACAATATTACCAAAACAAGGAATGTAAGCAGCCAATACCCCATATCGGTTCATTCGCCTTAACTGGTCAGTGATACCTCGAGGCTGACGAAAGGACTCTATAAATAGTCTGTTGGCTGCCTTGTTAGTGCGAAAGGCATCATCAATCAAATGCAGGTTTTTTCTAATCAAACGTATGGTTGTCGCTCTGACACCTTTAATTGATGAGTTTTGCTCCAATACCAAAAAAATTTCCAACAAGGCTAGCGGATGCTGCTCAAATATATCATCGTGAATCGCTTCAAGATACCCATTGATGACAACAAATTTCTCGTTAAGCGGTATCGATTTCTGTACAACGTCCTCAGAAACGAAACGTTCATTGAATAATTGCAACAACATTTCATTAAGTCGCTCAAGTCCAAGTACAGTTTTAAAATAATACTGCATGAACTGCTCGACATCCTGGTTGTATTTTTGTTGCTCGGCGCTAAAACCAAATTGTCTGGCCAGGTCCCGTTGATAATCAAAAATAAGTCGGTCTTCACAGCGATTGGTCAAAAGATGGAGCGCATATCGGATTCGCCAGAGTACCTCAAGCGCAGCAACCAGTTCTAAATATTCGGATTCAGGCAAGAAACCGTATTTGATGAGTTCTTTAAGAGTTGAGGAGTTGTAATGGCGTTTAAATACCCAAGCGATGACCTGTCGGTCGCGCAATCCGCCCGGCCCTTCTTTGATGTTCGGTTCGAGATTGTAGGCGGTGTCATGAAATTTGGCGTAACGTTGCCGCTGCTCTTCCATCTTGGCGGCAAAAAACTTATCTGAAGACCAAATTTTATCGGGTGTGATTTGGTTATTAAGGGCTTTATGCAGAAGCACGTTGCCCGTGAGCAGCCGATTTTCCATTAGGCTGGTGATTATTGTTTGATCACTAAGCGCCGCTTCAACGCATTGCTTGATAGTACGTACACTTTGCCCCGGTTTTAAACCGATATCCCAAAGAAAGGTAAAAAAGTTTGCCAATGCTTCCTGATAAGGACCTGTATCCTCAGAATCTAATATGACAAGCAAATCAATATCTGAATAGGGAAACAGCTCTCTTCTGCCATAGCCACCCACAGCACAAAGTGCAAGTTGGCTGGCGTATTCACCGAGGAAATGCCCCCAACAACAACCTAAGATTTTATCGATAAAATCGGACTTATCTTTAAGAAGCTTGGCAACAGATTTATGAGGGTTGAACTTTAATCTGAGCTCACTGTCCTTCTGCTTTAAAAGCAACTTGAATTGTTGCAGACTATCAGTTTGTGCAAATATTGATTTTTCAATAAATGCAGGCGACATATCAATAGATGTTACTTCGCAAGACATTGCGTTAGTATTTTTGTTCAACCTGAAAACCTCTTAGCTAACTCATTAGGCGGATTAAAAGTGGAATCATAAAGATGTTGATTGAAATTACGCTATTTCAAAAACTCAATTGATCAGATTGGTAAAAAAACCATTTCACAAAATCAATATTTCTTCCTGGCGTAAAGTCAGGATCTCGTAACCATTTTGGGTAACAAGAATAGTATGTTCCCATTGCGCCGATAGACTGCGATCTTTGGTAACAGCTGTCCAGCCATCAGGAAGCACTTTCATGTGTCGTTTACCCAGATTAATCATTGGTTCGATGGTCAATATCATACCCGCTTCAAGCACTTCACCATCACCCGCTTTGCCATAATGCAGTACTTGGGGTTCTTCGTGAAAAGTTTTGCCGATGCCGTGCCCACAAAATTCTCTAACTACCGAATAACGATTAGTTTCAGCATGTTTCTGAATAGCATGACCAATATCACCGAGCGTGGCACCAGACTTGACTTGGTTAATACCCAAAAACATGGCTTCCTGGGTTATTTTAATCAACCTTTTAGCATGCGGACTTACTTCGCCGACGCAAAACATTTTACTGGTATCACCATGATACTCATCTTTAATAACGGTAATGTCGATATTGACAATATCACCTGATTTTAATTTCTTATCACTGGGAATGCCATGGCAAATCTGTTGATTAACTGAAGTGCAAATTGATTTGGGAAACCCGTGATAGTTAAGCGGTGCCGGAATAGCTTGTTGTACGTCGACAATGTAATCGTGACAAATTTGATTAAGCTCGTCGGTTGTAACGCCGGGAACTACGTAAGGTTCAATAATTTCTAAAACCTCCGCGGCCAACTTTCCGGCAATACGCATTTTTTCAATTTCAGATTCGTTTTTAATAATTATGCTCATAAAACAGGTGCAAGGCTAAAGGCTAAGGCACTGCGTAAGGTACATTTTTTGCCCTCTGTATCGCTTGTTGTACCTGTGTAATTCGTTCATTTTAACAGAGATTGGCTTGTTGTAAAAAAGTAATTATGGTATAAAGGGAAGTTCATTTTTGAACCAATACTCACGCTTATCGTCACGTTTGGAAGGGTGCTGGTGCGATTTGCCATTAAATGGCCTGAATTGCGACTGGTTTCCAGGCGGGATAAGTGGAGGCGTAACCCAACTCGGAACAACAGTTCCGATAATTTATCTTAGGAGAATACATGTCAGCAGTATCTATGCGTCAAATGCTTGAAGCGGGTGTCCATTTTGGCCACCAAACCCGTTATTGGAACCCGAAAATGGCTACCTACCTATTTGGTTCACGTAACAAAATCCATATCATTGATCTGGAAAAAACGCTTCCAATGTTTAATGACGCAATGAATTATTTGGGTCAAATGGCAGCAAATAAAGGCACAGTCTTATTTGTTGGCACCAAGAAAGCAGCTCGTAAAGTAGTTGCTGAAGAAGCTGCCCGTTGCGGCATGCCTTATGTTAACCATCGCTGGTTAGGTGGCATGTTAACAAACTTCAAAACTATCAAGAAATCAATCAATCGCCTAAAAGAACTGGAAGCGATGAAAGCCGACGGTACACTTTATCAACGTTTTGCCAAAAAAGAAGCCCTGGGCATGGAGCGCGAACTTGAAAAACTGGAGCGTAGCCTTGGTGGAATCAAAGACATGAAAGGCGTTCCAGACGTGATTTTTATTTTGGACGTTGGATACGAAAAAAATGCAATTAGTGAAGCAACAAAACTGGGGATTCCAGTTGTAGGAATTGTAGATTCGAACAATTCACCAGAAAAAATTGATTATATTATTCCTGGAAATGATGATTCAATTCGTGCAGTTAAACTCTATTGCGAAAGCGTTTCCGCAGCAGTAATGGAAGCCCAAACAGCCAATTTAGGCTTGTCAGCCAAAGCTGATATAAAAGTTGACGATTTTGTTGAAGAAGAAGCATCTGAATAAGATACAATCTTGTTTTTTAAAGGCTTAAAAATTTAGGCAAAAACGCCTCCTAACGGGGGCGTTTTTATAGTGATGAATAAATTGGAAAAGATAAAAAATGACTATTAATATTAGTGCAGCAATGGTGAAGGAGCTTCGTGAAAGAACGGCTTCCGGTATGATGGAATGCAAAAAAGCTTTGGTTGAAGCAAATGGCGACATGGAACTGGCCATTGAAAATATGCGTAAATCCGGCTTGGCGAAAGCTGATAAAAAATCAGGCCGTATTGCTGCGGAAGGCATCATTGGCGCTAAAGTAAGTGAAGATGGCACAACAGTAGCAATTGTCGACGTTAATTGCGAAACTGATTTTGTTGCCAAAGCAGATGACTTTGTCAGCTTCGTCAACAATGTAACTGCAGCTTTACTAATTACTGACGTTGAGTCAGAAGAGCAATTGCTGGCTATGACTTTGGCTGACGGAACTATTGTAGATGAAGTTCGCCGCAGCCTGGTTGCCAAGTTGGGCGAGAATATTACTATCAGAAGATTTGAGAAATACCAGACTGCCACCGGTGGTACTGCCTGTTATCTGCATGGCAAAAAAATTGCTGTAATCGTTGAATTGGCCAAGGCAGATAACGAATTAGGCAAAGATATTGCTATGCATATCGCTGCAAGCAAACCGACCTGTGTTTCAGAAGAACAAGTATCTTCAGATCTTATCGAGAAAGAGAAAGAGATTTTCTCCGCACAAGCTGCCGAAAGCGGAAAACCTGCTGATATTATTGAAAAAATGGTTGTTGGTCGTATCAGTAAGTTTTTAGCTGAAATCACTTTGCTAGGTCAACCTTTTATCAAGGATGATAAAATCACCGTAGGAAAATTGCTTTCTTCAAAAGGAAACAGCGTAATTCGCTTTTCCCGCCTGGAAGTTGGTGAAGGCATAGAGAAGAAAGAAGAAAATTTCGCTGAAGAAGTAATGGCGCAAGTTAGAGGCACGCAATAATTCCAGGGCTTTAGCCTTTGGAATAAATAATAAACACTAGCCCCCGATAATTAAAATGACTAACATGATTTGCCAGAGAATTTTGCTTAAGTTAAGCGGTGAAGCCTTAATGAGCGATACCGGTGGAAGTATTGATGCCGATATTGTTAAGCGTCTTGCAACTGAGATTAAAGAGTTATGCGATGCTGGTCTTCAAGTTGGTTTAGTTATCGGCGGCGGTAATATATTGCGTGGCGCGGAAAAGGCTTCAGAAGGATTGGACAGGGTAACCAGTGACCAGATGGGCATGTTGGCTACGGTCATAAACTCCCTGGCCATGCAGGATGCCCTTGAAGCTCATGGACAGCAGGTCAGAGTAATGTCTGCATTGAAGATCAATCAGGTCTGCGAGGATTATATTCGTCGCAGAGCAGTCAGACATCTTGAAAAAGGTCGGGTTGTTATATTCGCTGCAGGCACTGGAAATCCTTTTTTCACTACCGACTCGGCGGCCAGTCTAAGGGCAATCGAAATAAATGCAGAATTGATGATTAAGGCAACTAAAGTCAAAGGTGTTTATTCTGCCGATCCTAACAAAGACAAAAACGCAAAGTTTTATCCACGCTTAACCTATGATGAAGCGCTCGATCAGCGTCTCAATGTTATGGATACAACGGCATTGGTCTTATGCCGGGATAATAATGTGCCTATGCGAGTCATGAATATTTTTGAGCAGGGTGCGGTAATGAGATTGATGATGGGCGAAGAGATAGGATCTCTAATAGAACGAGGAACAGATAATGATTAGCGATATCCAACAAGATGCATCAACTCGAATGAGCAAAAGTATTGATGCTTTAAAACATGAGTTTTCTAAAATAAGAACAGGCCGGGCTCATCCCAGCTTATTGGATCAAATCAGCGTCTCATACTACGGTAGCGAGTCTGCGTTATCTCAGGTTGCCAATATTGCAGTCGAAGACGCACGGACTTTGACAATCACTCCGTGGGAAAAAGGCATGGTTCAAGCAATTGAAAAAGCCATAATGAAATCGGATTTGGGTTTAAACCCATCTACCAACGGCATGGTTATTCGTATTCCATTGCCGGCTTTAACTGAAGAGCGTCGCCGCGGTTTGGTTAAAGTAGTCAAGAATGAAGCTGAAAATGGCAGGGTTGCAATTAGAAATATTCGTCGTGATGCAAATTCCACCGTTAAAGATGCCTTAAAAGAAAAATCTATTTCTGAAGATGAGGCACGCATGGCTGAAGAAAAAATTCAGAAATTGACCGATCAGTATGTAAAAGAAGTGGAAACTTTGCTGGAAGCAAAGGAAGCAGATTTATTGTCAATGTAATCGGAAATTAAACCATGCCTACAGATGACTTAAATAGCTTGGAATCGGCAAATACTTCTGGTAATCCACTTCATATCGCTATTATCATGGACGGCAATGGTCGCTGGGCGCAAAAAAGATTTATGCCGAGAGCTATCGGTCATCAGGCCGGGGTTAAAGCAGTTCGAAAAATCGTGGAATACTGTGCTGAACAGGAAATTAAGGTTTTAACCTTGTTTGCTTTCAGTAGTGAAAACTGGCGTCGACCCGAAGAAGAAGTTTCATTATTAATGTCACTATTTACGGCGACTTTGCAAAGAGAAATCAATAAGCTGGATCGAAATAATATCCGCCTGCGATTTATTGGTGACAGAACTAAATTCTCTGATAAATTACAGGCCAAAATGCTTGAAGGTGAAGCACAGACTAAAGACAATGACGCTTTAACTTTGGTTGTCGCCGCAAATTACGGGGGACGCTGGGATATGTGCCAAGCGTTCCAGACAATTGTTAAAAAAATGTCAACTGGAGAACTTGTAAATCAGTCGATTAGCGAGCAGTTAATTAACCAGCATCTATCAACTGCAGATTTACCAGAGCCAGATTTGTTTATTAGAACCGGCGGCGAACAACGAGTCAGTAATTTCTTGTTATGGCAGCTTGCCTATACTGAACTGTACTTTACTGAAACATTATGGCCGGATTTTGACCAAGACTCTCTTGCCGATGCAATAAAAAGCTTTAAAGGCAGACAACGACGCTTTGGTCATACCGGAGAGCAAATGCTCGACAAACCAATTGTTTTAGACTCTCAGGGGCAAGCATAAAATAAATTGAACTTCGGCAAAAGTGAATTTATACGCATACAGCAAATAAATACCAATTTAACGATGTTTTAGTTGATCTCTTAATTTCATACAGCTTATTTAACCGAAAAAAAATTTAGCCATTTAAAGCTATAAATAATAAAAGCCATTAATTAGACTTTATTAATCTATGGCACATAATAATTAATTTCATCATCCAATAAATATAAAAATGTTACTACAGCGAATTATTACTGCGTTAATTCTGGTACCCCTGTTTGTGCTTGCGCTTTTTCAATTGCATTCAGAATATTTTTCATTGCTAATCGGCTTTATTACGCTTTTAGCTGCATGGGAATGGACAAATCTGATCCGCATTAGTTCTCTTATAAAACGCTGTTTATTTATTTTGACCTTAATCCTGCCTATGATATGGCTCCATTTCTGGACGCAATTCTTGGAATTGGTTGCGCAAATCCTCGATTGGCCTGATGTCAGAGATTACTCGGGCGCCTTGGAATGGTTAGTTACCGCGCCAGTGTTGTTTTGGATCTTGGCCATGATCTTAATTAGAAATACTCCTGCAGGCGTCTTAAACCTGGAAATGAAAGTCAGCTATAAAGCTCTGATCGGCTGGTTGGTTTTGTTGTCAACCTGGATGTTCCTGAGCAGATTGAGATCTTTTTATGGTGCAGATCTGACCTTATACTTTTTGCTTTTGATTTGGGCAGCGGATATTGCCGCCTATTTTGCCGGAAAGAAATTCGGTAAAACCAAACTGGCTCCTGAGATTAGTCCGGGTAAAACCGTAGAGGGAATGTATGGGGCATTAATTGCCGGTGTAGTTTGCGCAGGCATATTAAGTCTGTTTTATGCATTTCCATGGATGGTTGCTTCAGATTTTGTCTTACTATCTATATTGACGGTTTTAATTTCTATTTATGGTGATCTTTTTTTCAGCGTGGTAAAGCGCCAACGCGGTGTTAAAGACACTGGCACACTACTACCGGGTCATGGTGGTGTTCTGGACAGGATTGATAGCTTGATTGCTGCCATTCCATTTTTCTATGCTGGCATTATATTAATTCACCCATGAAAGGCATTTGCATACTCGGAGCGACTGGCTCAATCGGTGTTAGCACTTTAGATGTTGTAGCCCGACATTCAAATCTGTATAAAGTTATCGCTTTAACGGCCAATACCAATATTGACACACTCTTTCAACAATGTCTTGAGCATCGCCCTGAGGTTGTGGTTGTAGTCAATGAAGCAAAGGCTCAAGTTTTTGAAGAACAACTCAAAAACACCCCGATTGCAAATATAAAGGTACTGTCAGGCGCAAAGGCTTTAGAAAAAGTTGCAACACTTGATAATGTCGATTCGGTAATGGCTGCCATTGTAGGAGCAGCAGGTTTATTACCCAGTTTGGCCGCGGCAAAGGCGGGAAAAACCATACTGCTGGCCAACAAGGAAGCATTGGTTATGTCTGGCGCTATTTTTATGCAAGCTGTTGCCGATTCTGGTGCACAATTATTGCCTATCGATAGTGAGCATAATGCAATATTTCAGTGTATGCCGGCGGGTTATAAAACTGGTATGCAGGCAAAACAAGCAAGACGTATTTTGTTGACTGCATCAGGAGGCCCTTTTCGGGAAACACCGGTTGAACAATTGGTTAATGTTACGCCAGCACAGGCGGTAGCGCATCCCAACTGGGACATGGGCAGAAAAATTTCGGTCGATTCAGCAACCATGATGAACAAAGGTCTTGAGATGATCGAGGCCTGTATTTTATTCAATATGACCCCCGACCAAATACAGGTGGTCATTCATCCGCAAAGCGTAATTCATTCTATGGTGGATTATGTGGATGGAACCGTTTTGGCAGAAATGGGCAACCCTGACATGCGCATACCCATTGCTTACTCAATGGCTTGGCCTGATCGCTTTGATTCTGGCGTTGAGCCACTCAATATTTTTGACGTCGGTCGCATGGATTTTCAGGAACCTGATCTTGAGAGATTTCCTTGTCTGCGTTTGGCTTACGAAGCGATTGCTGCAGGTGGTATCATGCCAACGGTTTTAAATGCCGCCAATGAAATTGCAGTTGAGGCCTTTTTGAATGAAGCAGTTCGCTTTACCGATATCCCGGTAATTATCGAACAATGTATGAAACAATTTGAAGCCAAGGTTGCAGATACCCTGGAGATTATTTTAGAAGCCGATCAACAGGCACGACTAGTGTCTTCTCAAATTATTGCCGAGTTTACGCATTAATGGATTTTCTTCATACACTGTTTTATTTCATTGTTGCGATCAGTGTTCTTGTTTCTATTCATGAATTTGGTCACTTCTGGGTTGCTCGTAAGGTTGGAGTTAAGGTACTTCGATTTTCGCTCGGCTTTGGTAAGATCGTATACTCTTATCAAAAAGACAGTGCTTCCACAGAATACGTGCTGTCCGCCATTCCGCTAGGTGGTTATGTCAAAATGGTTGATGAGCGTGAAGGCGAAGTTAGTGAAGCTGATCTTCCGTTTGCTTTTAACCGTCAAACTTTGTGGGCCAGAATAGCTATCGTTGCAGCAGGTCCGATATTTAATCTGGTGCTAGCCATAATCTTGTTCTGGGCGGTTTTGGTCATTGGAGAAATGGGCATACGACCGATTCTGGGTACTGTAGAACAGGGAACTTTAGCCAGTGCTGGCGGCTTTGTTGAAGGCGAAGAAATTATTTCGGTTAACGATAAAGTAACGCCAACCTGGACTGAAGCAATGACAGTGATCGTCTCTTCTGCTTTGGAAGGCGAGCGAAATATAAAACTTTCAGTCAAGTCTAACGATGATCAGCAAAACTTCAAGACACTAAGACTATCTGATGTAGATGCAGAAAATCCAGATGTACTTTATAACCGCTTGGGCTTTAAACCCTGGTCTCCAAAGTTAAAAGCTATCATAGGTAAAGTATTACCAGATAGTGCTGCATTGACAGCCGGATTACAACAAGGTGATCTAATTGTCAGTGCTGATGAAGTAATCATCATCGACTGGATGCAGTGGGTGGGCATTGTTAAAAGCCACGCTGATCTTGCAATAAAGTTGCTAATCGAGCGTGATGGCGTAAGTATTCCAATAACTATTACACCAAAAAGTGTAAAAGCAGGTGAAAAATTAGAAGGTAAAGTTGGTGCCTCTGTTTATATACCCGAAGAACTTATGAAATCTGTCAGTGTTGAATACTCCTTGTCACCTATTGATGCAATACCGGTTGCATTTCAAACCACCTGGTTCTACTCTGCCAGCAGTTTAAAAATGATGGGTAAAATGCTGATTGGCAAGGCTTCGGTCAAGAATCTTAGCGGGCCTATTAGTATTGCCGAATATGCCGGCCAGTCTGCCACAATGGGTGTAGCTCCTTTCATAAAGTTCATGGCCTTGGTCAGTGTGAGTTTGGGCATATTGAATTTATTGCCAATACCTGTTCTGGATGGCGGCCATTTACTGTTTTTTGCGATTGAAGGACTAAAAGGCAGTCCTGTGCCAGAAAAGATTCAACTGTTTTTTCAACAAATCGGCATTGCATTGCTTGTGTCATTAATGGCGTTAGCTATGTTTTTAGATGTTGAACGTTTATTTCAATAATTAAGGAACGCTATAACACCATGAAAAAAGTTATTAAAATTGCCGCGTTATCAATACTGGGACTTGCTTTACCTGACGCCCATGCCGACGAGTCTGCGGTCAGACAGGCACTGACCCAATCAATGCCCTCGTTAAAAGTTGAAGGCATAAAACCATCAGAAATTAAAGGACTTTATGAGGTTGTAGTAGGCGGCAATATCTTTTATGTTTCCGAAGATGGCAAGTATCTGATTCAGGGGCACATGATTGATGTCGCAGGACACACTGATTTAACTGAAGCTAAATTGGGCGGAACTCGAAAACAAGCCCTGGAAAAATTGGGTCAGGATAAGATGATTGTCTTTAAACCCAAAATCGCTAAATATACAGTGAGCATTTTTACTGATATTGACTGTGGTTACTGTCGTAAATTGCATTCTGAAATTGACCAATATATGGCTGAAGGAATAACGATTCAATATCTGTTTTTCCCTCGTGCTGGCAAAGGTTCAGATTCTTACACTAAGGCTATCTCAGTCTGGTGTGCCGATGATCGCAAAACCGCATTAACAGCCGCTAAAAAAGGTGAAACTCCACCGCTTAAAACGTGTAATCATCCAATTGACGCACATATGCAATTAGCTGATGAGTTTGAAGTCAAGGGGACCCCAATGATTGTTACTGAAAAAGGTAACATTTACCCGGGTTATCTACCTGCAAAACAATTAGCAGCGGCGCTTGAAGAAGAATCAGTTAAAAAATAACAAAAACAACTTCGTTGTTCTAAATTGTCTTCAACGTTTTTGTCATTTAATTAAACTCATAAGAATCAGAATCTTCTGATAATTAACTAACCAAACCTGATCACTCACCATGATCAGGTTTTTTTTGGTAAAAATTCAAGTTAATAATCACTGCTCAATCCTTACTCATAAACCTCTCCCAGGGTATGATGCTAGAATATATTATTGTCCCTGAGAAAAGACCTAACCCATTCCTGCTTAGCCAAGCTATTTTCTTCAGCAAACAAAAAACGGATTCCAAGCGCACAAATCAAAAAATTGACACACTTGTTTCGATCCCCTGACCTATCGGTATTAAATGGATGCATTTAAAAAATAATCAACAACACTTGGCCCCATGGCGTATAGGGCTATGGTTGAGCTCTGTAATAATGACGCTAACTCTTTATTTCGTTGGCGGCGGCCAAGACATAGAATTTTGGCGATCATGGTCGATACAGCTTCAAACTGGCGGCTACCATGCACTGGATGCCAATTACCCTCCCTTATTGCTGCACTGGTTCCGTCTGTTCGCCTGGCTAAACGAATATCTGGGATTTTTGCCTCACGGTGATTGGTTGGTGAAAGGATGGACACAACTGCCTATTTTTATAAGTCATTTGTTTTTGCTTAATTTAGTGGGAAGAGAATTATCAGGTCAAGGTTTGAATCCTCTTCATTCGGCCACATTCTGGCTGACCGCATTCAACCCTGCATTACTGCATAATGGACCTGTCTGGGGTCAGGTCGATTTGTTGCCATTTATTCCAGTGTATTTATCGCTTGTCTTTGCTATGGACGAACGAAGAGCTCATTGGTCTTGGCCCTTAATGGCAATAGCCCTATTGTGTAAGTTTCAGGCTATTGTTTTTGTGCCGCTGTTATCTGGATTATCTTTACGCTACCCCAAACGTCACGCAGTCGGAGTTGTGGGTGCCTTGATTGCTTTTGCCATTGCCTTTTCGCCTTTCATTCCGGGTGGAGATGTGGTGAAGGCATTTAAAAGAGCCTATATTGATAACCTGGGGATTTACCCGTATTCATCATTGAATGCAGCGAATCTATGGTATCTGTTAGCCGGTGGAAGTATGCTGCCTGACTCGGCTAGCCTCTTAACTGGCGATTGGGCTAAGTTGCCCATAGCACCATGGATCACTCCTTCAAAACTTGGGCTTCTTTTATTTGGACTACTAAGTTTGAGCATTGCAATTGTGGCAACCCGAAAAAAACAACTTGAAGATATCTATGGCTTAGCCGTTTTATCGGTAGTCTGTTTTTTCACGGTCTCCAGTGGCATGCATGAACGTTATATGTTTCTTGCCATCCCATTTGCAGTACTGTGGGGGTGTCGGGCAAAGCAATATCTATTGTGGTACCCTGTGTTGACGACCCTAGTCTTCATCAACATGAATTTTGTGTATTCTCTAGCAGCTAATAGCGGCACATGGAATATGCTTTCCATTTGTGTGATTCTGGTTTTTCTAGCGTTGCTGGCTCAAGTCCTCTTCAATTGTTCATTTAAAGGTCTGAATAGACTGGTAAACATTGCCGAACGTTCGCCATTATCGCCTTACTTGCTGATGATTACTCTTTGGATATTCTTTATGAGTAATGAGTTCAGACTTGAGATAAAAAAATATCTACCTATCGGATTCGGTAATTCGAGCGAACTCTATTTAAGTGCCTTAAGCCCAGAGTTACAACAACAAGATTACGGCAAGCTAAAAATGGACAGCAATGTCGACGGCGGCCCTCTTTGCTTGCGGGAGCACTGTTATAAGCATGGTCTGGGAACACATGCAAATTCAACCCTTGTCTATGCTATACCCGCTGATTCTAAAAAATTTCTGGCAGTCGCCGGACTGGATGACAATAGCCACAGTGGAGAAGTAGAATTTATTGCTGAAATCGATGGTCATGAGGCATGGCGTAGTGGAAAATTTACTTGGGGCATGGAGCCAATCATTGTGGACATTCCCTTGATAAACTCTAAAAAGATAGTACTGCGGGTAGATGCTCTCGGTGAAATTAATAGTGATCATGCCGAATGGGCAGATGCACGATTTGAAAGGTGAATAAGGCATTAATTTTAACAAGCACAGTGTTTTGAATTTAGTGTT